>Ga0209636_10007647_pt1 | contig 11016 bp, 9 predicted proteins | sample DeeMarSWOR152_54_FD_187464 | JGI IMG/M metagenome (GOLD analysis project Ga0209636, IMG submission 187464) | Marine sediment microbial communities from White Oak River estuary, North Carolina - WOR-1-52-54 (SPAdes) (version 2) | ecosystem: Environmental > Aquatic > Marine > Intertidal zone >... | reverse complement strand
TATCATGAATATTGTGGGTCCAGCCGCCAAGACGACAGGGTTAATCTCGAAGTTCCAGAATGAAACTGTCGAGGCGGCGTCGAACATGTTCAGTACGGCGGCTAATGCACACGAAAAACTCCGCGCGCGACTCAGAATCCATCCCCCCCAATACATGGTCACTCCAATGACGATTAGGATGAAACCGTCTAGGCGACCCGCAACGAATATGCCGAAACCAGATGCCTCAAAGATTAGCCCAAGTACCAAAAGAAGAACTGCCCAAGAAAACACAAAGTGATCGATCAACTCCACTTTCCATCTCTCCTTACCCTGTTTACAATGCTTGAACACAGCTACGCGCGCAATCAACTGATTTCGAGAATTGCCAATACACGTTTAGGCCTTCTCATGGTTATGTGAGAACTATTATTACTACTATGGCCAGTAAAATCAACAAGAATATTATGAACGGAAGAAGAGTTGTTGTTAACATGGCTATTATGATGGCGACGTAATCTTTCCAAGTCAAACCGTTTTTCTTTTTGGTCAAGACCTTACTTCACCACTCTGAAAATCTATATCATAAAAACATGCTACCCAATGTCCATCGTCCTCGATTAGAGATGGCTCTTTTTTTCTACATTTGGCGGTTGCGTATGGGCATCTCGGGTGAAAACGGCATCCTGGAGGAACATTTACTGGACTAGGAACATCTCCCTTCAGAAGGATTTCTTCTTTTTTGAACTCAGGGTCTGGAACAGGTATGGCAGCCATTAGATGGAAAGTGTAAGGATGTCTCGGAGAGTTATATATGGCATCTCTTTTCGCTACTTCGACTAGCCTACCCAAATACATAACTCCAACTCTATCACTCATGTGATGAACAACGGCCAAATTGTGAGAAATGAACAGGTATGTTAAGTTGAATTTATTTTGAAGATCCTTAAGAAGATTTAAGACAGACGCTTGAACCGAAACATCAAGGAAAGACGTAGGTTCATCTAACGCAAGAAACTCCGGGTTCAGGGCCAATGCTCGGGCCACCGCTATTCTTTGTCTCTGACCACCACTGAACTCGTGAGGAAACCTATAGAGGTGTTCTTCACTCATCCCGACTTGCCTGAGAAGCTCCAAGGCTTTCTTATGGGTTTCGAACCTACCTGAGGCTATTCCATGAATTGTCATGGCTTCCCTCAACATAGAATTAACCGTTTGCCTAGGATCTAGAGAAGCGTATGGATCTTGAAAGATGATTTGCATCCTTTGGCGTAGCTTTATGAGATTCCTTTTGTTTGCCTTTGTGACGTTGATACCATTGAAGTAGATGTCTCCTGCCGTTGGTTCAATCAATCTCAGAATGCTTCTGGCCGCTGTTGTTTTGCCTGAGCCTGACTCGCCCACAAGCCCGAAGGTTTCTCCCTTAGGGATGCTGAAGCTGATCACGTCAACAGCCTTCACATGCCCGACTGTCCTCTGTATAATCCCGCTTTTTATCGGGAACCACGTTTTGAGATCATTGACGACTAACAGGTCTTTCATTTCAACTCTTACTCCATTGTTAGAAACAGGCTATTTCGTGATTTTCGGTGACTTCTCTAAGTTTTGGTGCTCTCACGCTGCATTCGTCTTTGGCTACTTGGCAGCGTGGATGAAAGCGACAGCCTGAGGGGGGATTGATCATTTCTGGCACCGTTCCAGGTATGGACTCCAATTTTTTAACTGGTTTTTTTACGTTTGGGATAGCTTTCATCAGCATCATGGTGTAAGGATGGAGTGGGTTCTTGAAAATCTCTTTTGTTGTGGCGACTTCAACCACGTTTCCTCCGTACATGACCGCAATCCTGTCAGCTATTTCAGCAGCCACAGACAGGTCATGTGTGATCATGAGGACTGAGGAATCTATCTTGTCTCTCAGTTCTCTTAGCAGATGAAGTATCTGGGCCTGGATTGTTACATCTACGGCGGTTGTTATCTCGTCCGCTATGAAAACTGAGGGCCTTCTAGCTAGAGCCATCGCAATCATGGCTCTTTGTCTCATGCCCCCTGAAAGCTCAAATGGATATCGACGTAAGATTCTTTCAGGATCTGGCATCTTGACCAATTTTAGAATGCCTATGCATAGATTTTTGGCCGTTTTCTTAAGTTCAGCTCTAGACACCTTCGCGTTGGAGGATTCACCTCTAAACTTTTTTTGCCTTGTAAGAAGGTCAGTGAAGGTTATATCTCGCTCTTGGGATCTTTGTGCAATAGCGACTTGTTTTAACAGTTTTTTGTTAAGCATAAAAACTTCTTCGAGTTGAGCCTCTATTTTTAAGACGGGGTTAAGATAAGTCATTGGATCTTGAAAAACCGTTGCAAGTTCATTCACCCTTAGAATTCTCCTTTCCTCTCTCGATTTTTTTAGAAGATCTTCCCCTTTGAAAGAGATCTCTCCATCGAGAACATAAGCATTTTCGGGAAGAAGGTCAAGTATCGTTAGGGCTGTCACGGATTTACCGCACCCAGATTCTCCAACGAGACCCAAAACTTCGCGTTCATATATTTTGAGGTCTACGCCGTTTAGCGCCTTAACCTCGCCTCTATAGGTACGAAAGTTTACTTTGAGGTTTCTCACGTCAATGATTATATTTTCCCCGGTCACGTCTTCACCTCCAAAGTGGCTATCTCCTAAGTTTCGGATCCAATATGTCTCTTAGGCCATCTCCTACCAGGTTGAACGCTAGGGCTATGATAAGCATCACTAGCCCTGGAAAGACTATCAGCCACGGAGCATCGAATACGTGAGAATATCCGTCAGCCGCCAAGTTTCCCAGCTCCGGAAGGGAGGGGCTGGGTGAGAAGCCGAGGAACATCAGCGCTGAAAAAGTTAGGATGCTTCCTCCAAAATCTAGGGTTGCCTGAACTAATGTTGGATATATCGAATTAGGGAAGATGTGCCTGAAAAGAATTCTCAGATGCATTCCAAGCAGAACCAGATGATCCAGAACACCGTTGACTACTCTTTGAGATAATAGGAGAAAGCTGTTCATGAGAAATTTTAAGCGACCTGCTCCAAGAGCAACTATTTTATTAGAAATAACGTTATGGCACTCTTGAATAACTGAAAAGTTCTTTGGGTATCCTGCCCCAAGCGCTCTTACTGCTTCAACATAGCTTTTTTCTTTTTCACTGAGTATTTGACCCCTCATCAGCCTTACATAGGGGGGCCACCAGACCAAAACAATTGCCAGCCTTAGCGTGGGTATTGTTCGGCCAAACATCGCTGCGAACACTAGAGCCAGAACTAACCCTGGAAATGCAAAGAAGATGTCTGTAACTCTGAGTATGCCCTCGTCTATTATGCCACCGGCGTAACCCGCCAATGTGCCAAGTAGCGTGCCGAATAGCGCACCTAAAAGAGTTATGATAACGGCGTTTTCCATATCTACAGGTAGGGCAAGGATTATCATTTTAAGAAGGTCTCTGCCCCATCCGTCTGTGCCCAAATAGAAGAATTCTGGACCATCCCAAAGTTTCACGCCTGGTCCCCAGTTGATGAAATGGCCTTTGCTCCACACGTAACTTCGTTGGAACGGATAGTTGCCTCCGAATTCAGGGTATCCAGTTGGCCTAGCTAGGCTTGGATCAACAAAGTAATTGGCTGTGAGCGACAGTATTATGAAAACGAGGGCCAACAAAGAGCCAACAAGGACTAACGGGTTTCTTCTCAGTAAGTATAGAGTGTGTTTGAAGTCTGCCCATCTGGCTGCCCATTCACCTGTTCTGGCTTTGCTGGCTCTAACACCATCGCTTTTCATGTTTGATTCTCTCTAATATTTTATCCTTGGGTCGAGGAAGACGTAGGCAATGTCAACTATGAGATTGGCGACAACGACAATTACGGCCAGGGCCAGTGTGTAGACGAGCAGAAAGTTGCTGTCGCCTTGGAACACCGCTCTCAGTGAAAGACGTCCGACTCCTGGCCAGTTAAAGACCTGTTCCGTGATCATGGCACCTCCTAGGAGCATGGCGAAAAATATGCCTGTGAGGGTAACTGCTGGAATCAAAGCGTTTTTCATGGCGTGCCTGTAGATCACGACTCTTTCTTTGAGCCCTTTGGATCTGGCTAAAGTGATGTAATCTTGCCGCAGAACCTCAAGCATGCTGGCTCTGACTATTCTCGCTAGAAAACCTAGGCTGATGAAGGCCAAGCTGAAAGCCGGCAAAATCAGGTGTGCAAGTGCATCTAGAGCGTATTCTAGATTTCCCGCTAGTAGTCCATCTAAGACGGGCATACCTGTCACCCAGGGAACCGCTGCTTCCATCCCGCTTGCTCCACTGCTCGGAAAGTGAGGGAGTCCCCATAGGAGGAAATAATAGAAGAAAACTAACTGGAGAATGAAGCCAAACCAGTAGGATGGAGTCGAATAGCCTGTTAGAGCGATGATCCGTGATATGTGATCTGGGAGTTTGTTGTTTTTGATGGCAGAAATTATTCCTAGAGGAATTCCGATTGCAACGGTTAGAATAATCGCGGCGGAAGATAACTGAATAGTGAGTGGAAAAGCTGAAAGAAAAACGTCCATGGCTGGTCGACTATTCGCCCATGCTCCAGTGATTCCAAAATCGCCTCTCAGAGCATCCCTCAGCCAGTAAAAGAATTGTACATAAATCGGTTGGTCGAATCCATGGATCCTCCTTACCTCTTCGATTTGTTCTGCAGTCATCCTTTGGTGAATGTAAGGAGTCACCGGGTCGATGCCACTTGGAAAGCCCCGAGCCAGATAAAATACAACGAGACTAACGCCACATAAAACGAAAATCATCAGGATAAGACGTCTGATCACATATTGGTATAATTTCACCCAATGTTCCTCTTAATGTGCTTGTGTGGTACATTTAAAAAAGTTTTGCAGAAATTAATACTAATAGACCAAAGAGCCAATGTAGACTTTAGGTTTTTACACAATTAGTCGTCGAATACTTTCTGAGATTTTCTTGGTTTTTAGATGTCAAAAACAAAAAAAGGGGGGTTGATATTTTATGGTTCTTTGTAGTACATAGTTGACCAGAGGTCTACGCCGTAGTTGGTGTTGAGGTACCATCCTTTTAGCCATTGTGAACGAGTGAAGTATTCGGTGTCGTGCCACCAAACCATGTACATCAAGATTTCGTTTGCCACAGTGTTCATTTCGTCGTTAAGCCTCAGAATCTCGGCTGTGTCGCCTGCTGCGTCTGCATCGATGGCTTGCCAATATAGGTCATTTAACGTGGATATGTTCCATTGGTTCCAAGAAGGATATGCACCATGTGCTTCATACATTGGCTGCAACCAGTTGAGCACGTGGTTGAAGTCAGCGATCCAGCCACCCATATACGAATCGATTTGGTGTCGCGCAGCTAGAGTGTATTGTTGGCCACCTGGAACAACCACCACTTCCCATGTTAAGCCATAAGTGGCCCGAGATATTTCGTTCAGATTGTCCGTCATTGTCGTCAAGATTTTTATAAACGTTTCAGCTCCAGATTGCACATATAACTCGATCTTCTTTGGATTGGACTTCGAGAACGAGTTGTCAACGACTCCAGCTGGAATCACTGATCCGTCGTAGTAGTGCATTGTATCATCCTCGCTGTTTAACGGGTTATTGTACGCATCTACAATCATTTCTTCAGCCTTTGCCAAATCGAAGGAGAAAATGGGTTTAATATCGGTGTTGTATGCGCCTTCTGGCGCGGTTCCTGGGGGAACGATGTTATCTGCTAAAACGCTTAATCGATTGTTGACGTATATGTTGGCGTAAGTCATGTTAACTGCAGAGGCGGCTGCCATCCTCAATCTCCAATCGCAGAAAGGTTGCCACGATTTGAATGACCCATCAGTATTAGTTACGTTGGTATTGAAGTCGAGCCACCAAGTGTTAAAGGTCGGAAACACTCCGTGAACGGTTACAGCGGGAATTATCGAATCCAGTTTGCCATCTTCGAGCCACGTGTCTCGATCAACAACAGAGAATATTTCAACTTCAGGGACTCCTATTGCGGTTACTGTTCCGGCCTTTAGGTTGAGGAGCCTCGTCGTGAACTCAGGCTGGTGTCTAAATTCTATTGTTTCTATCCTCTCCTTGCCAGCTGGCGGCAAGTTAATGTTGTTTGGGCCTCCCCAGTAGTCGTCGTAGGCTTTGAGGATAACCGTGTAGGTGACTGGATTAACACTTTGAACATAGTATGCGCCTGTGCCAAAGGTCCAGCCGTCTTCAGGAACGTTGAAATATGTGTCTCCGTCGCCTGCTCTGTTTATGAAGTATGTGGTGAAGTCTCCGTCCCATGTTCCCCATCCACCGTGCTCATAGTCTTTGCTGATGGTTTCAGTTGGTGAGACGATGCCGGCCCAAGGTCCGGCTATAATGGGCAGAAACTGCGTTGTAGGAGTCGCGATGTTTATCCTAACCTTGTATTCATCGATTATTTCTACCAAATTCAAGTCCAAGACATCTTGAACCCAGCTTGCGTCATAAGAAGGGTCAGCTCCCATACAGGAGAAGATCAGCCCGTCAGGATCGACTAGTTGGATAACCATCCATGCTGCTTGGCTCCCATGCACCGGAGCCACGGGGTCGCCGGTTGTGCCGTCAATCATGAGAAGCCTGTTGAGGCTGAACCAGACGGCTTCGGCGTTAAACGGAGTCCCATCCTGGAATGTTATGCCCTGCCGCAAAGTGAAGGTGTACTGCAATCCATCAGAACTAACTGAGTAGTCCTCTGCCAACCACGGAATAATCTTGGCGGGGTCGTCTTCTTCATACCAAAGCAACATCTCAACGCTATGCCAAAGCGTCCAATAGTCGTATTGATAGTAGGAAACATGTGGATCATACCACTGGAAGGTGGCACCAGACTCGTATATCAGCTTGTTATCGGTTACAAAGGCCGGAACCTCTCCCGGAATCTCTTCCTCCTCCGGCAAAGTGAAATACCATACTGCGCCTGCAAAACTAGCTACGAATATTATGATTATCGCTATTATGATAGCAGTGTTTCTAGCAATAGCTTTTTCTTTTCTCATATAAATCCTCCACTCATTTATTTTCATATCAAACGTTATTTAACATTTTTCATATGCGCTCGCAGCAAAAAAAAATAAAAGTTGGCGAATCCAATGTTTAGGTTAGGTATGGAACATGATTGTTGTTTCTTTTGAAACAAAAAAGGTTCAAGAAGAGATTTTGGACAAGGCTGTAGAATATTTTCGTGACAAAATTGGTCTAAAAATTACTGAACGAGGCTCTTGCTGTGTATATTTTGTAGACGAAAATCAAATTGGTTATGTAAACGTGACACTTGCTGAAGAAGGGAATAAGTTCAAGGTTGACGTTGAAAGCAGAGAATACGAATATCAAACAAAGGAATTCGTGAGAAGATTCAAATAGCATGCATGCACCATTTTTCTCCAAAATCGTCGAACATTCTTCTTCAACGCTCATTTCTCTATTGATTACTTTGCATGCATTCTTCTGCTTTTCCTATTGCGCGCGCACCGAAATTATTAGCGCAAATGCTTGTTAAAGTCTCCCTCGTCCACATTGTTGAAGCATATTCCCACCTATTATCAAAACTAAACCGATTATAGTAGACCATAATATTGCTTCCCCCAACATTACGGTTATTATCATGAGCGAGAGAAATGGAATTAAATATATGATGTTGGTAATCTTTGCAGTAGTCTCAGATAACTGCAACGCCTTCATCCAGAAGATGAAAGTAATGCCCATCTCAAAGAATCCAATATAGACAGCACCTACAACTCCCCACATAGGTGGAACTTGGAACCCTCCTTGGATTAGCTGTACAACAGCAATATAGAAGACACCGAAAAGAAAGTTCAAAAATAATTTGGATACTTCTTCTCTTGTATCCCTCAAGTTACTAATCCAGAATAATGCCCAGATGAAGGCACTTCCTACCGCTAGTAGTGTTCCTATTGGACACGAAAAACTTAGAGAAAACGGATTTCCATGTGTCACAATGACCAAAACCCCTAAAAAACTGACAATGAGAGCGAAAACGTTTTTCAACAGTATTCGTTGTTTGAGAAATATCACTGAGAACAACGGCAAAATTAGAGCCCACATTTGATTTAGCGGTTGAGCCTCTTGTGCGGGGAGAAGCGAGTACGCCTTAAACAGAACAATATAATAGAAAAAAGGGTTTAATGCCCCCAAGAGAAGTGAATGAAGATAATCCTGCCTCGAGTAACGCGTTAAAAGAAGAAGCTTACCTTGCACTATCAATATTCCGAAAAGAAGGACTAATGAAGAGAGTGAGGCAAAGAAGAGCATACTAATAACATCTAAGTATCGCAGTGTTAGCTTAAATGCAGATGCTACCGTACCCCACAACAACACTGAAAGAACGGCATAGACATAAGCAAGATTTTGTCTATTCATGATTTGCATCATTTCGTCTATTAATCACTGTATTCACTATAATAGAATTTGGAAGAGTAGGCAATAGAATTTCGAAATTCCGGTTGAGCTTCTCAAATATGTTTAGTATAGATGGCAGGCAACTAAGTGGTCTTTTTCAATATCCAACAACACAACCTATAATTGCAAGGTTTCAGAGAAGAATTACTATTCCCCGTGAATGTTTAAAAAAAGGGGGAGTTGCGGGAATAAAACGGGTGATATCGCCACTATATAATGAATTGATGAATTCACAATCCTTTTTACCAATTCAGAATACTATTTTGGACTTGTAGGCATTGTTCTCTTTGCGGTCTCTATAGCAATTTTTGTGGACCCACTTGCTCCACATGTAGCTTTTCTACAAACAATTGTTACCTATGGCTATTTTATCTGGGTGCTGTTACAAACATTCCTTGTTTGGCGTTGGAAAGAACTATGAATAGTGAATCTATGTCTAAAGACCTGTTGTCCAAGATAGATCAAGACCATTTAGGAGAACGCCTCAACAAGTATACAAGAAAAGCATTGCGCGCGCATAATTCTTGGATCGCGGTCATACCAATGCTACTGGATTGAACGTGTGGATAAAAATGGGGTAGGTTTAAAACCCTCCAGAGAACTTTATACCACAGATTAGATGATGCGCGCGCATGTGAGAATTTGAACTTCGGACAAATGGTGGCATCACCCGGTTTTCCCGCGAACTCACTTTTTTTCAGGTTTTGATCCTAAGGGCGAGTTAATATTGTGGATGCTCTCGCAGTTTCAGACCCAGTTTAGAGAGTTTCGTTTTCTGCAAATTTGAGGGGTATTATCATATTTTGTTCACTCTTTTAGATTGCTATGGACAGGCGCGTTTATAGATTGGTTAAGTTCAGTCTCTGGATTTTCATGATTTCCAATTCTTCTTCGTCACAGTTGACATTCTCAATTGAAAGTATTGGAACACCATAGGCATGAGCAAAAATCATCTCGGCCTTAGTATTTAAGCCAATATAACCATTGAAGTTACAGAGAACTATTCCCCGTTTACAACATCTTATGGCTTCAAAATGTTGCTTTTGATATTTTGTTTTTGATTCCCTGAGTACATCTACCCCGTCAGTCTCAATTCTTGGGGCGGGTTCACTTATGAGTTTAACTTGAAAGCCTTTTTCCATAATCTGTTGTCCAATTTTATTTGCCTCTTTCCTAAACTTCCGGCTACCTACAATAACATAGTCGTAAATCATCTGATTCGCACTTTCTTTTTTCGTACTTTAAATCATATAATCCGTATTGTGGTTTCACTTTTTTGGTTATCGCATGCGGTCAATGTTCTTCTCCGAAGGTTTCTTTGATAAATCGTTCCACAAGTTCCCTCTCCAATCCGGTACTAATCAGCTTTTCTTTGACATTTGTCACGGTTTTTCCTTGTTGTATATATTTTTCCACGATTTTTCTAACGGTTTCTTTTATCTCCCAAGGGAAAACTATCCAAAGAGATGTTTCTTTTGCATAGTAATCCGGGACTATTAAACTCCAAGGTTTCCTATAGATGGTTACAATTTTGATTTCCGATGCACAATCCTCTTTAAGATGCGAGTTGACAAGTTTGAGGCTCTCACCAGTATCTGCCACATCATCAACAAGAAGTATCTTTTTGTCTTTGACTGAAACAGAAACTGGTTGTGTGATAATAGGTTTGTGCCTAATTTTTGTGGTTCCCATATAAAACTCTGCGGTAATATTTGCTAGCTTTGGATTTTCCAGCAAATCCGACAATATTCTAGCAGGAAGCCAGCCACCTCTGGAAACACCAACTATTATGTCAGCTTTAAACCCGTCATTTTGAATGGTCTTAGCGAGATTGAGGAGAAACCAATATATTTGATTCCATGAAGGAATTTCGAACTTCAGTTCATCCAATAAGATATTGGATAATTTTTTCCTTTTTCTTTGATTTAGTTCTCGCATCGCGTTCGACTCCTATGTGGATGCTCCAGTTTAAGGTAAAAACCTTTTTTCTCTTATTTTGTGTTGTACCTTGTTTGTTTCTTTTTCTAGTCTCGACACGCGCTCAAGCATAGAGTGACCGCGGAAATATTTAGTTCCTCTAAATCATTGATTAATATTCTGGTCGAATTTACTCCGTTAAGAGTTTGTGCCTTTGATTATTGAAATCCCGGAACTGGTACCTATCCTATTAGCTCCTGCTTCAATCAGCTTAACTGCCTCTCCATAGGTTCGTATTCCACCAGAAGCCTTGACACCAAACTCTGGTCCAACGATTTTTCTAATAAATTTGACATCCTGAACTGTAGCCCCTCGGGTGTTTATTCCTGTGGAAGTTTTCACAAAGTTTGCTCCTGATTCTTTTACTACCTGACAAGCCAAAGCCTTCTCGTTGTCACTCAGCAAGCCAGTTTCGATGATTACCTTTACTATTGTATCTCTTTGGAAGCGGATGCCCTGTTTTACAACATACCTTATGTCTCTCTTCACTAGTTCGTAGTCACCGGATTTCAAAGCCCCGAGATTAATAACCATATCAATTTCATTCGCTCCATCTCTGAGCGCTTTTTCAGCTTCTAATGCTTTTACTTCT
>Ga0209636_10007646_pt1 | contig 11016 bp, 12 predicted proteins | sample DeeMarSWOR152_54_FD_187464 | JGI IMG/M metagenome (GOLD analysis project Ga0209636, IMG submission 187464) | Marine sediment microbial communities from White Oak River estuary, North Carolina - WOR-1-52-54 (SPAdes) (version 2) | ecosystem: Environmental > Aquatic > Marine > Intertidal zone >... | reverse complement strand
ACATCCAGAGTTTCCAAGGAGGTCTCACACAGCTCCCAGGAATTGGCATTGGTGGCAAAAAGGATGCCCAGGCAGAAGACCACCAAGAGAAAGGAAAGCCTTCTCATATCGGTTCTCACCTCCATTTAACTCACAAAAATCAGTATCGGTCTTAAAAACCTCAATCTTTAGAAAAACAGAAAGAAAGTAAAGTAACCGGATGGAAGGTGAGAGAGAACTCGGATAGTCACTGGTGGAGAAGGCTGAGACAAACGATGATCTCCCGTTTTATATCTCTTGGAGTTAAGGAAATCATGAAGTTGTCGATAACACAACTTGTAATACAGCGAATTTTCGGAGGATAGCTGGCTGAGATAAGGGGAACTTCGGTTCTCACCTCCTATGATTCGGCCAAGCTATCCTCTTTTTTGTATAGCATGCCCCGGCCTGTCGCCCAGGTTTGATCTTGCTTATAGGTCTAATTAGCTTCACTTGAATAATCTTTCTTTCGGTTTGAGAGTCTCTGGGAATAGATTCCCAGTCTAAGAGGGTCTTTCATCCTTGAAGTTGACCAGGATACATAGCTTTCGGGCGGGTCCTTGCACTGAGCCTAAGTGAGGGAATTTTAGAGCTTGACACGCACACGGCGTCAATTTATTTTACACCTGTAAACTAAACCAGACAATGGGAAGGGGTGTGCTTGCAATGGTATCCGGGATCGGGAAACGGAATCCCTTTAACAGTCTGGGCGTGGAAAAAATTTGAGTAGGAGGAAGAAAAGATGAAAAAAATATTAAGGATTAGCTTGTTATGCTTCTTGGTTGCTGGATGTGCCAGTTACCTCTCCCAAGTGGAGAATCATTTCACTTATTCCTTTGCTCCCGTTGAACCTCTTTCGCCAACTATGGACTTTGCTGACGGTAACATTTCTGTCAAGTTTGATGTCCTAAAAACATCAGTTGGGTTTGTGCTCGAGAATCTCACAGACAAACCAATAAAGATCATTTGGGACGATGCCAGCATCGTTCAATACGGTGAAGCAAGAAAAGTGATGCACACTGGAGTTAAATATATTGACCGATCACAACACCAACCACCTACTAACATCCCGTCGAACGCCCGTATAGAAGATGCACTCACTCCAATAGACGAAGTGTGGTATAGTTCCTATTACGGCTGGCAGACACACCCCCTATTCATTGATGATGACTTGGGAAAACCACAATTTAGAACCGCTGCTCTCGCCTGCAAAGGACAAAAACTGGGAGTTCTTTTGCCAGTCGAAATTGACGGTAAAGTGATAAACTATCAGTTTGAATTTTTGATAACAGATGTCCAGGAGATTCCCAAAACCCAACCTCGGCAAAAATAAGGGTTTCTTGGTTCTTTAACCCATGTTCCCTTACCGCCGTGGAAAAATGTTCTGGGTCGTCAATTTATAAAGGAGGTCAATTAGCACAATATAAGCACGTAAGAATAGCGAAATCCCAGGGTTTCCCTTAAGCTGAGAAATGTTGGAGTGTTCGGCCAAAGGGAAAGGCGAGATTAGATCAAAAAAGATGAGATTGAACGTTCAGATCAAATATTAAATTCTTCAGAAAGTCCACCACCTGAGAAACCGAATAAACCTTGTCGGGTGATTGTATTAAAGAAAACACCGGAGCTTTCTAAAAGCGCTATTCTTCAGTCTATACAAAACTCACAGAAAGCGATAAGACAACTTCTCTAGGATTCATTGCCAAAACTCGATTGGAAGAATCTCGTTCCTCCGTCATACCTTCGCAAGCCACCTTATAATGCAGGGAGTTGACCCCAGAACAGTTCAGGAATATCTTGGTCACTCCACCATCCAAGTCACCGAGAAATATTCCCACCTTTCACAAAGCCACAAACATCAGGCTATCGAAGTGCTGAATTTCTCAAATGACATTGAAACAAAACTGAAACAAATGGGTGCGACGGGAATGCAAGCGATTGATAATCAAACGGTTAAAAATGCGGAAGGCGGGATTTGAACCCGCACGGCTTTCGCCGCCACCCCCTCAAGATGGTGTGTCTACCAGTTCCACCACTTCCGCATGTCTTATTTTTTCCTTTGGGATGAATCCATTGAACGATTGAACTTTAACTTAAGAGCATCCCCTCTTTCAAAGCTCTCAGGATAAGTTTGTTCCCCCTCTTTTGCATTCTATTAAGTTCCTTTTCGGTGTAAGGAAACACATCCACCGGCAAGGATACTTTTGAGAACAAATCCAAATATCGGGATATTCGGTCAAAAAATCTTTTATGCGGACTTCCCTTCAAAATCACCAGAACATCTGCATCGCTTCTTAGCCCCCAATCACCTCTTGCTCTTGAACCAAACAACAAGACTTTCTTTATCTCAGGGATTTTTTTTTATTCTTCTTAACCGCATCTTTTAGTGCCAAGATGAATCTATTTTCCTGTATTGATTTTCTTCTTGCAGAAATTGATGATCTCTTGGGCATATTTTAATGCCTCCTGGGCATCTTCTTTTAAATAATAATCCCTGGGAACGCCCTGTTCAAACCCGTTAGGATAACGGGTGGGAATATAGAACGATCTAACTTCTTGGCTTTTTCTATCAAACCTGAAGGTATGGCTGTGACTTTCTGGAGTCTGGTCAATAACTTATTTATGGCATGTCCCCATTCTTCTACTTTCAATTCCTCACACAGCCCTTTTACCGCTTTCTCTGCTGATTGTTGTGCACAAAAGCAAGACCATTCGTAGAATTTCCCCTTAAGATTCCATTCAGTTTCCTTTAGGTCTCTTTCTGCTTGAGCAAGCCAGTCTTTGCTTCTGTTCATCTTTTTTTCCAGAAGGAAAGTTCTCTCTTATCTTTGGATATCCGTATGATGCTGAGAGAACGTCTATTCTCCTTCACCCGGTGGCGGAACTTGAGGTTGTTCCGAAGGGGTTTGAGGCTGCTCCTGCGGTGCAGTGCCAGGAACGCTGGTTGCTGGGGCTGTTCCCTCAGTGGCTCGCTTTTGCGCTTCTCTTTGAATTCCACTGGATTTTCTTCCTCCACCCCCGGTGCCGGGAGAGAGAAAACTAAGCAATAAACAGCTTAAGAAGAAGGCAACAGCCAGCACTGTGGTTGCCTTGGATAAAAACGTAGCCGCTCCTCTTCCTCCGAACACAGCCCCGGTGATCCCTGAACCTCCAAAGGCTCCTGCCAGACCCTCACCTTTGGCGGACTGCATCAAAACCGCCATGATCAAGCCGATGCAGATTATCACATGCAACATGGTCAAGAATACTATCAAAGCCACCTCCTGAAAAGGATAAAAGATTCTAATTTAAAGACAGGTCCCCTGAAGCACTTCAAGGAATTTATCTGCTGGTGTCTAAGAATTGATTGCACTTTTTATAATTTTTTCAAAGGACTCAGCGTCTAAGCTGGCGCCTCCCACCAATGCTCCGTCGATCTCCGGCATATCCAACAATTCCTTGGAGTTCTCTGGTTTAACCGATCCTCCATATAAGATATTGATTTTCTCGGCACATTCTTTGCCAAATTCAGACAAAAGAAGCTCTCTTATAAAAAGGTGAACCTTATTTGCCTGTTGTGGTGTGGCGGTTCTTCCGGTTCCGATGGCCCAGACCGGCTCGTAGGCAATCACTGTTCTCTCCGCCTCTTGGGCGCCCAGATCTTTAAAAGCTCCTCTCACCTGATTTTCGACAATTTCTTCGGTTTTGTTTGCCTCTCTTTGGTCCAACTTTTCTCCCACACAAATGATAGGGAAAAGGTTGAATTTCAAAGCTGATTTTACCTTTAAATTTACAAACTCGTCAGTTTCAAAAAAAAGGCTTCTTCTTTCCGAATGCCCCAAAATAACATATTTACAGCCTGTTGTCAACAGCATAGGAGGAGAGATCTCTCCGGTATAAGCTCCTTTTTCCTCCCAATGCATATTCTGAGCACCCAGCAAAATCGGGGAGTTTTCGATAGCTCTTTTAACCGAAGGTAAGGAGGTGAATGGAGGACAGATAACCGCCTTTACTCCTTTCACATCTTTTAGTCTCTGTTTCAAATCGGATGCCAACTGGAAGGCTTCTTCCTCGGTTTTATGCATTTTCCAGTTGCCAGCGATAATCTGAGTTCTCATAGGTTATTCCTTTTTTTCACAGTTAAGCAAGTTGATTCTCTTATTACCCGATTGGCGTTTTTGATCTTCCTCTTTTTATTTATCGGTTAATGCCGCCACTCCTGGTAGAATTTTTCCCTCCAGAAATTCCAACGAAGCTCCGCCGCCGGTGGAGATATGAGAGAGCCTATCCTTCAAGCCAGCTTTGGCTACTGCTGATGTTGAATCTCCGCCTCCCACAATGGTGGTGGCACCTTTCTGAGTTATCTTGGCAAGCTCCTCGGCGATCTTTACGGTGCCTGTGGCGAATTTACTAACCTCAAAAACTCCCATGGGTCCATTCCACACCACAGTTTTTGCCTTTTCAAGTTCTCTTGCGAAGTTTTCCAGAGTTTTGGGGCCGATGTCCAGACCCTGCCAGTCGGGTGGAATGGCGTCTTTTCCCACAACCTGAGAAGAGACGTCTTCTTTGGCTTCCGGTGCTACTACCAAATCCTCGGGCAGTTTAAAGTTAATCTTCTTTCCTTCCGCTTTTTTCAAAATACCTTTTGCCAAATCAATTTTGTCGGGCTCCAGCAGTGATTTTCCAATTTCCTTGCCCATAGCCTTGAAAAAGGTGAAAGCCATTCCACCACCGATTAAAAGTGCATCGACTTTGTCCATCAGATTGGAGATCACGTCTATTTTCCCGGAGATCTTTGCACCGCCCAGGATGGCTACAAAGGGTCTTTGAGGATTGGTTAAGGCCATGCCCAGATATTTCAATTCCTTCTGCATCAGATAGCCAGCCGCACATTGTTTGAAATATTTGGTTACTCCTTCAGTAGAAGCGTGAGCCCTATGAGCTGTGCCAAAAGCGTCATTGATGTAAATGTCTCCCAGACTGGCTAACTTTTTGGCAAACTCCGGATCGTTATCGGTCTCTTCAGCATGAAATCTTAAATTTTCCAAAAGAATGCATTCGCCAGGTTTGAGTTCAGAGACTGCTTTTTCGACCTCCGGTCCAAGGCAGTCGCTAACGAATTCCACCGGCTTTCCGAGCAGCTCTTGTAATCTTTTGGCGACCGGCGCTAGACTCATCTCCGGCACTTTCATTCCCTTTGGTCTACCCAGATGGGACATCAGGATTGCTTTTCCACCATCCTGCAGAATCTTTCTGATGGTTGGCAGGGACGCAACAATACGTTTGTCGTTAGCTACTTCTCCTTTTTCATTCAGAGGTACGTTGAAATCAACCCGAACCAATACCTTTTTATCTTTCAGTTCTATATCGTCAACAGTCAACTTTTCCATGTTTCCTCCATGAAATTTGCCTTTCCCGTTCGGGTGGGGGTTGCCCAGGCGGGCACGTCCGTGCACCCCCACCCGCCAAGTCACCTGTATTCTCTCGAAACGGAAGCATGCAACCGCTCTTGCAACATAGTCAATAATACTATTAATCGCTGCTCAATCGAGAATTATTGACCCCTATTATTTGCTTTTCCTTCTCTTAAATTGCGTTATCATTCGACGGATACGGGGAAGCACGCTTTCGATCAATTCGATAACCGCCAGAACAATAAGTTTTACCAGAAAGATAATGCAAAGTATTTTAATCGTCAGTTCGAGCAAAAAAATCCTCCGTGTTTAATTTCTAAATCAACGGAGGACATTATTATAATGCAAACTTTTCATCCTTTGTCAAGTGTTTTTTGTGAATTTTGTCACATTGCATGCAGATACGACTGATCAGAGAATATTGGATCAGCTTCATAAGGCCGCTGAATTCTCATGTTCGGGTGGGGGTTGTACCCCCACCCGCTCTCATTCGGGCAGGGGTACAACCCCTGCCCGAACTGTCGGACTGAATTCTATTTTGCCATCAACTCCAGCATCTCCACCATCCTCACGGAGAAGCCCCATTCATTATCATACCAGGAAAACACTTTGGCTAAGTTTTTGCCCATTACCATGGTGGAGAGGGCATCAAAGATGGATGAATGGGGGTTGTGAATCACATCTGTGGAGACGATAGGGTCTTCGGTATATTGCAATATTCCCTTCATTTTGCCCGAAGCCGCTTCCTTCATGGCATTATTTATATCCTGAACAGCCACATCCTTGGAAAGCTCACAAGTTAAATCAACAATAGAACCAGTGGTGACGGGGACCCTTAGGGCAACTCCGTCCAGTTTTCCTGCCAACTCCGGAAGAATCAAGGAGAGGGCTTTTGCTGCTCCGGTAGTGGTGGGGATAATGGCCGCGGCTGCCGCTCTTGCTCTTCTTAAGTCTTTGTGAGGTGCATCCAAAAGTCTTTGATCAGCCGTGTAAGCATGCACGGTGGTCATGAATCCTCGCACAATGCCAAAATTATCATTTAAAACTTTGGCAATTGGTGCCAGACAATTGGTGGTGCAGGAACCGATGGTGAAGACCTGGGCACTGGGATCATATTTATCCTGGTTTACACCAAGGACTATGTTTAGAACAGGACCACCTGATCCTTTTGCCGGGGCGGAGATCAATACCTTTTTGGCTCCGGCATCGAGATGCTTTTTTGCGTCATCTGCGCTGCGAAACTTGCCTGTGGATTCCACCACCAGCTCCACACCCAGCTTTTTCCAGGGAAGGGAAGAAGGATCTTTTTCTGCAAAAACTTCCATCTTTTTTCCGTCTACTACTATGAAATTTCCCTCAGCCTTTACTTCAGATTCCAAAACTCCATGCACCGAGTCATATTTAAGAAGATGAGCTAGTGTCTTGGCATCGGTGATGTCATTTACTGCAACTATATCCAGGTTAAGATTGCCCATGGCGGCTCGATAGACCAGTCTTCCAATTCGTCCGAAGCCATTTATGCCGACCTTTACTGTCATCTGGTCCTCCTTTTCAAATTGTTAGAACGCCGTTTCGAAAATTCATTGTTTACTACAAAATCAGTTTAACGATGAAAGAATATAAAATGAACTCTTTGGATTTGCAAACAAATTTTGTGTGGAATTAGTTTGCGCTAATCTGAGATGGATTCTACCACTATGTTTTGTCCGAAAGCTCTTACGGACATTTCAGACCTATAATTACGATTTCTGTTCTTATGTTGCAAAACCTCTGTAACTACGCTCACATGCTATATTCGATGGATTTTATTGTAAGAAGGTAGATCAAGTTCCTTTTAGGATGTAGGAAAGCCCCAGTGTGGCTTCAGGTCCGCTGTAGTCTTTCAGCCCGCCCACCTTATCGCCGAATTTCACCCCTCTATACTTAAAATCTATCCCGATCACGAAAAGTCGACTTAAGATAAATTCTATTCCCCCGCCAGCATGCCATCCAAAAGTGAGATAGGAGTTAGTGCCACTTTCTACGTAGAGCAATGGTCCAACATATTCGCCAAAACGCAGGTTTTCGATGCCTGAAACGAATCCAAGGCCCGCATCTATGTATGGTTGCCATCTGAATCCTTTAATATGGGAAAAGGGATAGAATTTTACCTCTCCTGAAATCGGATAGATGGTTACTCTTTTCCAGTAGTATCCGTCAGGGTCGCTATATCTGGTCTCTCCGCGGTAGTAGCTTCCCAACGAGAATTCTAAAGCAAATCCTTTTTTCAAACCCATGGAGATAAAAAATTCTCCATAAGGAGCAGTAACCTTGCTGAGGATCTCGTGTTCGGGAGGGGCTTGTATGTTTTTTGCCTCCACTGCATTCCAGAATCCCATTCGGATCCCGAGCATGTGGGCAGAGCTGAGATCCTTTGCCAGACAAGAATCGGGAAAGAGAATACTCAACAAAAGGCAGTTAAAAAGCAAAAATCTTTTCATATGTAAAAAGATTGGTTGACGGATTTGTCAAAGGATTAAACGGATAAAGCAGATTTAAAAGGTAAATCGTTTGATTCATTCAATAGCTTTCATCTTTTATCCAAAAAACAGTTCGGCGATTTCATAGAGCTGATCGTCAATGCGTTTTGTCTTGGCGGCGACTTCTTTCAAGTCGACGGCAACGATTTTGTTTCCCCTCAGACTTACCATTTTTCCGAACTTTCCCTGGTGAACCAAATCTACTGCGGCAACACCAAATCTTGTCCCCAGCATGCGGTCGAAAGCGGTGGGGGTACCACCTCTTTGAATGTAGCCCAAAATCACAAAGCGAGTCTCGAATCCTGTTCTTTTCTCGATCTCAGAAGCCAAAACTTTTCCTATGCCTCCCAATCTCACGTGACCGAAAGCGTCCTTTTTTTCATCCTGTATCACCAGAACTTCCTCTTTTTTCTCCTTTTCACCAGTGGCAACCTTTGCTCCCTCAGCCACAACTACTACGCTGAAGTTTCGTCCCCTCTCGTGTCGTTTGCAGATGGCGTCGCATACCCTATCCAAATCCACCGGCTTTTCTGGAATCAAAATAAAGTCTGCTCCCCCGGCAACTCCTGCCTCTATGGCGATCCAGCCGGTATGTCTGCCCATCACCTCCACTACCATAACTCTATTATGAGACTCGGCTGTAGTGTGGACTCGATCGATAGCATCCATGGCGATGTTCACCGCGGTATCAAAGCCAAAAGTATAGTCGGTGCCCCATATATCATTATCGATAGTTTTGGGCACCCCCACTATTTCCACGCCTTCCTCGAAAAGCCTGGCGGCTACGCTTAAAGTATCTTCACCGCCCACCGCGATGATAGCGGAAAGCCCTAAAGCCTTTTTCTTCTCCACGATTCTTTTTACCCCATCCTTCTCTTTAAATGGGTTGGTGCGGGAGGTTTTGAGTATGGTTCCGCCTCGATGGATTATTCCGGAAACTTTGTCCAGATTCAGCTCCTCAGTGTGCCCGTACTCCATGAGTCCGCGCCATCCCTGAAGTATACCTAAGACCTGATAGTTATACCGGAGTATAGATTTTCTCACCACCGCCCGGATAACCGCATTCAGGCCGGGACAATCGCCCCCGCCGGTTAAGATTCCAATCTTCTTGTTCATAGCTTTACCTATCTTTTCGATTGATTACTTATCTTTCATTGAACTAACAAATTTTGTTGTTTCCCTAATTATTGTCGTCAATTCTTTTATTTACTTTCACCTCTTTTTTATATGATTACTCGGCAACCCCAATTTATACGGACGTGAAAAAGCAAATCTTCATATCTTTTGAACTTCTTTCAGATCACTCAAAATCCACCTCAGCTCTTTTAATTGTCTGATGGCAAAATCTGGACTAATATCATCGGAAGGGATTAGGTCTGGATTGAAGTGCACAGAAACCATGCCCACATTTTTTGCTCCCCACACATCCACGTCGATTAAGTCTCCTACATGTGCAGAATCTTGAGATCGGCTTTTAAGTTGGGTCAAAGTATAAAGAAAAATTCGGGGATCGGGCTTTCGGATTTTGAGCTCATTGGAAAACGTAGTAACATCAAAATACTTGATCATTCCAAGTCGTTCTAAAAGCACCTTTATCGTTTTCCCGGGCGTTCTGCCGGTATTACATATAAGACCAACCTTATACCCTTTTTTCTTCACCTGCGTTAAGACGCCCTCCGCACCATCAATTAAATCTGGTGGATCCTCCAAAATAGGGGAGACGAAGGCTTCCACCAAATGTGACATCAGATCCCGAGTAATATCCTTGAACTTTTCATCGTCCAGAAATTCAAACATAATGTTTAGTTGTTCTTCAGTGGAGAGGTCCAGATTCCTTCCCCAGGTCTCTTTGCATTTTTCGAATCCTTTATGATAAGCATCAAGTAGGTGGTCAGATTTAATCTCTCGTCCATTTTGCTGAAGTATTTTGCTTATTTTATCCACCCTTTTAAGGCTGTATTTCTGATTATCCTGTGGAGTATTGGAAAGTAGGGTATTCCACAGATCGAAGGTTATGGTATCAAGCATATAAAAAACCTTTCTGAATGAGTTCTTTAACTTTGCCAAATGCCTGTGCCCGATGGCTTATTTTGTTTTTCTCCTCCAAAGAAAGTTGAGCGAAGGTTTTGTTTAGGTGGGGTAGATAGAAGACGGGATCATAGCCAAATCCATTTTCTCCTTTTTCCTCAAAGGTGATGATTCCTTTCACCTCACCCTTAACGGTTACGATATGGTTTAGATCCTTTGCCAAAGCCACCACGCAGACGAATTTTGCCCCTCGTCTCTCCCAGGGGGTATCTCCCATAAGGGAGAGCAGTTTTCTGTTGTTGTCCTGAAAGCTGCAATGCTCGCCGGCAAATCGGGAGGACAATACTCCAGGTACACCATCCAATACATCCACCTCCAGTCCGGAATCGTCTGCCACCGAAGATAACCTGGTGAATCCACAGATGGCTTTAGTTTTTAAAATTGCGTTTTCTTCAAAGGTCATTCCCCTCTCCTCCACTTTGGGAAAGCCGGGGAAATCCTCCAAAGTCAAAATCTCGACTGGAAGGTCCGACAGAATGTTTTTTATCTCTCTAATTTTGTGTTTGTTGTTAGTTGCCAGAACGATTCTCATAGCCATCCGTTCAATCCGTTTAATGCGTTGACCGATAATTTATCAATACTTATCTATATCAATCCTTTTCACATTCGTTATCCTGCCGTTCAAAAATCTTTCTCCTACCTTTACAAATCTATCTGGAACATCGGAAACATAAAATCTTCGAAAAGTTCTTCCCGATGAATTCCTAAGAAGCCCAGAATGTTTTAAAAGGCTTTTGACTTCCTTGGCCGTCTCTTCTGCAGAATCAATCAATTTCACCTTCTCTCCCATAATACGTGAAATAACTCTTTTCAACAACGGATAGTGAGTGCAACCCAAAACCAGGGTGTCCACTCGTTTTCTGATCAAGGGATTGAGATATTCTAAGGAGATCAGATGAGTGGCAGCTTTATTTATATAACCTTCTTCCGCTAACGAGACAAACAGAGGACAGGGAATGGGGTAGACTTTCACTTGAGGAGTCTGCCGGTGAATTGATTTC
>Ga0209636_10007644_pt1 | contig 11016 bp, 16 predicted proteins | sample DeeMarSWOR152_54_FD_187464 | JGI IMG/M metagenome (GOLD analysis project Ga0209636, IMG submission 187464) | Marine sediment microbial communities from White Oak River estuary, North Carolina - WOR-1-52-54 (SPAdes) (version 2) | ecosystem: Environmental > Aquatic > Marine > Intertidal zone >... | reverse complement strand
CCCTTTTTCAACATACCTCGCCCTATATGATCCAAATATGAATGCGCCATTAAACAACAATTGTCTTCTGAGAGTTTTAAGAGGTGAGGTCATAAAATCTAATATTCCGATCAGAATTGACAGGTTTCTTCTGGCGTGCGCAGCATGCGTGCCATCAAATCGTAAACTTGTTAAGTCTCAGACTATGTAAGATGTTTTGGGAGTCCCGATTTGAAAGATAGGAAAAGTTCGCTGTTCTTGACAGTTTTGGCGGGCGTCTTGTGGGGGACTTCTTTTCCTATGATAAAAATCGGCTTGGAATTTGTCAACCCCTACATGTTTGTTTTTCTAAGAATGTCTCTAGCTTCTGTTTTGGTACTATTGATCAGTTCTGTAACAAGCAATCTTAGTTTTTCTTTGGCAAAAGAGCGACTACTCTGGTATTTGGGATTACTAAACGGCTTCGCCTATCTAATTCAGTATATTGGTATGTCATACACTACAGCATCAAAATCCTCTTTACTCGTCAATTTAAGTGCTATGTGGGTCGCAGCTTTGAGTTGGTTACTTCTTAAGGAGCGCTTTTCAAAAAGGAAACTATTGGGAATAATCTTAGGACTCGTCGGAGTTTTCTTCATAACCACCAACTTGAGCTCACTTGAATTAGCTCGAGGCACGCTTCTAGGGGATGGACTTGTATTTTTGTCTGGAATCCTTTGGTCCTTTTTCATAGTTTACAACAAGAAAATAGTTGACACTCATAACGCCTTTCAATTAATGCCCTGGATATTCTTGGCTACAACTCTGCCTCTAACGCCTTTTCTTCTGATTTCCGACAATCTCTCTTTGCAGGGCTTATCATATGAAACATGGATAATTATTGCATATACTACCGTATTTTGCTGGTTAATCCCATACTATTTATGGCTGAAAGGGTTGAAACACATTTCTCCCGCCGTTTCAACAGTCATTCTATTGACAGAGGTAATCGTCGCAATTACTATGTCATTTTTCTTCCTAGGTGAAACCTTCACAATAATCTCAGTGATGGGAGCTTCCTTCATATTTTCAGCCATTATTCTTGTTTCGATTAGCTAGCTACGCGCAAATCCTCCAATCCACCAAAAGACATTTCCTACTTGTGCAATCCTAACCGACATCTGAGGTCCGTCATTGTCCAAAGCTTCCCCCAGAGTGGACTTAAGTAATGCCGTGACTTTTGGGCGCGCACACCGTGAGCATTAATGGAAACGTGGACTAAAGATAGCCTTACCCAGTAAAGTCCTAGTTATGCACGGATAGTTTATGTTCATGTGGTCATATGTGGGCATATATGGCGAAATATATAAATACTTGATACTTACATATTTACATCGTGAGCAAGAATGGCAACCGCAAAATTTTGGGGTCTTCGTAATGGATAAGAATCTGGAAAGGCAGCTCATCGCTATTGAGAAGAGGCTTCAAAAGCTAATAAGAGAGACTGTAAAAGAAGCGATTGCCAATGAACTGGCAAGTGCTAAATATAGAAGTGGGCAAGGCACTCGTTTTGATGCTTCTGGTGGAGGACTACTTGTTCCGATTTACAAGCTAAGCATTCCCGTGCAGACCACCATCCTCGCTCTTGATACGTTGGGTAGAAAGGGGACAATCAGACAAATAATGGATAAGACTGGGATGGCTAGATCCACAGAAACCAAGCATTTATCCACTCTCAATGAATATGGCTATATTGGAGAAGAAAAAAGCATCGATGATCCACGAAGGAAGATTTATCATCTTCTTCCTGTTGCTTTGCAGGAGCTGAATAAACTGCCTCAGGAGTATAGAGACAAACTGGTTGAGAAGAGAATTAAGACGACGAAAGCGTGAGGGGCGGTGTCTTTACGAGTCTGACAGAATCTCCGAAACCACTCGCGTTTTCCTACGACGAGGATGCAGTCTTCGTGTGTTATGATTTGCGCGTGCGCGCAATTTGCGGAGGAGAGATTTCCAGATGACTAGTGAGAAATTGTTCTTGCGAATATATACAAACATTAGCGAAGTAGTGAAACACAAGAAGCTTTCCAGGGAGTACTTTTATGGTTACGTACTGAATAACCAATCTTTCGGTACAAAGAGAGTAGATGATTATACTAGGAGAAATATTGTAAATAGAATCTACAAGCTTGGAGATATTTTGCTCAATGAAAAAATTACGAAAGAAAATGGCAGATCACTTGCTTTTTTTCACATTAGGGAGATTGGGAGAATAATATATCATTTCATTCTCACTGAGGACATCAGAAGAGAACTCTTTAATCATAGAAATTTTGGAAAGCCTCTAGTCATTGAGAACATGGATAACTTAATTCCTTTGGAATTAGCATTTGATGGAGAGAACTTTCTATCTTTGTTATATCCAATGGGCAGATCAGTACCAGCACATACAAAGAAAAGCGCCTATGGCCATCGAAGGGAGGATAAAGAATTATTCATCTGTGTCCTCTCTGATCCAAAAGAGGATTTGCCTGATTCTAAAAGAGAAGGGGAGGAAATAGCAGCTCTATTTTCTAAGCTAAAGAAATCTGAAGCCACAAAAATAACTGTACACAGATATCACGGACCGCAAGTGACTAAAGACTTGGTCCTTTTTAATATCCTCTTCAACGGTAGATATGACATATTGCATTTTTCGGGGCATTGCGAGTTTGATGATAACGATCCTTCCCTTAGCGCATTAGTTCTGAATGATGGTCCTCTTAAAGCCTACGAAATAGAAGAAATGAAAGGTTCTCCAATTATCTTTGCCAACGCGTGCTCCTCAGGTCTTGATAATGAGAAGAAAGGATTCTTAGGTAGAGGCTTAACAGAAGGTTTAGCCTCAAATTTCGTCAGATATGGAGCCGTTGCATACATAGGATCTCTATGGCCTGTAACCGAAGCGACAGCGTCGTATTTTGCCAAGGAATTTTACAGGAATTTACTTGACCCTAAGCTTGCTTTGGGAGAAGCGTTAATGATAGCAAAACGCAAAATGTACAAAAATAAGCCAAACGATTTGGCATGCCTTGCCTATATCCTGTTTGGAGATCCTTCCTTTGGATTGTTTTCACATGACGAAGAACGCATGTTTATGTCAAGCTTTTTGAACGAGTATGCGGTGTATGAAATAATGAGATTAGAAATGGAGTACGATGGCCTAGAAATGCTTACAGTGAATGATCCTCACTGGATTTTTTGGAACCAAACAATCATAGATAGATGGGTGAATAACCTAACCGAATCAGAAATGGAAAGAGAAAAGTTGCTGAGATCCTTTGATGATTACAAGAAATATTTCAGAAAGCTAGCGTTAGATGGGAAGAAGACGTTCAAAATAATCTTGAATCTTAAAACATTTAGAAAATATCTTCTAAGTCTTAGTGAAAAGGAAGTTCAAGAAACAGTATTTGATATTATGGCTTTTCTCGAACTCGAAAACTTTATGCAATTGTTTTACCTTGGGCAAGAGGAAGAGATTGAGGAATATGAGATAGTCAGTAAGAATCAAGACGAAAACGAGAATGTTAACGATAACATTTGTGTTGTTATCAAAGAATCAAGGATTGACCGTAGTAAGCCATATTATTTTCTCTTTTTCAATGACACCCCAGAGTTGATAATTGACCACATTAAAAGGTATAATGATTATAAGAAACGTTGTCTCGAGCAATATCGGCGTAATTTTTCCGACAGATTTTCATACTTAACTCAAAAGCCGATTGAGGATTATGATGAGATCGAAATCAAAAAAGTGACGCGACATATTTTAGAGAAGCTATTACAACCTGATTAGGATGTGTTATTTTGGACGAACAAAAAGCAAAAGGGGGGACTAACACGAAGTTCATTGATCTTACTATGCCTTTAAATGAGCTTACACCAGTGTTCCCAGGCGATCCGAAACCTGAGTTCAAGAGAGTCGCCTCTATAGAAAAAGAAGGTTGGAATGAACATAGAATACACATGAACACGCACTTTGGAACTCATATTGATGCTCCATGGCATATGCTTAAGAATGGAAAGAGATTAACTGATTTCCCCATTGATAAGTTCATTGGTAGAGCAGTCGTTCTCGATGCTAGGGGACAAAAAGAGATTGACCTTGATTTGACGGCTGTCAAAGAGACGAATATCTTATTGTTAAGAACAGATCATACAAGGCTTATCGCTTCGCCAGACTTCTTTGAGAAAAATCCTGTGATAAGCAGGAGGCTTGCGGAGAGAATTGTGCAGAAGAAAGTAAGCATAGTTGGACTTGATTCATATACGCCCGACAATCCTCCCTTCGAAATTCACAAACTTTTCTTAAAAAATGAAGTTTTGATTTTGGAGAACCTTGTGAACTTGGACAAAATTCCAACCGGAGTCTTCACTTTATATATCTTTCCTATTAAACTAGACAAAATTGATGGAGCACCCTGTAGGGTTGTCGCTCAAATTGGTCGAGTGCCCTGAGACGAAAAAATACTCCTATTTTGATCCATCGTTAGAATTGACAAACCTGAATGAGACTTACAAGCTCATTGAATATATTTTTTACAGGAACAACATAATCTTTGACAAAAAGGTGATCGTTGATCTCGGTTGCGGCTGGGGCGCAAACACCATGCTAATTGCATGTGGGTTCGTGAAGTCGGGGGCTTTTCAGGTACCTAAACAAGTTGTGGGAGTTGATTACAATGAGAGAGATATTAAGCGTGCTACATCATTCTCCAAGCACTTGACCAATATCGGATTCATTTGTCATGACATAACAAAACCATTTCCTTTTGACGATGACTCTGTTGACATTTTCGTTTCTACTTACACATTGCACAACTTGGACAATGACCAGAAGCGAAGAGTATTCAAGGAAGTTGTGCGCACCTTAAAACACAAGGGTTTTTTTATTTACATTGACGTGTTATTCGATCGAGAATCCCAACGGTATGCGATTTTGCAGAAAGAAATCCTTGAGAAAATGTGGCGTACCGAAGCTGCTGATGTTGGTCCAAACGAGATGGAGACGCTTTTGAAAGTCCATCTTAATCCAAAGGATCCTTTTAGCCTAATCTTTACGGGGGAGAAAGAATATCCGATAACGATAACAGAAGCGCAACGTCTTGGTGAGCAAGAAAAGCTCAAGGTTTTGTCCATCACCTCCGTAAAGGGCTTGGTTTGTTGCAAGAGAATAATGTTTACCAAGATTTGAGAGCCCTATATTTTGTCGGTGCGCGCAGATTATAGATTCTAAAGATTAGTCCCTGTTTCATAGGTGTTGAACCAAATTCCACGGATTCCGTGTTTTTCAGGTAAGGCAATAGACCATTATGGTGTGCACACGTTCCCACACATGCGCAACCTTTATATGTGAGTATTTATATGGGAATATGTGGGAACGTGTGGCAAAAGGAGCAAAAAGCAAATGAGCGAAACCATCTTTAAAATGGAACTGCCACTTGCAATGCCTCACGCAATAAGGACTCTTCTGGATGACGAGAAAGGGCGGCAATTTCTCTGTAGTCAACTCTTCGAAGCTTCCTTCCATGTAAATCAAGACGAAGAATCGAAGTTCATTATGGCATTAAAGCAAGACCCTACACGCGTTTATGGCTTCTTGTTTAGGCCTGATAATCTACTCTTTACAATGAAGGTCAATTCAGATGCCATTGGAAATCCACACAAATTCTTTCTGCAAACTCTGATGGGCGAACTCCGCTTAATCGTAAACATAGCGAAAGAGTATCTTACAGATGCGGCGGTTTCCAGGAATAGCGGGGATGGAAAGCAACAGAAGTACATTGGCTAAAGGGGCCATCAATGTGTCTCTCTTTATCTCCCTCTTTCTTTCTCGAACAACCTCGTTTCTTGCATTGGATGACCTTCTTCATGAAGCGACGCAAAAGAAAGGGAGGTGTGAAGGAACTGCCCATGGTTTGTTGGAACATGGAAAAAAGAAGTAGAAAAGCCAGAAAGGAGGTGAAACCGGAATGGTGAATTTCTGGGTCAATCCAGTTGGCATAGCAAACGCTGAAGGCACCGAAGTTAACGCCGACGACAACGCCACCGTGTCTGATGTCATCAATCAATTAGTTGATGCTAAGAAAGTTCCAAAAGGTAGATACATGCTCCAGCACGCAGGTCATTCTCTCAACCCATCGCAGAAAATCAAAAACACAGGAATCAAAGAAGGCGAGGAAGCCAAACTGATGGTGGACACTCGGTGGGGTGCATAATGTCTGTCGTGGTGAAGCCAAAGGAGGATAGAATAGGAGCAAAGACCGGGGGAGAGTCTCTCGCAGTTTCTCCCCGGTTTTCCCAGCCGATCAAAGTAAAGCCAATGATGGCTCAACCCATCGCGGCTCCAGTTGACCCTACCTTTGCATCTGACGAAGTTTTCCTAATGCGCAGAATTTGTGATGTTGAAGCGCCTGTCTTGAGATCGAAAGGTTTTGTACCAAAAGATGCAAATCACCCAACTGTCTGGAAGGGCAAATACCGACGCTATCCAGTCGAAATCAGATTTCCGCCGCAATATCCTGCATTGCCGTTCGAGTGGGTCTGGTTGAAACTTCCTCCAAGCTTTCTAAACATAGTTCACAATAAACGGGGAGAGCCGATTCTGTGTATTGACAGGATTCTGGACAAGCGAAAATGGAATCCAGCAATTGGTGTTCGAGGGATTTTCGAAATGCTAAATGAGCATCAATACTTCAGGAGAAGATGATTATATGAGTGAGGTTATGGTCCTAAGACCGTTCCGCGGCGAAGAACATTGTGAAGAGCGAGTCATCCTAATGAATGGTGTCGTCAATGAAATGTTCAGAATGACTCTGCCAAGTGCACGCGTCGGAAGAGAGGAAACTGGATTATTGCTTGGCTTGGTAGGAGAAATAACAGATCTCCAAGGCATAAGACGCAGAGTAAGAATAGTAGTAACCGCTGTTGACTGTGATTCCATTTCAACTTCAGCCAGTGCGTGGATACCTCCTGAAACAATGGTTTTGGTAGACGAAGCTGCAAAGAAAGCATCACTAAATATAGTCGGTGGCTTTCACAGCCATCCATGGCACCGTGGGCACCAATTCCTTTCCAGCACCGATTTGGAAACTCTCGGAGCTTATGCTGCCTTAGATCATGGGTGGCTATGCGTTGTTCTGGATCCACTGAGGCGGAATTTCACAGTGTTTAGATGGAGGTGAAAAAATATGGAAAAAGAAAGGAGACCAATTAAAGTTAAACCAAAAATCACCGACTCAAATATGAGCCTTCGCAAACCGTTGCTTGAACCAATGGACTCAACTCTTGAAAGTGGAACACGTGCACGCCGTCTAGAAGATCAAGCGGCTGTAGTCCCTGGAGCTATGCCTCGGAGAGAATTAGTGCCTTCCAGATTTAATGGTAAACCAGCATTCTTGCTTAAACTGACACTTTCACTAGTTGCTGCATTATCCGGTGCAATAACCCTTGCAGTTCTGGTGACTGTTCACTACGCCTACACGCTTCCGTTGGCGCTTCCAATGACTCTTGTATGCATTGTAGAAGCCCTGAACATAGTTCTGATTGTCATGCTATGGATGGTTGCTTCCCATGAACTCTAAACAAGGCTTACTTTTGCCGAAACCACCTAGAAAACTAGAGCGCAATCTGAGCAGTCATGGGACATTGCAACAGAGGAACGATAGAACAAAGCGCTACTGGACAGAGGGCGGCTTTGACTCAGGTCTAATCCAGAACCGGCTAGAAAACGCAAGAATAACAGTAGTGGGCGTTGGGGGTCTTTGCTGCCCTGCACTTGAAAGCTTAGCTAGAATGGGCGTCGGAGTCCGCGGAGGCATTACAATTATAGACGGTGACTTCGTTGAAGAATCGAATTTAAACCGACAGAAACTCTTTTCCGAGGAACAAGTAGGTATGAAAAAGGCTTTAGCTGCTCGGGAAAGGCTCAAGGAGATCGATGGAAACGCTCACATAATAGCCAGGCCTCATTTTTTTAAGAGCTGCGACGAGCATGGGCAACTATGGCCACACGAGGAGGACTTCGCGCTTGCTGACGTCATTATCTCTGGAGTGGATAGTGATGGCACAAGACTTGAGATAACGCAGAAGGCTCTCAGGCATGATAAGCCACACCTAGATGGTGCTGTTGATGTCAACACGGGAAGGATTTTAATCCTGCGAAACCCTCGTGATGAGGCCTGCTTTGGTTGCGTAATTACAGACGATAATTATGAAGCCATCAATGACAGATGGGGCTGTAAGCACTTACCTCAAACAACAGTTCCATCTATAGCTACAACTGTGTCAATAGTAGGAGAAGTACTGGCGTTCGAGACCATTAAGCTAGTTACTGGAATAGGGAACGTGATTGATAACGCTTTGTACTTTAATGTTCTCAACTGGAGCACAGGAATCGAGCGATTCAAGAAGCGTGAAGACTGCTACCAATGTTCATGGCCATGGTGGGCTCGCTAATGTTGATCATACAATGGATTCTACTAACCCTTCTGTCAGCTGCTCTAATAGGCATAGCAAAGCACTGGTATTCCAATCAAAGGGTTGCTCAACAAGCACAATTAGCTGTGAAGCCAAAACGTGGTAAAGCACGCACGCGTCGTGCAACTCAAAAATATAGACATGTTAACCCTCCAGCTTTTTTACAACCGAAGACAGGAAGGGTCCTAGTTCATGAAAACTTGTTTCCTTTAGATGGCAAATGTCCAGTGTGTGAAAAAGAATGGTTTAACCTTACTTTTGGTCAACCATTCCAGCATCAATGTGGATGTGTGTATCACACTCAATGCATTCAATATTGCGTTAGAAATGGGCAAACAGCGTGTTTCTTCTGTGGTGAAACTCTAAACGGAAGAACTTGGAGGAGCATGGATGTCAATTAGGGTAAAAGCAAGAGCGAATACGGGGCAAATATTCACCAGAAGCGAGATGTGCCACCTGTTACTTGCGTGCTTAGCTATAGGCATTACACTTAGTTTCCCAACGTTATTCAACATGCCCTTAATTATGCTGGTAATAGTTCCAGCCTTTTCGATTCACGAGTTGGCGCATAAATTTACAGCCATTCTTTATGGGCTCAGAGCTAGGTTTCAGATATGGATACCGGGTTTGGTGGTCACCATGATATCGGCAATACTTCCTATTAAGCTGATAATGCCAGGAGCAGTCTACTTGTTGGATAGTCCAAAAAACACTGAAGAGTCAGCACATATTGCATTGGCAGGCCCTTTGGGAAACACAGCCCTAGCTTTGTTGGTATCTCAGATAGATGGACCACTGGCATTTCAGATTGTGAGCATAAACCTCATGATAGCAATAATGAACTTATTTCCACTTCCGCCACTTGATGGCTGGAGAATAAAATCTTGGGATAGCAGGATATGGCTGTTAGTATTCGTTACTTTGCTCGTTGCATATGTGGTTTTTATGTTTTGGAGGATCTGAGATGGATGAAGTAAATCTAATAGCAAATTGGCTAATAATTCTGGCTCTATTAGCAACCTCGGTTAGACTGACCAAAAATAGAAAGACCAGAGTTGTTTTTCTGACCTGTTTGGCTTTACTGGCATTTTTTTACAGCTACACCAATGAACTAAGCTTGAAAGAGATTTTGGAGGAGTTTCTTGGAAAAATAGCGGAGTTACTCGCCAGTTTTGTCAGGCATTTACCGTTCTCAATAGGGTGAGAAAAATGACTAGAGTCCCGATTGACAAGGCAATATCATTGTCTCAGTTGGGTATTCTTGAAGCAATAAGTAAAGGTTACCATAATGGGAGTCAATTGAGACGAGCTCTGAACGCTTCGAAAGCTACAATTCAGCGAGAAATCGAAGAGCTGGAGTCCAGGGGTTTAATAGAAAAAGAAGGTTTTCCAAGACGATATAAGCTCACTTCTTATGGAATCAACTTTCTTGTGAAGAATGGTCAAATATCTCCAATAGTGCCTGCCAATCAGATTGGTCAAATTGATAAGAAGGAAATAAAAGTAACTTCAACTTTCGGAACGGCGTTCAAACTAGCTTTTGGGGTAATTATGGGCATATTCACGGCATGGTTAATTATAGGCGTTGTGGCATCGCTTATTTACTGGCTCACATACCAGCTACTGATCAGAAATTATATTCCATCAACGCTTCTACTTTACATACCCTTGGAAAATCCGTGGGTTGATATTTTACTAGGACTCATAACTGCTACCGCAATATTCCTACCTTTAAGAAAGAGAATCAAATTCGCCAAAGGTTGAGAGCGTTTGCTTAGAGTACGTCCCTCAAAAAATAATTCAAAAGTTTGCGTCAAAGCTATAGACGGCAGAGGAAAACTACAAGAACTAAAAAGCAAAGTCATAATGAATGGCTTTCCTGAGCTCGCCGGAAGCAACATAGACATAGACTTTGGCGATGTCAAGATTCCTAGTTCCTATGCATCCATTAACTATGTACGAGATATTCTTGGTAGGCTAATTAGGGCCAAAATAGTTATTGACAAAATGTGTTGGGATTTTGGTTCAAGAGCCTTAGAAGCCTTGATAGCTCATGAATTGAGTCACCTATTAGTTGGAGATGATGAAAAAACGGCTTCAAATGAAGCAATTAGAAGAGGCTTCAGAGATGGCTTCTTAGAGCTATTCGCTGAAGTATGTAGGCTTCCATGCACTACGCTTCATGAGACTGAGTATGAAACCATTCTGCAATATGAACATCTGAATATTGGGGGGCTAGATTGCCAAGAGTTCTGCCCTTACAGGCAGCCGATTATTCATATAGACGCCATGGAGTGATTGATTAACATTCGCGCGCAAAGGATTGGGCGGCATGTATGCATGCGCGCGAATTTCACCTAAACGATAGATTGGACGAATTGCGTATTAAAATAAAATCGCAAAAAAGGGAAGTTGCGGGGGATATCTCCATTTGTCCATGGTTCAAATCTCTCCCGGCCCACCATTGGGTCCTCCCGGTGCGCTGGTAAAAAACTATTTTTGGTGGTTACTTCCTTTTCCTGAAGAGCTTGACTCCGT
>Ga0209636_10007643_pt1 | contig 11018 bp, 10 predicted proteins | sample DeeMarSWOR152_54_FD_187464 | JGI IMG/M metagenome (GOLD analysis project Ga0209636, IMG submission 187464) | Marine sediment microbial communities from White Oak River estuary, North Carolina - WOR-1-52-54 (SPAdes) (version 2) | ecosystem: Environmental > Aquatic > Marine > Intertidal zone >... | reverse complement strand
TAACGTCTCTCTAGATAAGACGTCAGTTGTCCCTGTGAGACGCCGCACTCAACTAAAGCGTAACGCGCCTTCTCATTAACCTCGATGATGCTGTCCATTCTCTTGAGATCCAGAAGCATTCCTCCCTTTAAAGGGACAGCCAGGCCAGCTAAGGACAATCCACCTCCAAGAGGAACCACGGGAATCTTCTCCTTGTTCCCGAGTTGGACAATCTTCTGAATTTCTTCGGTGGTTCTTGGCGATATCGCATAGTCTGGTCGGTGCGGTTCTGTTGTCCCGAGGTCCCAGGAGTAGATGAAAAGCTCCTCCGGTTGATTTGAGACATGCTCTTCACCAACGATCTCAACGAGTGCTTCGTAAACTGAATCCATGAAATCATCTCCATCCTGCCGGGTTCTCGTTAATAGCGAGTCGGCAAAGATCGCTCATAAAGATGGGTTTAATGCCGTTTCTGGCAACCATCTGACCCAGGGTGTTATAACAGGCGGGACAATTAAAGACACAAACTTCAGCCCCAGCGTTTTTCATGTCCTCAATGTTTCTTTTCTGGATATCAGCGGCGCGCTTACGACTCCCCTCCCGTCTCTGCCCCTCAATTGTGCCACCACAACACAGTGCGTTTTCATCAACATATTCCCTTTTAACAGCGTCCGCCCCTATCAGGTCAAAGATGTCCTGAACAAAGTGATGCTTATCCGGGGACAATCGAGATGAACATGGACGCTGATAAGCCACTCTTAAATTCACCGGTCTTATTTCATTCTTGAGCTCATGTAACCGATTGTAGAGGTATTCAAACAGGTGAACAGGCTTGAATGGAACCTCAATACCAACCGCTGGGCAGTAAGAGGCATATGTTCCATAACATTCGTCATGGAAGCAGATAACCTCGGTAACCCCGTGCTCGGTGATCGTTTTAATGATCTTGGGTAATCTATCCTTTATTACAGAGCTTCTGGCATAGTGGAGGTACATGAGCTGGCAGAAATAATGAAACATTTTCCGGGGGTCTCTTGAAATTACTGGTAGACCTTCAAACAGCTTACCCTGTATCAGAAACATGAGATCGGAGAATGCCCCCAAGAGAAGAGACGTACCGTTTATCTTCTCAATCACCGGTTCTCCCCGGAATGGAATGCCCATATTTATCCCTCGCTGGATAATAGGTCTTGGCAGCGGCGGGATGTCAAGTTCCTCCTGTTTCTCTACAATGAGGTAGAAGGGATGATTGTTGAAGGGGCAATATTCCTCACAGGCATAGCAGGTAACACAATCGTGTAATACGAAAGAATCCTCACCATGCGCTATTTTCAGTATCTCTCTTCTGGCATGTTCCTCATCAATGTCGATGTACTGGCACTTGATGAGGCAATCTTGAGTGTGGCAGCTTAGGCATGTATTTTCATTATATTTCAATGCATACATCTATCGCCTCATGATGGATATTCTGGCCCACTACAAAACGAACTATTCGATTGTAATCGTGACGGAAGATAAAATCAAGAATGCACGAAATTGGCAATTTCCCTATCCTAAATTATAAAAATAGGAGAAATATGGCATGTTACATATAGAGGTATCAAAGGGTTATTCCCCAAAGGATAACCCAGAAAAAAATAGTATCAGTCTCCTTAAAAGAAATCTCCGGTTCCCTTCTTGTCCAATCAAATGTGATGATCTCGTAAAAAGTCAAAATTCGATGGCAAAGTAAAAAGCTCCAAATTCAAGGCGCGCAAATCCTGAGGAATGAGGCGTACTTACAGTACGCCGCAGTGACGAAGGATGCAGCGCAACGCAGAAGTTGGACTTTTTACGAAGCCATCAAATGTGGAAAAAGGATGCTTGCGAGAAGGAGGACTTAAGAATCTCCGACCTTTTTTACCTTCTTCTTTTCCAATTTAAGTCTCTTTTTCTCAGATTTGTGATCGTACTCGCCCGTCTTTGCCTCAATAGGCTGTGGAGTAGATATTCCATCAGCTTTTCTTCTGTGGAATCTCTCTATCAGAAGTTTGCTCAGGTATTTGCCAAAATATCCTACAAACCCCGCTGCAAATACCACGGCAACCCACTTCAAGATACCCATGAATCCAATTCCTCCTTCCATAGCAAACCCATGTATATGAAATACAGCTTTCAGGGTATATTTTACATAATATTTCACACGCACGCATTACGATTTAAGGGTGAGGGTACGTTGGCGCGGGGACTTCTTACAACAAATACCATTCGTGGATGAGGTCTTCGTTAGGGCACAGGGAAGAGCAAGAACATGAAAACCAGTGAATCGCAGGTTCACCTTACCTACCACTAAGATGTGGAAAGAGAGGGACAATCGTGAAATATGGATATCTTTTTCAGCCAAAGAATACAAGATTGATTTTGTTGAATTATTCCTCGGCTTTTTTCACTGCCTTGGATATGGCAGATGGAGTAACGCCCAGTTAGCTGGCTGTTGAAGATAATTCAGGTCAGAATACGTTTTAACCTCTGCGCCAGAGATTTTGTAATGGTCCCCCCGGCCCTTGCAATATCTACCGTATAGAAACCGAGCATTTTATAGAGAACGAGAAGGTCAGGGCTCTTTGCACCTATCTCCTTAATATGATTTTCCACGGTAGCAATATCCCCCCTTGCAATAGGACCGGTAAGCGCATCGGGAATGCCAACCTTTTCAATATTGGAAAGAGTCCCATAAATGAGGGGGTTTAATACGTTTACCGCATCCTTTTGATGTATCCCGGAAGCACTGATCAACCGAAAAGCGAGTTCTAAGAGCGTAACGAGATAGTTTGACGCTACCACGGCCGAAGCATGGTAGAGGGATTTAGCCTCTGTCTTTATCCTGTAACACACTGAACCGAGGTCTTTTGCAATCTTTTCCGCTGCCTCCACAGCATCATGTTCTCCCTCAACGGAAACGATGATATTCTTAAATGGGTTTTTGTCGTATTCGGCTGAAGCGAAACTCTGGAGCGGGTGCAAAGACCCGATATATGCCCCACACGTTTTTGCAGATGATAAAACGGTCGAGGGGAGTAATCCGCTGCAATGGAGCACAACGGCGTCTTTCTGGAATCCACTGTTTTGGGAGATAATACTACACGTATCTGCTATGGCGTTGTCAGGCGTTGTGATAAAGACAACCTGAGCATGCCTTGTCATCTCCCAGGGAATATCGCTGATTTTATCGGTCCCGATTATCCGGGCAGCTTTTTGAGCAGATGAAAGACTCTTACTTGCAAGCCCTGATATCGGGTAACCTGCTTTCCTGAGAAAATTTCCGAGCGATGTGCCGACCTTTCCACATCCAATGATGGCAACAGAAGGTTTCATGACCTTTCCTTTTTATTTTGCAACCCTAAACAACTCGGGCAATCTGGTCGAAAATTTAGGTATTATCCCAATTAGTTGAGAGAAAGGGGTCAAGGATTCAAGTGTTTCTTTTCTCAAGATTTTTTAGTGCTTTAAGCATCCTTTTGTAATTCTATAAACTTCTAAATATGATGATCTCGTAAAAAGACAAAATCCGATGGCAAAGTAAAAAGCTCCAAATTCAAGGCGCGCAAATCCTGAGGAATGAGGCGTACTTACAGTACGCTGCAGTGACGAGGGATGCAGCGCAACGCAGCCCTTCGGCTTTACTCAGGGCCATGAGCCTGTCGAATGGAAGTTGGACTTTTTACGAAGCCATCAAACATAAGTGATAAGACTTCTACCAAACCTTCAACTCTTTGTAATTCTTAATCATTTCACCTGAATCTTTGACCCCTTGAATCCTTCTAGTAACAATGTTCCTTGGCTGGGAATGTGCCCCTTTGAACCTCTTCGATATACTCTCTTATTGCACCTTGAGCGATCTCCTTGAGCTGTGCATACTGTTTTACGAATTTTGGCACATGCCTGTCATGTAATCCGAGAAGGTCATGCAGGACAAGTATCTGCCCGTCACAATGGGGCCCTGCTCCGATCCCTATGGTCGGTATGGCCAGGGTTTTTGTTATCTTTTCCGATATTTCGGACGGAATACCTTCCAGAACAACGGAAAATGCGCCTGCCTCCTGAACCTCGATGGCATCGGCCATGAGCCGATCTCCATCTCGTTGGACCTTATAGCCCCCCATTTGATGAACCGACTGAGGGGTAAGGCCGATGTGAGCCTGTACGGGAATTCCAGCATCTGATATCCTTTTTATGATATTGCTGACAGCTGCCCCTCCTTCCAGCTTTATCGCAGACGCACCCGCCTCTTTGAGAAATCGGCCTGCATTGGCAATCGCATCTTCCATACGTGCCTGATAGGACATAAAAGGCATATCTCCAATGACCATTGCATTTCTGGTTGCTCGAGAAACAATTCTGGTATGATAGATCATTTCATCCATGGTAACCGGCAGGGTAGTTGCCTCTCCCTGAACCACCATACCGACCGAATCCCCTACGAGGATCATATGTACGCCTGATTCATCAACGATCTGCGCGAACGGAAAGTCATATGCTGTCAGAGCGACGATCTTTTCGCCTTTCTCCTTCATCTTATAAAGGGTGGGCACGGTAATCTGCGATTGCATTGCTATAACCTCCTCTCACTTGTTAGTCATATCTCACGGTCCCTGGCAGAATGTTATTCTTTATCACGGGTAACCAATGATATCTTAGGTTCATCACCCAATTTGTTGGCCAATAGGATTCGAGGATTCAAGGGTTCAAGTTTTTGTTCTCTAGAGATCTTATTAGTGTTTTGAGTATCCTTTAATAATTCAATATACTTCTCAACAGAGTTGATAAGACCTTTGCCAGACCTTTAACTCTCTGTAATTGTTAACTATTTCACTTGAATCCTTGACCCCTTGAACCCTTTTATAATGACCTACTCTTCTGGAGACGATCCATATTTTTTCCCCAGGATATCATACAGCCGGCAGCCATATCAATGAATTTATCGGGATCCCATCTCAAGGGAGATCTTGTACGTATCGATTTTGGTAGCTATCTTTAGCACCACTCATCAATCATGTTCAATCAGCGTGCCCCCCTTAACCAATAGCCACCTGATACTAAGGCAAATATGAATTTACCTCACCGGTTACCCCTTAAAAAGGGTGGTGCCTATGGTTTCCTTAAACTGGCCTTCTTCTTTTTGAAGGGTTACATAGTAGGCCGTCTGGACCCTTTTCAGCCTTTCGATGGTAGCTTTTAACTCGGCTTCAACGTGCTTTAACTCGGACAGCTTATCATCTCGGGCCTTTTCCAGGGTTTGGCGCAAATACGAAAGTTGCCGAGAATTCATTTTCTCCAGATCGTTTACACCATTTACCATGGAACCTTCCTCGATTCGGGTTTTCTTACCGAACCATTTTACTGTTTTTCCCTTCAGAAAGAAAAATATTTCTTATAGGGGTTTTAATGAAGATTTTTATTGCATTAGATTGCTTGTTCTAGAGGTTATTACTTGTAGCCGATTTCGAGACGGCAAGAAGAGGTTGGCAAACTCCGATGTGCATATTGCGAATTACCCGAGGCCTGTAAACCTTTTGATGATTGAATTGAAGTATTGTAGAGGGGAAGCAAGTGGCTCAACTATCGAGTGTATACAGTAAATCCTCTATTTGCAGGCACAAATAGTGGCGGCGGCCGTTTTTCTCCAACCTGAAAGGGCAATCGACGTCGAGGCAGCTCTGTTTATCCGGCTCACACATAAATGAAGTCCGTTCTGTCAACTGGAGAAAAGCCGTAATCCGATCCCTCAGCTCATCCAATTGTTTATCCCTTAAATATTGGAGTTTTTTTATATCCAAGCCCCTTTTCCTCCTTTATGCCATAGATAATCAAGCCAGTAAAAAAAATTAGCAATAAATATGCCATTTCGATTCAAAAAAATTCCGACCTCAGATTTTCCGTCCTCCCGGTTTCCCATGATTTTCCTCTTTATGATCTCATTCCTCGGGGGAAACTCTTTAGCCGGAGTGGGCTGAGAAAGAGCTTCCCAAAATCCACCCCCCTAATTTAAGTATTAAAAATGATAAACTCGTAAAAACAAAAATGGTACGGCAAAGTAAAAAGCGCCAAATGCAAGGCTTGCGAATCTTGAGGAGTGAGGCTTACTTACTAGTACGCCGCAATGACGAAAGATGAAGCGTAACGCAGCAGTTGGACTTTTTGCGAAGCCGTCAAAACTAAAATCAGCAGGTTATGGAATATTCCTGATCACCAGGAAGGTATTAGATGCAAGGCGCCGAGGATCGACGACTGAGGCGTATGGTGCAATACGCCGCAAGGAGGAGTGATCGAAGGCAACGCCGCAGATGATGCCTTGATGGTGGATCAGGGCTTACTCCCCCTTGCATTTATTGCAAAAACCCCTTAAGATAGATTGTTAGGTGAATCGGAGGGATGGCTGGAGATAATCCCCCACATTTTTGTGTTCTCTTTTCACCAATTTCGATATCCATTGGCTGAAAAAGACCTCATTAAACCAGGGAATAGATCAGGTATGAAACCCATCACTATCATGATCATCATTTCAGTCTGTATCCATGGAGCCGTGCTCACTCTCCTGACCATTCTGCCCTGGTTTTCTTCCAGGAAAATTCACGCTCCCATCTATTCAGTAACTCTCGTCACCCAGCCTGACCCAAAGCCCACGCCGCCCACGGAAAAGCCAAAGGTTACGATAAAACCCACCAAGAAACCGGTTACGGCGAAGAAACCCAAACCGAGTGAAAAGGTTGTTTTGAAGAAAGAGCCAGCAAAAAAAGATATCATATCCGAAAAACGTGTTCAGCAAAAGATGGAGTCGGCCATAGAGGAGCTTCGCAAGAAAGTGGAAACCGAGGAAAAACCAAAGGCCATGGAAGAGGATGTCGAAATTGCGCCGAAACCATCGAGGGCCGTCATCGATATGAGGCTCAGGACTTACTATAATGCGATATGGCAAAGAATTAAGGAAGAGTGGATCCTCCCAGAGGGCCTCCTGGAGGAAGTCAAGGAGGTTCCCGTCATCGTCATCAAAGTTGGTCGGGATGGTGGAATAGTGGAAAGTTGGTTTGAGAAGAAATCGGGGAATACGATGTATGATGAATCCGCCATGCGGGCCATCAAAAAGGCCAATCCCCTTCCGCCCTTCCCCCAGGAGTTGGAAGAAGATGCGCTGGAAATAGGAATTCGCTTTCATCCGGAGTAGTGTTTATTAATTGATATTTTGTGAAACATGCCGATGTATTTGAAGCCTCATCGAAGAGTAATATTTTTTTTGATCTATTTGTCCTGCATATTCATTGCGGCCAAAATGAGCTCTGCCCGGGTTTATATCGATATAGAAGCCCCTGAATTGCAACCCCTTCCCATCGCCATAGACCAATTTAAGAATATCGACGGATACCAACCCGATCTGGCCCCCAAGATTATGAAAATCTTAACCAACGATTTGACAATCTCCGGGTTCTTTGAGATAATCCATCAAGGTGAATTTCCCCAGGGGAATGATGCAACAGCTAATCCCCCCAATTATATGAGCTGGTCAACGAGTAGGGCAGAGGCACTGGTTACGGGGGGATACTCCGCAAAGGACGAGCGGCTTGCCATTGAATTCAGGCTCTTCGATCTCGTGGAGAAGGCCTTTCTCAGCGGCAGAAGGTATGAAGGAAGCGTCAAGGACCTCAGGGAAATAATTCATCACCTCGCCAATGAGATCACGTATTGGATTACGGGGGAAAGGGGAATATTCGATACGAAGATCGCCTTCGTATCGACTGCGACGGGAAACAAGGAGATTTACACCATCGATTTCGATGGGCATAACCTGAGACAAATTACCAACAACGGATCCATAAACCTATCCCCAGCTTGGTCCCCTAATGGGAGGGTAATTGCCTTTACTTCATACATCAAGAGGAACCCAGATCTTTACCTAATTGATCTCACCAGGATGGTTCAGACGATGTTATCTACCAAGCCAGGATTGAATGCCGCACCGGCTTGGTCGCCCGATGGAAGCAGAATGGCGCTTATGATGCGAAGGGAGGGAAATTCCGAGGTCTTTATCATGAACCGCGATGGGACCCACCCAAAAAGACTAACCAAAGGTTGGAGCAGCGAGGCTTCCCCAACCTGGTCTCCCAACGGGAGGGAAATCGCCTTTGTCTCCGATCGGGCTGGTTCACCCCAGATTTATACGATGGATATCAATGGGAGAAATGTAAAGAGGCTCACATTTTTAGGCTCGTATAACGCCTCTCCCTCCTGGTCGCCAAAAGGGAATAAGATTACATACTGCGGTCGCCTCGATGGTCTTTTCGACATCTGTACCATTAATGGTGATGGGACGGGGATACGAAGGCTAACGGAATCCTCCGGAAACAACGAGGACCCCGTCTGGTCACCTGATGGCCGTTACATAGCCTTCAGCTCAACCAGGGAAGGTCAATCCCGTATCTATGTCATGAATGCCAATGGGGCTAACCAGCGGAGGTTAACCTCTACAAAGGGCAAGGAATCGAGCCCAACGTGGTCTCCTAGAATGGATCGATAACACAAAAATGCTAAAAAGGAGGTTCATCATGGTGAAGAAATCGTGTATCGTCTTTGGAGTTATCTTTTCCCTCATGATGGTGGGCTGTGCAAAAAAGGCCGTAAGAGAGGAACCCTTGGTTACGGGAAAGGCAGAGGAAGAGGCCTGGGGAAAACCCACTGAGGAGGCAGAAGGGGTGGGTATCGAGGAAAGATCATTGGAGGCCAGTTTGGAAAGGAAGAAATATCCCGGGATCGAGGGGGAATTCCTTGAGTCATCGCTATTGAACGATATTCATTTCGGTTTTGACCGATATGATCTAACCCCAAAATCAAGGGAGATTCTCTCACAAAATGCGGAGATTCTCCTCCAACACCCCGGGGCAAAAGTCCAAATTGAAGGCCACTGCGACGAGCGAGGAACCATCGAGTATAATTTAGCCCTGGGGGAAAGAAGGGCCAATACCACTAAGCAGTATCTCCTCTCAATAGGGGTTTCAGCGGATAGAATGTCAACCATCAGCTACGGTGAGGAGATGCCAGTGGACCCGAGACACAATGAGGAGGCCTGGACAAAGAATCGAAGGGCCCACTTCATCATACTTTCGAGATAAGATCGTTTTCGGCATCCATTCCGTTGGATGCCTTTTCCATAAGATAAGGAAAAGACAATGGAAAAGAATGGACACCTGCGGGGTTTCCTCATAGTTTTCCTTGTCATCCTTTTTGGATGTGCTACCACCGGCGATATAGCATACCTGAGACAGGATATCGATTCCCTCTATAGACAACTGATCGACATCCAGAAGGAATTAAAGCAACTGAGATCGGAATCCTCCATGACGATCCGAAAAAGCCAAGCAGACCTGGATTTTGAGCTGGAGCCACTCCAGCGGGAGATCCAGATCCTGAAAAATGCCGTCGATGAGAATAGGGAATACCTCCAGAGACCCCATCAAGAATTGACGGCATTCAGCAAAGATTTTGAGATCCGACTGAATGGCTTGGAGGAAAAGATCGACAAAGTCCGTAAGGAAATGGAGGCCAAGCTCGATGAAATTTCCAAAACCCCCAGCCCCAGAGCTCAGCCCAAAGGAGAACCCTCCCCGAAGATAGGAACCTCATCCCTGGAGGCAATGGAGGCCCTCTATAACAATGCCAAGAAAACTTACGAGAGGAAGGAATTTTCCGCGGCCAGGGAGCAATTTAAGGCCTTTTTAGCTGTTTATCCCAAGGGCGAACTCTCCGACAACGCCCATTTTTGGATCGGGGAATGTTATTATTCGGAAAAGGACTATGAGAAGGCCATTATTGCTTATGACGACGTGATCAAGCAGTTCCCAAAAGGCGATAAGGTTCCTTCGGCCCTGCTCAAACAGGCCTTATGCTGGCTAACATTGGGGGACAAAACTTTTGCCCAAACCCTTTTGGAACAGGTAATGAGGGAATACCCGAATACGCAACAGGCAAAGATAGCCAAGGAAAAGTTAAGGGGAATTCAATAGCTGGGGCTAATATCCCTCTCGGACCACCTTCTCTTCCCCCTCCGGATATTCGACATGGAGCTGCATTCCTTTAAATCGGGGTAACCCTGTTCCTGCAGGAATGAGCCTTCCCATAATGACATTCTCTTTTAACCCCAATAAATGGTCAACCTTACCCGCTATGGCCGCCTGGGTGAGTACCTTTGTGGTTTCTTGGAAAGAGGCGGCAGAGATGAAACTATCGGTGATCAGGGAAGCCTTGGTAATACCGAGAAAGAGGGGATCCGCGGTAGCTGGCTTTCCCCCCTCTCTTAAAACCCTTTCATTCTCCTCCTCGAAAACATATTTTTCAACCTGATCATCCACGAGGAAATTGGTATCCCCAATTTCACTAATTCGAACCCTTTTGAGCATCTGGCGGACGATGACCTCGATGTGTTTATCATTGATCTTAACCCCTTGAAGCTTGTACACTTCCTGAATTTCATCTACCAGGTATTTGGCCAACTCCTGAGTGCCAAGGATCCTCAATATATCATGAGGATTCGATGGCCCATCCATCAACGCCTCACCTGCCTTCACGAAGTCCCCTTCATGTACACTGATATGTTTCCCTCGGAGGACGCTGTACTCTTTAGGTTCGCCCACCTCTGGGGTAATAATGACCTTCCTCTTCCCCTTGGTATCCCTTCCGAAGGAAACGGTTCCATCGATCTCACTGATCATGGCGAATTCCTTGGGTCGTCTGGCCTCGAATAATTCGGCAACTCTGGGCAGTCCTCCCGTGATATCCTTCGTTTTCGTCGTTTCCCTTGAAATTTTGACGATAATATCCCCTGCCTCAACCATATCTCCTTCGGAGACGAAGATATTTGCCCCAACGGGGAGAAGGTAGCGGGCCTGAGAGCTCGACTCGGGAAGGTTCAACGTCCTCCCTTTTTCATCCTTGATGGAAATACGGGGTCTCAAATCGGGATCTTTTGACTCGACGATGACCTTCCTGGAGAGACCGGTAAACTCATCTACTTG
>Ga0209636_10007642_pt1 | contig 11018 bp, 6 predicted proteins | sample DeeMarSWOR152_54_FD_187464 | JGI IMG/M metagenome (GOLD analysis project Ga0209636, IMG submission 187464) | Marine sediment microbial communities from White Oak River estuary, North Carolina - WOR-1-52-54 (SPAdes) (version 2) | ecosystem: Environmental > Aquatic > Marine > Intertidal zone >... | reverse complement strand
TTTATCGACAACATCTTTTCGATATTGTACCACTAAGTGCCTACGCGTTTTTAAGGATTTCGCCTTAAAAACATGGCTCCTTCCTCCTTCGGAGCAGCTACAATTTTATATATATCGATAAAAAATTATCGACAATCCGCCTCGGCGGATCGATATTGCGCTGTAAACGCCTAATCACCCAATTACCCAGTTACCAAATTACTTAATTACCTAATTGCTATTTCGACTAAAAGACGTTAACAACATACAAATCCGATCCTGAATATCCATCACCACATTGACGCTGCATAGAAAATTATTAAACATGGTTGAAAAAACCAATGTCTCTCCATCTTTGGTTGTTGCATATCCAGATAAGCAGCGAACGTTTGAGATTGTGCCTGTTTTTGCATTGGTTTTCCCCTGAGCTACGGTTCTTTTCATTCGATAACCAATAGTACCATCAACTCCCGCAATTGGTAATGTTTGTCGAAAAATTTCACCATAACGATGGTAATACATATTTCTCAGAATTTTGACAAGATGAGCGGGAGAAATGTAATTGTAGCGGCAGAGACCAGAACCATCCATGTAGCTGTATGAATCTTGTTCCAGTCCAAATCGGCTTAGAGTCTGTTTCACAATTTTTGCCCCTTCTTCAAAACTGCCTTCTTTTCCGAAATGATGTCCCAAAAGCTTAACCATGCTTTCAGCGTACAAATTTTGAGATTCTTTCATTAAAATTTTCAGTATTTCTTTAAATGGAGCAGAGGTATGGGTAAACAGCAATTTCTTCTCGGATAATTTCTTTTCGACAGCAAAAGAATCGGCGTCAATCGGTTCGCCATAAACATTAATTCCAAGCAACACTAATTCCCATTTCAATCCATTGAGAAAATAAAGTGTTGGATCATGGATCGAAACATCTTCAATGTAACGTTCTCCAGGTTGAATTTTACCTAAGATTCGAATCCGATTGGTTTCTGGAACTCGATCTACTAAAATTTCTGTTTCATCGGGATTAATTTCCAAATCTGTCTCGATCTGCAGATAGCCAAGATCAGGTATAACTTTTATATCCATATATTCGCCTAAACTATCTGTCTGAATAATTACTTGTGCCATATTCTCGTTGTACATGAATCCACCAATTGGGGCAGAATTGGCATAGCTGAGATTATTAACAGTCCAACCGTAGCCGAGGGATTCATCATCAAATACATCGTCCACTCCGATAATGTCACCTACGATTGCATGAATTCCTTTTGAACGAAGCGAATCCGCCCAGGCTTGAAAAATAAAACTACTATCTGGATGTTTATAAAATCGATAGCTGAAAGTCGGGTCTCCACTTCCAACAACAATGAGGTCGCCTTTAAGAATTCCACCTTCGATTGTGTCTGTTGCATAAACCAATGTCTTGTATTGAAAATCTGGCCCTAATTTGATGAGTGCTGCAACTGAAGTTGGAATCTTTTCATTAGAAGCAGGCATCATGAGCGTATTTGCATTGTGATGGTATAGGATCTCCCCTGTATCAACTGATTGCACCATAATCCCTACAAGAGCCGTTTCCAATTCAGGAGTAGCAATCTGAAGGTCGATCTGGTGAGCCAGTTCTTCTTCTGGTGATAGTATTGGTCGAAAGTGGTAGGTGCCAACGCAGTTGTGAAGAAAGAGATTTACTATGAGCAATAGAGATAGTTTAAAAATAAGACGCATCTTGGGTTTAATCCGATTTTATTAGAATATCAAATAAGCTTTAATTGTTAACACTGAAATTGACAATTAGATATTTTTTTATTAATTGTCAATCATGCCAAGGGCAGATGCGCAAGGCGCATTGTGCATTGTTAATTGATAATTGTTAACGACTAAATCACCATCGCATCAGTGTTGACCCCCAGGTAAAACCAGATCCAAAAGCCACCAGTACGACATAATCGCCTTTATCGATTTTTCCTTCCATCAATGCCTCATGAAGGGCTATGGGAATCGAAGCAGCAGTGGTGTTGCCGTATTTATGGATATTACTGAAAACACGATCCATTGTGTAACCAAATCTGTGAGCTACCGCTTCTGTAATTCGTTGATTCGCTTGATGAGGAATTACTAATTTCACTTCATCAGGAGAGACATTATTTGCTTTAAGACATTCTTCTATTGCCTCGCAGAATCGAACTATGGCATGTTTAAATACCTGTCGGCCATTCATGTAAGGATAAATTGAGCCGTTTTCAAACATCTCATCAGTAAAGCGGGGAATATGGAGGCATCCTGGATTTTCAATATAAAGCTCTTTAGCGAAGCGACCATCCGCATGAAGGTGGGTAGAAAGAATGCCACAATCTAAATCATTGCTAGGTTCAACAATGGCAACACCTGCGCCATCTCCAAACAGGACAGCGAGATCTCTGCCACGAGTTGACATATCCAGTCCTGTCGAATGGATTTCTGCGCCAACAAGCATGATGCGGCTGTACACGCCTGTTTTGATATATTGATCAGCAACTGACAAACCATAAATAAATCCAGTGCATTGATTTCTAACGTCCAATGCGGGGATGCCAGGCAAGCCCAGTTTTTCCTGAAGCAGAACCCCAGAACCGGGAAATTGATATTCCGAGCTTAGGGTAGCAAAAATTATAAGATCGATATCATTCGGTTCCAATTTGGCATTTTGCAACGCAACGCTGGCAGCTTCATAAGCCAGACCAGCAACTCCGATTTCTTTATCGACAAATCTTCGTTCAACGATTCCTGCTCGCTCCTTGATCCAGGCATCACTGGTGTCCATCAGCTTTTCAAGATCGAAATTCGTTACCACCTTTTCTGGAACGTACATTCCAGTGCCAGTAATTCTTGCTCGATTCATCCTTCCCTCCTGAAAGTTAGTCATTTGCGCCAATGTTTTTTACAATATAGTAACTTATCAAAATAAAGTCAAGCTGAAAATTTTTATAGCTCTTTACTATACTTAACAGGTTTAGTAAAGCGTTCTCTAAAAATTATCTTGATTAATTTGTAAATAATTCTTATAATTTAAAATTAACTTATCGCAATAATAATTGGTGTTTTTTTTATTGCTAAATTTGCAACTTTTGAGATAAGCACTCGTTAAATGTAGGAATTTCAAAATGTATGGGATGAGACCTCAAAGGTCTTAGAGACCTTTGAAGTCTGTTAAAAATCTTTGAATTGCCTTCCGCATGTTTTTAACTGGTAATGTGTTTAATAGGGTAAACCTTACCACCGTTGAGAGAACTCTAGTAGAGAAATTTGACAAGATTAACATGATATAATGGATATACAGGCTTCATTAATTTAAAGATTGACCCTTTCGAAGGTTTACAACCTTCTAAAGGGTTTATAAAACATGTCTTGTTAATCCTGAACATCCAGTTAATCCTGTCAACAAAATCAGAGGAATCAGATTATGAAAATCACGATTGAGGATCTGAGTAAAGTCTATAAAAATGGCAATCAAGCATTAAAAGATGTGAATCTTGAAATAGAGAGCGGTATGTTTGGATTGTTGGGTCCCAATGGAGCAGGAAAAACAACGCTAATGCGTATCCTCGTCACACTGATGAAACCCTCAACAGGCAATGTTAAAGTCGATAATTTTGATTTGCAAAAAAACCGACGAGAGATTCGAGCCATGCTGGGTTATCTTCCCCAGGATTTCAGATTTTTCACGAAATTAAGAACCTGGGAATTTCTTGACTATGTTGCCAGTCTCGCTGGTTTAAGAGAAGGACGAGCTAGAAAGAAAGCAGTAGATGAAATGCTTGAAAGTGTTGGATTGTACGAAGCAAGAGACAGAATGGCAAATAAATTATCGGGTGGTATGAAACGTCGCCTGGGAATTGCCCAGGCATTAATCGGCGATCCAAAAATCGTAGTGGTTGATGAGCCGACAACAGGACTTGATCCTGAAGAACGTATTCGTTTTCGTAATCTATTGGCAGAAATGAGTCAAAAGGACATCATTATTATTCTTTCAACCCATATTGTTGGTGATATTTCCAGTACCTGTAACAATATGGCGCTTTTAAATAATGGCAAAGTTGTTTTTAACCAGGCTCCAGACAAACTGCTTGAAAAAGCCAAAGGTCATGTCTGGCTCATTGAAGCGCTCGATAGCGAACTTGATACCATAAAAGAGAAATATCCTGTTATTTCCACTGTACCTGCCGAAGGAAGCTGGGAAGTTCAGGTGGTGGCAGAAAAACTCGAAGATTTTCCAGGCAAGCAAATCGATCCCAACCTGGAACATGCTTATGTTTATTTTATGGAGTATGAATTGGGGCAAGCGTGGAATGGGGAGTTTAATTAATTGGTGAGTTGTTAGTGGTTAGTGGGGTTAGGTAATTGGGTAATTAAGATAATATTTAATTGGGTATATCAGTAATTCTAAGTTGAACAAAAATTTATAAGGTCAAACATTTTAATTCGTTTTATTTAAAAATGTGGAATCGACGTCCCCTTTACCGCTCTTCAAAGGGAGAATTCAATAAGTCCCTCTTTTAAGCCTGTGCCCCAAGGGTAAGGTATTTAGGGTGATGTTAGAAACCAGTATTTCAACATTGCGCCAACTCATTAATCATTAAATCACTTAATCACCCAATTGCCTATTTAACCAACTACCTATTCACCACTCACCACTCACAAAAAAGAGAGAGAGGTCAAAAGCATGCTATCTTTACATAACATTTGGACAGTAGCTCGATATGAAATGAAAACCCTGTTGCGAAGCTGGTTTTTCAGAATATTCTCAATTTTAGCGATTTTAATTTTAGCGTTTCTTAACTTAATTTTGCTTACTCCAATAATTACTGGTTGGATGCCATTCTTGTTTCGTGGAATAGCGTCATCGTTTCCATACATGAATATTCTGCTTCTGAACGTGGTGCAAGCCATCATTGGCGTTTTTCTGGCATCTGACTTTTTAAAACGTGATAAAAAATTAGACACCACTGAAGTTGTCTATATGCGGTCAATGACGAATGGTGATTATGTATTGGGGAAATCGTTAGGGATATTGATAGTCTTTATCGGGCTCAATTTAGTGGTTCTGGTGATTGCTGCAATGTTTAATATCTTTTTCAGTGATGTCTCTTTTGTCTGGCAAGCCTATTTATTTTATCCGCTATTCATTAGCATCCCCACTTTGGTTTTCATTTTTGGATTATCATTTTTATTCATGGTCACAATCCGAAATCAGGCAGTTACTTTTATCATTCTTTTAGGCTACATTGCAGCAACCTTATTCTTTTTAAATCAGAAACTTCATTATATCTTCGATTACATGGCTTTTAATGTTCCACTCATGTATTCAGATTTTATTGGATTTGGAAATATTAGCACAATATTAATTCATCGAGGGATTTATTTATTTTTCGGATTGGGATTTATTTTTGCCACAATTTTAATGATCAAAAGACTCCCGCAATCAAAAGCCATGACAAAGGCATCTGGAATCCTTTCCGTTATTTTTATTGGATGTGCAGTTCTGCTTAGCGGGATTTACTTAATCCGACTTTCGAATGCGAAAAAGCTTCGACAAAGCATGGTCGAATTAAATAAAGACATGAATATACTTCCCAAAGTCACACCGATTAATTGGAATCTCGACCTCAGTCATAGAAGGAAAGAGATCGAGGTTATTGCAAAGTTAACATTTCAGAATAATTCATTTCAACTATTGGATAAATATATTTTCAGTTTAAATCCCGGATTAGAAGTCCAAAAGGTAACCACAAATCAAGAAAATTTAAAATTTGATCGTGAATTCCATATCATAACAGTGAAATCATCAAATCCTCTTCCTCCTCAAGCTATCGATTCACTTACGCTTGTTTATAAAGGTAAACCGACAGATGAAGCTTGTTATTTAGATATCGACGAGAAAACGAGAGAGTTAATTTATCAAGCATGGGCTTACAATATTGCCAAAAAATTTAGCATCATCGAACCCAGCTATGTGCTGCTAACGCCCGAAACGATTTGGTATCCAATTCCTGGCATTCCTTATGGCGCTGCTTATCCTGATCTGTCAGAGAAAAGCTTCATCAATTTTCAACTCAAGGTTCAAACTAATAAGAAATTAACCATTATTTCACAGGGTAAGAAACTGGAAATCAAACCTGGTGAATTCATCTTTAAACCTGAACATCCATTGCCTCAACTTTCACTGGTTATTGGCAACTATGAAAAAAAGTCAATTCAAGTCGATAGCATCGATTACAACCTTTTTAATTTGAAAGGTCACGATTATTATGCTTCTTATTTCGATGAGATCAGTGATACTCTAGCCGCACTTATCCGAGATGCCAGGCGGGATTTTGAGAATAATCTCGAGTTAACTTACTTATATCCAAGATTATCGTTAGTCGAGGTTCCAGTTCAGTTTTTTAGCTATGAACGATTATGGACTTCCCATCAAGAAAGTGTTCAGCCAGAGGTGGTTTTGTTGCCAGAAAAGGGATTATTTATAGATGGTGCCGATTTTAATCGAATGAAGAGATGGCAGGAAAGGAGATGGGAAAGCAGGAATCAGACTCTGACGCCGCAGGAAGTTCAGAGCAATTTATTTAACAGATTTATTCGATCCACATTGTTGGAGAGTTTTTCGGGACGATCTTTTAACGATCTCATTAAGGCTCCGCTCAATTACAATATATTCCCAAATTATTACACTTTTGTGAACCATTTCCATTCTGAACAATGGCCCATTTTTAATATCGCGTTAGAATCTTTTCTCAATGAAAAAGCTGGGGAACAATCTCCTCGATTTAGGAGATTTCGCTCAGGACTATCAGATGAAGAAAAAGCCAATTTAGCTTTGATGAAGCAAAATCTGTCTGAAATCATGACTGATCCCGATAAGAAAGATATTCTTGATAATGTTTTAAAAATAAAAGGCTCATACCTTTTCAAATTAATCCAGAGCGAATTAGATCCAGAAACCTTCCAGAAATTTATAGCAGATATTCTAAAAGAGAATCATTTCAAAAATGTCGATGTCCAACATTTTATTTCTACTTTAAAGGAAAAGCATAATTTTGATATTGAACCGTATTTTGATAGCTGGTATCAAGAGCGGCAATTGCCTGGTTTCGTCTTAGCAGACTTACAGGCTTATAAAGTTTTAGATCAAGATCGAACTCGCTACCAGGTAAAATTTAAAGTATCCAATATGGATTCAATTAATGGACTGCTTTCTTTAACATTCCGAACGGGAGGTGGAGGTTTTAGAGGATTCTTTGGTAGGGGAGCACAAGAAGAACCAGAAGAGCGATTTATTAGTCTCGCCGCTGGTGAAACAAAAGAAATTGGAATTGTTCTTGATGATCAACCCAGAATGATGATGTTAAATACTTTAATCTCGAAAAATCTCCCATCAATAATTGATAGAGGCTTTGATGAATTAGAGTTGAATGAGAAGGCAAAACCTTTTGATGGAGAACGTGTACTTGAAGAACCAGTAAAACTGATTCAGCCAGGTGAGATTATTGTTGATAATGAGGATCCAGGTTTCGAGGTGCTTTATCAACCGACAACAAGTTTTCTTAAGAGACTATTGCAATCACGAAAAAAAGAAGAAGAGGAAGATTATATCGGTCTTACTTATTGGCATCCACCCAGTCGATGGCGTGCTACAACCTATAATGATTTCTATGGCAAATACATCCATTCAGCTTACTATGTCAAAGCTGGCAATGGTGATAAAAAAGTTGCCTGGAATACTGAAATTAAACAAAGTGGTAATTATGATATCTATTATCATTCGACAAATGTACGTGCACCCTGGTTTAGAAGAGGAAGACGGGAAGGAGGAAGGGGCAGTCAGGTTGTTGAGCAATTTCATTTTCTCATTCACCATGATGATGGTGTAGATGAAGAAATATTGGATGTTGCAAAATCCGAAGGTGGCTGGAGCTTTTTGGGCACATATTATCTTTCTGAAGGAACAGCCAGGGTTGAATTGACCGATAAGTCCAAAGGTAGGCTGGTTTTTGCGGATGCGGTAAAATGGGTAAAGCATTAGTTGGGTGATCGGGTAATTAGGTAACTGGGTAATTGGGTGATCAGGGAATTAGGTAATATGTAAATAAGGAATTTTATTATGAAGTTTAAAGAACTATATCGAAAGACTCAATGTTTATTTATAATTTTTCTACTGCTGTTCTTAACCAATGTTAATTATTCGTTTGCGCAGGAACCATTTACGCTGGAGCGAGCATTGGAAACTGCGATGAAGAATAGTCCTGAGATTAAACGGTACCAGTTAGATTTGGAGCGAAGTCAGCAGGCTCTTAATGCTCAAAAATCAGCTTTAAAGTCACAATTTAGTATAACATTGATGCCAATAAGTTATGTTAAAGATAGATATTTTAGCACATTTAATATTTTTAATCCAATTACCAATCAAAACATTACTTTTTCTGATTGGTATACGGAAGAGGATAGGCTGTCTACAGGATTTTTTACCATAACACAACCGATTAAATGGACTGATGGAACACTTTCTTTGGAAAACAGATTTATTTGGAATGATAATTATAGAGAAATTCCATCGTTTAATATTAATGACAATACACCAATAGTAGACATAGTTCGAAAGAAGACATATAGGAATTATCTCGATCTCAGTTACAATCAACCTATTTTTACATATAATAGAACAAAACTATATTTGCGAGAACTCGAACTAGATCTAGAAAATACAGCACTTAATTACGCAATTCAAAAACTTTCTCTGGAGTATCAAGTGACCCAAAGTTTTTTCAATGTTTATCAACAAAAAGCCAGTTTGGAAATTGCCAAAGATGAATACCGCAATCGAGAAGAAAGCTATTTAATAATAAAAAATAAGGTAGAAGCTGGACTTGATCCCCAGGAAGAGCTTTATCAAGCAGAATTGGACTTGACCCGAAGTAAATCAAATGTTCAAAATGCACAAGTAACGCTTGAAAACTACCTTGATACATTCAAACGACTTATCGGTTTATCCCTATATGATGATATAACTGTAACTGCGGATATATCACACCAACCTGTAGATGTCGATCTGCCAAAGGCACTTGATAATGGATTAAAATATCGTATGGAAATACGCCAGCGCCAGATCAATGTTGAAAATGCAAAGTATGACCTAATCGAACAAGCAGCAACAAATGAATTCCGAGGAGACATCACCCTCTCTTATGGTATTACAGGAGATAATGAGGAATTTAGACAAATTTACGAGACGCCGACTAAAAGTCAAAAGATTTCTTTACAGTTAAACATTCCTGTTTGGGATTGGGGACGAAAAAAATCGCAAATCAAAGCTTTTCAAGCAATAATAAATAGCAGAGAGCTTTCGTTAGAGGATCAGAAAAAAGAAATTACCATTGAAATCCGTCGGGCATATCGAAATTTAAAAAATCTTGTAAATCAAATAGAAATCGCTGAACAAAATGTGCGGAATGCACAGCTTACCTATGACATTAATTTAGAACGATACAAGAACGGTGATTTAACAAGTATGGATCTAAACTTGATTCAAAATCAATTGTCACAGGCAAAGCTGGATAAAATTGCCGCTTTAATTAATTATAAAACAGAATTGCTTAATATGAAAGTGTTGTCTTTATGGGATTTTCAAAAGAACCAGCGGGTGGTTCCAGAGGGGATTGAGAAGCATAGGAAGTAGGGTGGAGGATGTAGAGTGTAGAAAGTGTCATTCTTTTTTCGCCTTTCGCCCTAAAGCCCACACTCTACATTAAAAATAATGTCCTTAAAAATTATGATAACAATAATGATTTAGATTATATCAAAAGCAAGAAAAAAATTATCAAAAGAGGAGCAGACAGTGAAATCAAAGCTTTTTCTATTAATTGGAATATTAATCTTAATGAGTTGCGGTAATCCAGACACGGGGTCGGATACTGATATTGCTGTACCCGTTTCAGTTGAGGAGATCAAATTCAAACCGATTGAGGAGTTTCTTACTACGACAGGGACAGTCAATGCGATTAAAGATGGCTCGATGAAATCAGAGACTGCTGGTTACTATCGCCTGGTAATCAATCCGAAAACCAATCGTCCCTTTGCATTGGGTGATTTTGTAACGAAAGGTCAGGTTGTTATTTACCTGGATAATCCTGAACTGGAAAATAATACTAAAATTGAATCTCAAAAGCTAAACCTGGAAATTTCCAAGCAGGAATTTGAAAAACAACAATCGTTATATGAAAAAGGCGGAGTGACACTTCGAGAGTTAAAAAATTCAGAAAAAACGTTTATGGACGCTGAGTATAATTATGACAATGCTAAGATTCAATTATCAAAATTGAAAATCTCCGCACCATTTGACGGCGTCATCGTGGATCTGCCCTATTATACGCCCGGGATAAAAGTCGAAACCAACCAGAGCATGGTTCAGGTTATGGACTATCGTAAGTTGTACATGGATGTGAGCCTGCCGGGCAAAGAATTAGGTCGAGTAAAAATTAATCAGCCCGTACGAGTCATGAATTATACTTTGCCTGATGATACGTTGAAAGGCAAAATTACACAGGTCTCACCAGCGCTCGATCCCGATACCAGATCGTTCAAGGCTTCGCTGGGTATTGATAATCCAGACTGGCTGCTTCGACCAGGTATGTTCGTAAAGGCAGAAATCATCGTCGCATCAAAAGACAGTGCCATTGTCATTCCTAAAGACATTATTCTATCTCAAAGACGGGGTAAAACTGTTTTTATTGTTGAAAGAGGAGCGGCACAAGAACGTGTCATTTCAACCGGACTGGAAAATCCTGAATTTGTAGAAGTAACTCAAGGTTTAAACAAAGATGAGCGTCTTGTCGTGAAGGGTTTTGAGACGCTTCGGAATCGTTCTAAAGTTAAAATTATTAGGTAAATGGGTTATTGGGAAAATGGGTAATTGGGTGTGCGCCAAGCTAAGCTTGTAGTTTCTTATCGGTGAAAGTCCGGTATGGGTAAGGCTTAACCAGCCGCCCATCACTGACAGTTGCACTCGTGGAAGT
>Ga0209636_10007641_pt1 | contig 11018 bp, 9 predicted proteins | sample DeeMarSWOR152_54_FD_187464 | JGI IMG/M metagenome (GOLD analysis project Ga0209636, IMG submission 187464) | Marine sediment microbial communities from White Oak River estuary, North Carolina - WOR-1-52-54 (SPAdes) (version 2) | ecosystem: Environmental > Aquatic > Marine > Intertidal zone >... | reverse complement strand
GCGCTCGAGCGCGCGCGCCGCCTGTTCGTCGAGGGGGTTGGCCTCGAGCCAACCCTCGAGGCCGGCGCGGAGCCTCGCCGATAGCTCCGAGGCGGCCTTCTCCGTAAACGTTATCGCCACCAGCCAGGCCGGGTCGTAGCCCGGCGTCAGCAGCGCCTGGAGCGCGCGGTCGCACAAAAGGCGCGTCTTCCCCGTGCCGGCGCTCGCCTCCACGAAGAAGGTCCGGCCGAGGTCGCGCACCGCCCTACGGGCCTCGCCGTCGAATAGCTCCTGCTCCATCGCCCCGGCCTATTTTATTTCCCTTAACTCGCGCAACCTCGAAGCCTCCGGCGACGCCCACTTCCTTTCAGGCAAGTAACTGCGCCCCGCGTCGCAGGCAATCCGAAAATCGCAATAACGGCAAACGTCCTCGCCGCCGGCGACGAATATCCCGTCCCGCGCCAGCGCCAGCACCCCGCCCACCAGGCGGCGGACCGCCGCGGCGTCCAAGCCCTTCCTATCGCTCACGACGTATTTGTATTTCTCGCCGTCCTCGAGCGGGAAGCAGTAGCCGGCAAGGGACGAGCCGACCTCGGCGCCGAAAAGGTCGCAGTAGGCCATCAAATACAGCGGCAGCTGGAGCTGGCGCCCGCCGGCGAGGTGCCCAACGTATCGGTCGCGCCGGCCGGCCTTATAATCCAAAATCCTGACGCCGCCGCCCCGGACGTCGACGCGGTCGACTCGGCCGTGAATCTCCGCCGCCGCCGGCCCGCCCTCGCCTTCGCGCGCGCCTTCGCCGAATTTTAATAAGAACGGCCTCTCCGTCGATTCCGCGTCGTCGCTTTCCGCCCGCCGCCGGCCGAAGCGGAGTTCGAAAAACGCGGGCCGCCAACCCTCGGGGCCGCTCGCGTCCTCGCGTACGAAGGCCGCCAGCTTGCGCGATAGGAGCCGGCGTTCCATCTCGAAGGCCAAAGGCCGCGGGAGCTCCCCCTCCTCCCTGAGCGCCGCGAGCGCCGCCTCCGTACGCCGCGCAACTTCCGCCCCGAGCCGTTCGTCGTCCAGGCCGCGCGTCGCGAGTTCGCGGTAAACGTCGCGCAGGACGTCGTGGACCGCCTTCCCCAGCGCGACGGGCGACGGCGTCAACTTCTCCCGCGGCTCTTCCCAACTCCTCAGCCCCAAAATCCTCTCGTAAAAAAACTTGCGCGGGCAGGCCGCCAACGCCTCCAGGTCCGACGCACCTACGGGCACGACCTTCCCGCCGAACCGCCGCGCGAGAAAATCTCTTCCCGCGCCGGAAACGATTACGCCGTCGAAAGGCGTAAACCCCGTCGCCCGCGCGGACGCGGCGGCGTCCCGGGCCGCGGCGCACCTCGCGTCCGCGGCCGCCAGATACGCCGCCACGCGGCCGTCACCCGCGTCCCGCGCGCGGCCCGCCCAGTACTCGCCGTCGTCGAGCGCTTCATCCGGAGCCGGCGCCGCCGTCGCGCCTACGCGTCGAAACCACGGGTACGCGGAGGCCGCGCGGTCGAAATCCTCCGCGCCCAACTCCGCGCCCGCGAGCGCCCCCGCCACCCTAAGAAGGTAATAGGAGGGGAGACGGTCCCGGCCCGCGCCGTCCCGGCGGTGATACGAGATACACAAGAACTCGCGCGCGGCACCGAGGGCGAGGTGGAAGATGAGCGGCTCTTCCGTAACGCGCGCCGAGCGGACGTCGAAGCGCCACCGGCCGTCGGCGCGGTCGTTGAACTCCGCCCGCTCGCCGTCCAACAGCACCGGGTCCTGCGGGGGGCGAATCGGGTAAACGCCCTCGGCCGCGCCCGTTATGAAGACCGCCCGGAAGGCGACGTTTCGAGCTTTATCCAATTTTATCAGGTTAATGCCGCCGCGCTCAAACCGGCCCACCGGCGTCGTCTCCTCGCGCAATCGCCGGGTTAACGTTTCGACGAAAACCTTAAACGGCACCCGCTCGGCGACGACGTCGTCGTACGCGGCGACACTCCGCACGAGCGAGAGGACCGCGTCCCTCTCCTCGGAGGGCTCGAAATACTTTGCTGCGACCTCGTCCAGCACGGCCGCCAAATCGGCCCACCGGCCCTCGCCCGGGAACCGCTCGAGGTCCGCGAACAACGCGTCCGCGAAACCCGCCAGTCGGCGCACGTCCGCGGCGGCGTGGCGACGAGGCCCCTCCCCCGTCGCGCGTTCGCACGCCGCGGCGTAACGCTCGAGCCGCCCGGCCCATTCCTCCCGGCCGTATACGATGCCCGCGGCCGCGGATACGTCGTCCCACGTCGCCGCCTCGAGGCCGGCCCCCGGCCCGGAAATCTCGCCCGACGCCAGCGGCGCCGCCGCGGCGAAATCCACGACCTCGCCGCGGGCAAAGGGGCGCGGCCCCGCCTTCGCGTGCCACGCGAGCTCGAGCAGGCGCCGCGTCCCCTCTCCCGCGCGCGTGGCCGCGAGCGGCCTTCCCTCCGCTACGTAGTAAGGGCCGTCGTCCTCCCCCCTCCCGAAGACGCGTTCGAACACTTCCGTCAGCGCCGCGAGCATCTCCTCGCCCCGGTACAGGACCGCCATCTCGGCGAAACGGACGCCGTGCTCCCGGCTTAGCCTGAGCGCCTCGCGCGCGACTTCGCGCGCCTCGCCCTCCTCGTCGGGCGCCGAAATTACCCGCACGCCCTCGGCTCGAGCCGCCTCCTCCCGCCGGTCGAACCAACGCCGGCACACCTCGCCGCGGGCGCCGACGTCGGCCGTCGCAACGGCCTCGACGCGGGCCCCCGTCGCCTCGAGCCAGCGGACGGTGGGGCGGGCGAAGCGGAACTGCGGCCCCTCGCCGAAGGGCATATAAAATTCCAAGCGGACGCGCTCGCTGAGAGCTCGCAACAGGCGCCTTTGGATTTCGTTAAAATCGTAAAACCCGAACGCGAACAACTCGTCGGTCCCGAACGCGTCGGCGAAGGTCGCGGCGCGCGCCGCCGCCCCGGAAAAAACGTCGTACTCGTCCCGGTAACGGCGGCCGTCGCGCCCCAGGAGCCTCCGATACTCGTCGTAAATTTCCCCGAAGAGGGTCAGCTTATCCCCGATATTCAGGTCGGCGTGCCAGGAGCCGAGGCCGGCCTGGCGGACGTCCTCGGCCGCGGCCCGAAGGGTCTCGCCTAAGCCGGCCCTGTCCTTCACGGGCCCGAAGTAGGAGGCGGCCTCCGTACGGGCGGCGAGGGCGGCGAAGATCACCCGTTCGCCGCCGGCGGGCAAAGCGCGGGCCGGGCCCGCGAGGCGCCGCGCGAGGTCCACGAAAGTCAGGAAGCGTACGTTGGCGTAGCCGCCGGCCTCGCGCGCGAGTCGGCGCGAGAGCTGGAGGGCCACCAAATTCGAGCGCACGAGAACGACGACGGGGGCGAGCGGCCTGGCTGCCTGGGCGTTCCGCACGTCGGCGAGCAAGCGCGCGGAAAGGGCCGCCTCGTATGTCGAAACGTTGAGTACGTGTCCGGCGGGCAAAATTACTTCCCTTCCGGATTACATTACTACAACCGCCGAAAATGACAAGGGATATTTGCCGCGGTCGCGCCTGCGGCAAAGTTTAACCCAAAATGTATTTGACACGTTCTTATAAATCTGATAAATTTTACCGAAATACCGCAGGAGGACCGCTATGCTCAAAAAAGTCTCGACTATCGCCGTCGTTGCCGTCCTCAGCGCGACCCTGTGTTACGGCGCCCCCTTCAAGGTCGGCGAAAAGCTGGTATTCTCCGTGTCCTGGTCCGACATCGTAAAGGCCGGCACCGCGACGTTGTCCGTCCCGGGCGTCAAGGTCTTCAACGGCCGCAAGGTCTACCATATTATATCCACGGCCGCCTCCGGGCCCCAGGTCTCGGCCTTCTTCTACACCCGCGACCGCATCGACATCTACCTCGACGTCCAGGACTATACCATATGGAAATCCGAGAAACACCTCGTCGAGGGGACGTACAAAAAGGACGAGGTCGTCTATTTCGACCCGCCCAAACGCACCGCCACCCGCGGCGTCGCCACGATGCGGGTTCTGCCCAACCCCCGCGACGCGCTCGGCGGGTTTTACTACGTCCGTTCGCTCGAGCTGCCCGTGGGGGGCGAAATAACCGTAAACTACGCCGACGGTAAAGTCTCCAAGCCCATCGTCGTCAAGGTCCTGCGGAAGGAGCGCGTCGAGGTCCCGGCCGGGACCTTCGACACCGTCGTCATCGAACCCGTCCTCAAGGAAACGGAGGGCATCTTCAAGCAAGAGGGCCGCATCTGGATCTGGGTCACGGACGACGAGAAAAAGATGCCCGTCATCTTGAAGTCGAAGATCGCCATCGGCGAAATTTTCGTTCAACTCGAGACGTACACGTTAGGGAAGTAGGACGCGGACGGCCCTATGGCCGCGGACGAACTGGACCTCGCCGGCGTTAAAACCTATCCGTTCGACGAGCGCGTGAGCGTCGTCCGGCTCGAGGACTTTCGACGGCCGGCGGAAGACCCGGCGGCCGTCGTTCCGCTCCTGTCCTCGTTGCCCGACGTCCTGGGCGCGCGCGACCTCCTCAAGCTGGCCCGGGCGATGGCGCGGGCGTCGCGGGAAGGCCGGGGCGTCATATTCGCCCTCGGAGGCCACGTCGCCAAGACGGGCGCGGGCCTCCACCTCATCCCCCTCCTGCGCGAGGGCCTGATTACCCACCTCGCCGTCAACGGCGCGTTCCTCATCCACGACTACGAGCTGGGGCGGTTCGGCGCCACGTCGGAGGACGTGGCCGCGGCGCTGCCGGAAGGCCGCTTCGGCCTGGCCGAGGAGACCGGCGCGGAGCTCAACGAGGTCGTGAGGGAGGCGGCGACGCGCGGCGAGCCCCCCGGCACGCTCGCCGGGGCCGCGGTCGTTGAGCGCGGCGCGCACGCCGACGCGAGCGTGCTGGCCGCGGCCTTCCGGGCCGGCATCGGCGTAACGCTCCACGTCTCGCTGGGCGCCGACGTAATTCACCAGCACCCGGCGACGGACGGCCGCGCCTGGGGGGAAGTGGGCCTGGCCGACTTCCGGCGGCTGGCGCTCGCCCTCAAGTCGCTGGACGGCGGCGGCGTCTTCGCGAACGTAGGCTCCGCGGTGCTGTTGCCCGAGGTCTTCGTCAAGGCCCTCAACCTCGTCCGGCACCTGAAGCCGCCGGTCGAAAACTTCACCGCCGCCAACCTGGACATGATACAACACTACCGGCCGCTGCAGAACGTGCTCGCCCGGCCCACGGCGACGGGGGGCGAGGCGCTCGCGATAACCGGCCAGCACGAGATAATCGTACCCCTGCTTTCGGCGGCCGCGCGGGCGTTTGCCGCGGGAAAACTTTAAGGTCGCTCCCGACCCGTTATTATTAAAAATTGATTCGATGCTGCACGTACTCATAACCAAAAACCATTTTCTCAGGTGCCACGAGGCGGCGCTCTACGGCGTGCGGCCGTCCTCGGTAAACCAACTCGCGCAGGTGCGCGACGGCGACGCGGCGTACCTCTACCAACGCGTAGCGGGGGCGCTGTACGGCCCCTACCGCTGCCGGGGGCCGGTGCGGTACCTGGGCCCGACGGTGCCGGCGCCGGTGTGGGAGGCCGCGGCGCCCGGCTCGGCGCGGGAGAAGTTTCGATTCGTGGTCCGGCTCGAGGCCGCGCGGGAGGTCCGCCGCTTCTCGATATCGCAATTCTACGAGGCGGCGCGGGAGGCGGGCGTCGAGCTCGTCCCCGCGGACTTCGTAAAACGCAGCGTCTACACCTTCCTGCCCGGGGACGGCGCGCGCTTCGCCGACGCGCTGGCACGCGCGCCGCGACAAATCGGTATGCCCTTCCTGCCGCAGCCGCGGCCCTATCCCGTCGAAGGATGCGTACCGTTGTGTAGTAAACAACTCGGATTTATATTAAAATACGAACAGCTCGACGAGTCGCTGCTCGAGTTCGTCCTCGCGCGAGAGGAGACGGCGCTCGCCCGCGAGATGCAAGCGCGACCGGCGTTCAACCAGTTGCGCATAGACGACCGGGGCAACCGCATCGACCTCGTTTACGCGTCGCCCGAGGTCCTGTTCATAATAGAGCTCAAGCGCGGGCGCCGCGACGCCGAGGCGCGGCGGGACATAATTCGCTACGAGATATGGGCGCGGGGGCGACGGGAACGTTTGGCCGCCGCCCTCGGCCTCGGCGAAACGCGGCCTACGGTCGCGCCGGTGCTGGTGGCCGCGGGCGGCCCGCCCCGACCGGCCGATTGCCGAATATACGACTGGCAGCTGTTAAAAAACCCGGCACGCCTCGCGTTTACGCGCGTCCAATAAGGCGGGCGACGACACGATATGACGCTAATCGAAAAGGTTCACGGGCAATTCCGCGAGGCCGCGGAGCTGGCCACGCGGGCGCTCCCGGTCATCGACAAGTACCTCGTCCAACTCGCCCAGGAGACGGCCTCCCGCGTAGTCGTCGGCGGCAAGGTCCTGCTTATGGGCAACGGCGGCTCCGCGGCGGACGCCCAACACATCGCGGGCGAGTTCGTGGTAAAACTAAATTACGAACGCGCGGCCCTGCCCGCCATCGCGCTCACCACGGACCCGTCCGTCGTAACCGCCGCGGCCAACGACTACGGTTACGCCGAGATATTCGCCCGCCAGATCCAGGCCCTGTGCAACGTAAGCGACCTCGTCGTAGCGCTCTCGACGAGCGGAGAATCGCCCAACATCGTGCGGGCGCTCGAGACGGCGCGGGAGCGCCGCATCGCCACCGCGGCCTTTCTCGGCGGCGACGGCGGCGAGGCCGCGCGGCACGCCGACATCGCCATAATCATCCCCTCCGACGACCCTCAACGCATCCAGGAACTGCACGCCATCATGGGCCACGTCTGGGTCTCGCTCGTAGAAGAGCTCGTATTCCGGGAAAGTCGCTGAGTAACCGATGGCCGAAACGACGGAACTGCTCAAGCTGCTCGAGCGCGCCTCGTCGGCGCGCGTGCTGATAGTGGGCGACGCCATCCTCGACCACTACGTCTTCGGCGACGCCGCTCGCCTGTCGCCCGAAGCGCCGGTCCCCGTCGTACGGGTGGAGCGGGACGTGCTGCGGCCGGGCGGCGCCGCCAACACCGCGGTCAACGTTCGGGCCCTGGGCGCCGCCGCGGAACTCGTGGCCGTGGCCGGCGACGACGAGAACGGCCGCGCCCTCGCCTGGATGCTCGAGAAAGAGGGGGTCGGCGGCGACGGCTTGGTCGTCTCCGCCGAACGGCCCACGACGTGGAAGGGCCGCGTCATCGCCCGGCGTCAACAGCTCGTCCGCCTGGACCGCGAAGTGGACGGCGACGTAAACGCCGAGCTGGAAGACGAGCTACTGGGGCATTTCGGCGAAGGGCTCGCGCGCGCCGACGGCGTCATCCTCTCCGATTACGGCAAGGGGACGGTCACGGCGCGCGTCGCCGCGGAGGTAATCTCGCGGGCGGGCACGGCCGGCAAAATAGTATGCGTCGACCCGAAGGACGACCATTTTTCGTTATATAAAAACGTAACCTCCGTAACGCCCAACCACCACGAAGCCGCGGCGGCGACGGGCATCCCCGAGGCCGACGACCCGACGCTCGAGCGCACGGGCGCCGCCCTCCTCGACGCCCTCCGGTCCGATTCCGTGCTCATAACGTGGGGCGAGCGCGGCATGGTCCTGTTCTCCGCGGACGGCTCGACGGACCGGATCCCGACGCGGGCGCGCGAGGTCTACGACGTCGTGGGCGCGGGCGACACGGTCGTCGCGACGTTCGCCGCGGCGCTGGCCGCGGGGGGGAGCCACCTCGCCGCGGCCCAGCTCGCTAACTTCGCCGCCTCCGTCGTCGTCGCGAAGGTGGGTACCGCCACCGCGACGCCGGAAGAAATAAAAGAGGCCGTAGAGAGATATTACGAGGCGAACGCGTCGTGACGCGCACGTCCAATTTCGCGGACCGCCTGGCCGAGCGCATACTCAGGACCAAGAGCCGCGTATGCGTCGGCTGCGACCCGGACCCGGCGCTCTTCCCTCCCGAGCTCGCGGAAAAGGAAGACGCGGTCGCGGCGACGGCCACGTTCGGCCTCGAGCTGATGGCGGCGGTGCGCGAAGTAGCCGCGGCCGTCAAATTCCAGGCGGCGTTCTACGAGCGCTTCGGCCCGGCCGGGGTCGAGGTCCTGGCGCGGCACCTCGCCGCGGCGCGGCAGGCCGGCCTAATAGCTATTCTGGATTGCAAGCGAGGGGACGTGGGCCACACGATGCGGGCGTACTGCGAGGCGTACGTAACGCCCGGCGCGCCGCTGGAGGCGGACGCCGTCACCCTCGCGCCTTACATCGGCGCCGACGGCCTGGCGCCCTTCAGCGTGTGCGCCGGCGAATACGGTAAGGGTTACTTCGTCGTCGTGAAGAGCTCGAATCCCTCGACGGCCGACGTGCAGGACGTCCTGATGGAGGACGGACGGCCCGTATACCACCGCGTCGCGGAGATGACGGCGGCGGTCGGGCGGCACCTGGTCGGCGAGAGCGGGTATTCGGCCGCGGGCGCCGTCGTCGGCGCGACGTACCCCGACGTCTTAGCGCGCCTGCGCGAGCTTATGCCGCAACAATTTTTCCTGATGCCGGGAGTAGGGGCGCAGGGCGGCGACGTTTCGCTCCTGGGACGGGCTTTCGACACGCGGGGCCTCGGCGGCCTCGTCGCCTCAAGCCGGAGCGTGGCTTTCGCCTGGCGGGAGCGCGAAGGCACGGATTGGCGGGAGGCGGCGCGGGAGGCGGCGCACGAACTCCGCCTCGCCGTCAACGCGATACTACCCCTTTGGTGATAGAGGAACTCCTCGGCGAGATATGCCACCAGCCGCCGGCCCGCTCGCTCGCCGTAGCGGGCGTCTTTATGCCGGCGTGCGCGCGGTGTTGCGGATTTTACCTGGGCGTCTTATTGGCGTGCGCCGTTTACGCCGTACCCGGCAAGTACCGCGTGTTCCTGAGCTACCCGAGCCGGGGCGCCGCGGCGCTGGCCGCCGTCGCGGCTCTCCCGTGCGTCGCGGACTACGCGCTGGCGCGAGTTGGGAGCCCGCTCGCCGTCGGCAACGGCGCGCGCTTCGTCATGTCGCTCTTCGCCGGGTGGGGAACGTGGATATTGCTCGCGGGCGTCGCGACAGGGCTCCGGTGGGGTTTCACGGAAACGCGGCGGTTGGATTTGGGCCAGCTCGTCGGCTCGCTCGCGGTCCTGCTCGTACCGGGCCTCCTCATCGCGACGCCGCACGCGCTCGCGGCCCGGCTCTTCGCCGGCGCCGTACTCGCCGGCGCACTCGCCTTCTTCGCCGCGGTGAATTACGTTCCCCTCGCGCTCTTCTTACATAAAAGTAGGCCGGCCGTTCTGGTCAAGATAATAATAATAGTCGGCGTCACTTTGCTGGCCGGCGTCGAGATTAGGTGGGGACGCGCCGCTTACGAGGGCCTCGCCCGCTTATTACGTCAATCTTAGAAAAGAAGCGCGCGAAGAAGCCGTCTTACGCGGCCGGGAAGTACTCCTCCATCCGGTCGAAGGCCTTATCGATAGTCTCGGCCGAGTCGCAAAACGTTATCCGCGCGTGGCCCTCGCCCGTAGGCCCGAACGCCACCCCGGGCGTCATAGAGACTCGTCCCTCCAATAGCAAGCGCTTGCAAAAGGCGAGCGAGTCGCGGCCTTCCGGGGCCACGATCTTGGGGAACATGCAATAAGAGCCGCGCGGCCGCTGGTACGAGAAGACGTGGGGCAGGCGCTCGAGGCGCTCGCACGTCAGGTCGCGGAGCTTCAAATATTTCTCGCCGAACTCGCGGACGCAGTCCTGCGGGCCCTCGAGCGCGGCGAGGGCGGCGTACTGGGAAACGGTGGGGGCGGAGATGGCGAACGGGATGTGGACCTTCATTATCTGGGCGCACAACTCCTTGGGCGCCCACAGGTAGCCGACGCGCCAACCGGTCATAGCGTAGGTTTTCGTAAAAGTAAAGGTGCTTACCGTCCGCTCGGCCATACCGGGTATCACGGCCGGGCTTACGTGCCGTACGCCGTCGAAGGTGAAGTACTCGTAGCTCTCGTCCGTTATGGCGGCGACGTCATGTTCGGCCAGGATCTCCGCCAACGGCTCGAGCACGTCCGGGCCGAACACCGCGCCGGTGGGATTGACCGGCGAGCAGAAGAGGAACGCCTTCGTCCGGGGCGTTATCTTGTCCTTCAGCGCCTCGAGGTCGAGGCGCCACCCTTCCTCCTCGACGGTGGGCACGAACACCGGGACCGCCGACGCCACCCTTATCTGGCGGATGTGCGTGGAGTAGTTGGGCGTGGGCGTCAGGACCTCGTCGCCGGGGTCGGCCAACGCCATCACCGCCGCCGACAACCCCTCGATGGCGCCGACGGTGACGATTATTTCCGCGGGGTCCGCCGCCAGGCCATTGTCGCGGGCGAGCTTCTCGGCGATGGCCTCGCGTAAAGCCGGCAGGCCCGCGGTCGGCGTGTAGCCGCTGCACCGGCCCTCGTCCAGCGCGCGCTTCGCGGCCTCCTTGATGTGTTCGGGGGTGTCCGCCGTAGGTTTGGCCCACGAGAGCATGGCCGGGTCGTCGACGCCGGCCGCCAGGCGAGTCATCTCGTGTATCGCCGAGGGTGCGATGCTCTTAACTCTTTCCGAAACCATGCCGAAACCGACCGCCTTTCCTATACATGTTAACGGTTAACATGATTGTAAGGTCTCGGGCGGCGATTGTCAAAAATAAAACCGGGCCGGCCGAAATCCCTTTAAAAAAATTCCCCCAGAAGGTATCATACGCCCGTAGGAGCTAAGACGGATTCTTCAAATATCTAAAAAGGGGTCGAGATTATGACGGGCAAACGCGTCGTCGTCTGTACGCTCTTCGGCTTAGTTGCCGGCGTTATATGCTGGCTCGGTTCCTATTCGGCGGGCAACGCGCCGCTGCCTTTCACCGCGGGCGTAATCTTAGCCATATTATTTAACCGCGCGTTCATCGGCTTCGCGGTGGGGATCTCGGCGTGGCGGGCGCGGAGTTGGCGGACGCGGTCGCCGTCGAGG
>Ga0209636_10007640_pt1 | contig 11019 bp, 10 predicted proteins | sample DeeMarSWOR152_54_FD_187464 | JGI IMG/M metagenome (GOLD analysis project Ga0209636, IMG submission 187464) | Marine sediment microbial communities from White Oak River estuary, North Carolina - WOR-1-52-54 (SPAdes) (version 2) | ecosystem: Environmental > Aquatic > Marine > Intertidal zone >... | reverse complement strand
GCGCGTCGAAACTTTATAGTCGAAAGGTTTCCCTAACGCCCAGTCAGATGCAGCAGCCGTAGCTATCACAGCATCATATTTCTGGGATTTCAGCTCAGAAACAACAGCCTCATACATTTCCTTTGTTCTTTCTACACTGACAACTCGGGCTTCATCAGGCGGAGTAGCTGTACCTGGACCATAAATCAAGGTAACTTCAGCGCCTCGCAACAATGCCTCTCTAGCCACTTCTACGCCCATCAAACCAGAACTCTTGTTCGTGATCACTCTCACAGGATCTATATACTCCAAGGTTGGACCAGCCGTAACCAAAATCTTCTTCCCAGCAAAATCCTTAGATGCCGAAAGTTTACGGATGACAGCTTCTACGATTTCTTCAGTTTCGGCAATCTTCGCTTTTCCTTCTTCGACTCTTGGTCCTACAAACTCAATGCCTAGGGCTCTGAGTTTCTTAACGTTCTCATCCAAAATGGGGTGCCTGTACATAGATTCATGCATAGCCGGAACAATCACGATAGGTATCTTTGAGCCAAAAGCCGTTGAAGCAACCGATGTCACAGTTGTATCATCAATCCCCGAAGCAATCTTGCTAATAGTATTTGCAGTTGCAGGTGCAACTAGAATCAAATCAGCCTTCTTATCGTGTTCACCAGCCAACGCCACATGCTCAATCTTTCCAGTTAACTCGGTTACAACCGGGTTACCAGTTGCCCATTCCACAAGGTAGGGGTGAATAATCTTCTGAGCCATGTGTGACATCACAGCGAAAACATCAGCGCCATGTCTCATCAGCTGCCTGGCAATTTCTGGACTTTGGACTGCTGCGACGCTTCCTGTAATGCATAAAACTATGCGTTTCTCCTTAAGCTCCGTTCCTCTCGTTTGCATGATATCTCTTGAAGGATGAACCAAACCAGAAGCCTCCATCTACTCGGTTCCCTCGGCAATTTTCTCAAGGTCTTTGAGGAAACTTTGAATATGAACGATTTTGGTGTGAGGCATAACTGCAATTCGAATGTGATTGGGAAAAAGCGAAACTGCCCAGCCTTTCTCTCTCAATTTTTGCGCCAGCAAGTGAATGTCCATGTCATTTGATTTGATTCCAACAATATTCATCACAGGCTTTGTAACAAGGCTTAAGCTACTCAATTTTTCTATTCCTTCCGCAAGCTTCCACGTCAAACTCATACAACGTTCAACCACAGCCTTATAGCCTTCCCTTCCGAAATGCGTCAACAAAGCCCAAACAGCCAAAGCAGAAGCCCCTGAACGCGTTCCCACAACAGTGCTTTGCTCCGTGTTTCCTCCAGCCAAATAAGGCACTTCTACGCTGACGCTCTTCATGATTGCCTCGTTTCGAAACAATATTCCACCAGCTGGAATAGGAGCCAAACCCATCTTGTGAGGATCAACGGTAATTGAATAAACACCGGGCAACTTAAAATCAAAGTCAAAATTAGCGTACCCCCATTCAATGAAGAAGGGAAGCACGAAGCCTCCGAAGGCAGCGTCCACATGAAGGTAAAGTTTATGCGCCATGGCTATTTCAGAAAGCTCAGGTATAGAATCTACAATGCCAAGATCAGTTGTACCCGCCACCCCAACAATTGCAAGAGTTCTAGACGTAATCGCCTCTTTCACATTCGCAATGTTCACTTGAAACTGTTCATTAAGTTTCACCTTGATCAGTCTAAGTCCTAACAAATCTGCTGCCTTATCAAAAGAGTAATGTGCTGAAACCGGAACTATGACTTCGTTTTGCTTCTGTCTAGATAGATTGCGGGCTGCCCACAACGCAATTATGTTTGCCTCAGTTCCTCCAGAAACAAAATGACCGCACGCATCCGGGTTCGAAAGCAGCGAGCCCAATAGTTGTATTGCCTCTTTTTCCAATTCCGCCGATGCAGGGAAAAGACCCGGGTCACCCAGGTTCTTTTCTAAGAATTCCATATAGACTTGCTTGGCAAACGCATGAGGTTCTGTACACATTGAGCCAAGAATCTTTCCAGAATCATATGTGAAATCTTCCTTGAGCCTCGATTTGAGCTGCTGTAAAACCAGACTTTTTGGCAAGCCCTTTTCGTTCAATTTGTTTACCAACCCTTTGCGCTAGTCCATTAGTGGTAAGTGTGCTCCTTATCCGGATAAACACCACTCGAAACTTCTTCTTTGAATCTTGCAACAGCCTCTTTAACCATCTTATTTAGGCTTGCATATCTCTTCAAGTATTTTGGAGCAAAACTTTCGTCGAATCCAAGCATGTCGTTGATAACTAAAACTTGTCCGTCACAGTGTTTTCCAGCTCCAATCCCAATCGTAGGAGCCTTGACTGCCGCAGTGATTCTCTGGGCAAGACTTTCAGGTATACATTCCAACACTATGGAGAAAACACCTAGTTCATCTAGCTCTAATGCATCGTTGAATATCTGTTGAGCTTCTGGAGGCTGTTTTCCTTTTACACGATAGCCTTCAGCAGTCTGTGGCAAGAGTCCCGCATGTCCCATAACTGGAACTCCATCTTCCAACAAAGCCTTAACCACTTTAGACTTGTTTCCCTCGATTTTCACCCCTTGCGCTCCAGCTTCAACGAATCGTTTGGCGTTTTCTAATGCATCGTCTACGCTTTTGTCGCAGTCGATTGGCATATCTCCAACTATTGGAGTATTTTTAGCTCCTCTCGCTACAGCTCTAGTATGATAGAGCATGTCTTCTATCGTTACGCTTTTCGTATTTGCGTATCCTTGAATCACCATTCCTAAACTGTCACCGACGAGAATAAGATCAATTCCAGCTTCATCAAGTATTTTCGCCATCTGGTAATCGTATGCTGTCAGCATAATGATTTTTTCTTTGCCCTTCTTCATCCGCAACTCATCAAGATTCATTTCCTGGAACCTCCAAAAACTTGACTAAATCAACTAGTATGTCGTTTACAGGTGTAGAAATACCATGTTTTCTTCCAAGTTCCACTATCTTCGCATTAAGAAATTCGATTTCTGTTCCCTTATGTTTCATCAGGTCTTGACACATGGACGAGTAGTTCCGATATCTTGCAATTTTATGCTCAACACACTCTTCAAGATTTGATTCTAAACTTATTCCTTCAGCCTTTCCGATAGCAATGCATTCTTGTATAATTTCATGTCGAATCGATCTTAGGCTGTCAACCATAATCTCGTTGTTTCTAACCTGCAAAATAGCAGTTAACGGGTTTGCTACACAATTAACAATCAGCTTCTTCCATATCTCTTCTTGCATTCCATTTGAAATCATGGTTTTTAGCTCGGCTTCACCAAAAACCCTTGCGATTCTCTTTGAAGTTTGAGTCGACTCCAATACGGTTTCTCCATGCCAAAAGGAGATTTTTGCCGGTTCAAAGAACTCTGCAGCTGACGTGACTAAGCCTCTTATGACTTCAGCTTTATGCTCAACAACTTCTTCTACAACTTCTTTGATTCCCAATCCATTCGGCAAGACCAGTATAACTGTATCCTTTCTTAGCAGAGGTTTTATGCTTCTGATCGACCCCGCTGCATCATATGCCTTTGTAGTTAAGAGAATCAGCGTCTCTGAAGGGATCTTTTTGATTACGGTGTCTGCTTTTACGAGGAATTTGCCACTGGCATCGCCTGAAAGGGCTAAGCCGTTCTTCTTGATAGCATCAACATGAGTTTGGCGTCCGATCAAAGTGACATTGTTACTTCGCGAGAGCAAAGCTCCATAGGCGCTGCCAATTGCACCAGCGCCCAAAACAAAGATTTTGTCAAAGCTCATTTTTCTTCACTCCGCGAGATTGAAACGTATGTTCCTTTTTCGGCAAGCTTTGAAAGTCGCCTGTCGATGATGCTGATGGCTTCGCCAAGATTTTTCCTATTGTCAAAATTAGCCAGCACGGGTCTTAGTTTATTTCTGTCTTCTTTCTTGAGCTTTTGAGCAACTTCAACTATAGTAGGCAACGCTCTTACGATGTTGTCAACTACTGTAATTGTAGCGAACTGAGCAGTTCTCGACAAAGGGTTCAAATCAATGGCTATGACTTTCTTACCCATTCTCACCAGCGCTTCGGTACGATCTCCATCCTCAAGCGGAACAAGAACCACATCAGCGACAAGTATACCGGCTGGGTCAACTCGTCTTCTTTCGCTTCCAACTTCAACTATTCTCGCAGATGCCGCTTCACCGACGCCTAATACTTGTTTGGCCCCCGCCTCCTGTAACAGCGTTCTAATGGCTATTTCTCGTTCTGCTGAACGATAAAAAAGATTGACTTCAATCTTGGCTCCAGTTACTTCAGCAAGTTTAACTATGTCTTTTGCAACAAGAGCCGCCGCGTTACCATTAACAGAAATGACTGGAAGTTTGGCAGTTAGCAAAGCAGTGGCAGCAGCTTCAATAGCTTTCAAGGCGTTTTTTGTGGTTTTCTCCCCCAACAGATAATCAAAGGCTTCCCCTCTTCCATGAGCAAACAATCCAGCCTCAGCAACAATTCCAGACCTGTAGTGCCCAACAAGTCTTTCACGAATCAGAAGAGATTCAGCTCTCGGATGCTCAGGTGAAATTTCTGTTTCTTTTTCCTTCATAGAAGCCTCGCTCCTTTGGAGTCTATCTCGGTTATAATTACGTCGCTTTCAGAGAGCGCATGTCTACTAAAGATTTCACGAATTTCTTCAACTCGGTCTCGCCTCACCACAGAGAAAGCGGTCTCTCCAAGCATAGCCATGCTGCATTTTAAGCCAACACCATCAGTTTCTTCGAAAACTGCTCGTAATCTTTCTGAAATTAATCCAATATGTTCTGCAAATTCGCGAGAAAACTCCATGAAATTACGGGCTGTGGGATTCCTAGCCAACTCGTGTACGAGTTTTCCGCCGAATTCGTTAATACGTTGGCGAAAAGTCTCATCTGTTAAGATGCTCCTTGTGGACATAGAACCTAAATTCAAACAAGCTGCCACATAATCCTGTTTGACAGCTATTGATTCTATTTCCCCTACACCTGGCCCGCCGGGTTTCACCCGTATTTCGAGTCCTCCAAAAGTCTCAGCGATGACTGTGCCGAGCCCAGTTCTACATTCAACTTCAGCAACATGCGCTATTTGCGCCGCTTCTAATCGAGATAGGTTAAGATCAAGAATCATGTTCAGAGCCAAAGCCAAACTTAAGGCTCCAGCACCACTTGAGCCGAACCCGCATCCAATCGGAACTTCAACATCGTGTTCAACGAGAACTTTGTAACTCTCTTCAACACGAGAAAGGAAGGCATTTACAACATGTTCAGAAACCAAAGCAGAATCTGTGACGTCACCGTTTATCATGACTTTGATGGACGTTTTCGCTGACTTCTCAACCTCCACACTGGTTGTGACTCCTCTCGTTATGGAAACACCTGCCCCTCTAGATCCCTTCAACAACGGGTCGCTCGATTGGTCACATATCTGGAAAAACCCTGTAATATGTCCAGGAGAGAAAGCTTTGGCTTCTTTCAAACTCGAGCATCAACCGTTTTTGCTGCCATGTTCGTTGGTTAGGACACGGGCTATATGAAAAAACCTGCTTGGATAAATATTTCGTATGGTTTGTTTAAACCAGTCTAAACAACTATGTTGCTTTTTCTGAACCATTCTAAATTTGGCTATTTGCGTTTTCTGAAGATTTTGCCCCCGTCATGGTAATCTCCAGAGCTAGTGCGCATCTAGTGGTGACGCATTTTCACTTAGCTCTCCGCTCTTAAGGCATGCGTTGCTTGTTAATGCATATAAACCGCCACACACAGTTGCTTTGCTTGCAGGTGTCTTATTGACATCAAAAGTTGCCATAGTTCAATTAGATAGAGATGCTCGAGCATCCTTAAAGCAAGCTTTAGACCTCATCGGAAACCACAGTGATCTTAACAAAGGAAATAGAGCAGTCGTAGTCAAAGTAGGTGTCTTCTCCCATAAGGGAGTTATGTACCCAACAGTCAGGGTCGTCGATGCGATTATTAGCAACTTCAACAATGCTCAAAAGATCTTCTTAGCTGAGTCAGATAACTACAGAGGAACAGGTCTAGAAAGGCTGCAAGTTTATAGGAAGCTCTTCGAAAATCGAGTTGTACCGTTCAACCTCTCAACGGACACTGAGACTCGAAAGGTTAAGATAGCTGGCGAGGAAATGGAGTTTTCCCACGTACTCTTCAAGCCCAACGTGTTCATAAGCACCCATGCCTTACGAAGATATGACAAAGGCACAATTTTGAAGAACCTCTTTGGTCTGATTCCGGAAAGAAAGAAAGCAAGGTTTCACAAGAAGTTAGTGGCAGTTCTTCTTGATGCTTATGAGGCTATTGGCGGGATAGATCTCGCTGTCATAGACGCCACACGTACATACTTAGGTCCAGCTGCACGCAAAGGAATAAACACAAACGTCCTTGTTGTTGGCAGAGATGCAGTTGCAGTCGAAGCAGTCGGAGCTACTCTAACAGGTTTGAAGCCTGAGAAAATGCCAGTTATACAAGAAGCCATGAAACGGGGCCTAGGAGAAGCCAAAATTGAAAGAATTGAGGTTGTAGGAAATTCTATTGAAAGCCTCAAAGAGAGATTTCAGCATCCTTAAAATGAGCGCAACAAAACATGAAAATGGAGAGTTTGCAGGAGCACTCGGTCATTAGATGACCGATATCCAAGTCTAAACCAGTGCAAGCATGCATGTAGCTCCATACCGTGAAGAATATATATTTTTGACCGCTTATTTCTGATCAGAGGTGAATGTGCCATGTACGAGTATAAGTTTGTAAGAGTTGATTTAGGAGGAATATTTACCAGAAAACCAAAAACTGATCATCACAGATTGGTTGAGGAATATGCGAAAGAGGGCTGGAGACTAGTTCAAATATTCTCTCCAGCAGTTTCAGCTAGTGGGGGAGGCATTCCAGATTACTTTGAACTCATCTTCGAAAAAAAGGTAGAATAATATGAAGCTGTTGGTCTTGCAGAGCTAGTTCTCTGTTCCCTGTAGGCTCTGTGCAACTACCTCACTTGTCTCGAACCCCTACTTAATCATAACTCCTCTGTGCATTTTAGCGATTGTCCATTCAAGCTTCTTTCTTAGATTTAACACATTTATCTCTATTAGCCAGACCAATTATCATGAAAACTACTCCACATCCAAGAAAAGCGGGACTAACTGTTAACATTAGGCTTACTCCTAGTCCCATTAAGCAAATTCCAAGGACAAAGAAAACTCTATAGTCAGTTTTCCTTTTTTTCATTGTTCAATTTCTTCAGCCTTCCAACTTAGTCTAAGCCAGTCAAGATTCAATGCCATCGCATCCTTCTACCCTCGACTTCTCCGACCTTCCAATAGGGAGAACCGAAGGTGCTTTTTTCATGCTAGAGATGTAGAAAGTTGTTCTTAGCTGGACGGGTACGTATTCGGTCTCATTCCTATTCGAAGTTTCTTCCACAAGTCATAGCACTCAAACGAAGGGAATCTATAGTCTGTTTTCTCTGATTTCGGTATTCCAAGCATTCCACAAGCCTAACTCAAGCTCTGGTGTGAGTGACATGATTTCCCTCCTTATTGTTCACCTATCTGAACTCCCACTCACAGTAAGGATCGCCCATCGCTATGCACTTTGTTTCCTTGACGTGCTGGTTTTTGACAGTTGAGAAGAAGCCATTAAAGAACCCTGTTGTAAAATAGCATGAGGGTTCTCCGGTTTTCATTCCAAATCTTTCACAGTTCTCTTTCATTCTTATTGTATCAGCCAATGTTACATTTCCAACCTTACAGTAATTCAAAAGGGTGACCATGCGTCTAACAACCTCCTGCTCACTTAACCCTGCTTCCAACAACGCTTCACCTAACATCTTTCCCGCTCTTGCTCCCCCCATACCAAAAACCATTCTTAACCTCGTATCAACATTAGGGGAGGCTGTCACATGCTGCAACTCGTGGATATGGACATCGCTGCCCCAGGTTGGTCTATTCATAAGAGGTTTATCCTGGAGAAGAAATTCCATCAGGTGGTCCATAAGGCGATCATTTACCCTTTCAATCACTAAACTGTCTTTCTCCAGAGATTCCTTCAAATCTTGGATTTCTCCAGTCACAAATTTGACTTCACAGTAGGGATCCCCAAGACCTACACATTTTGTCTCAATGGCGTTCCAATCTCTGTCAGGTCCTCCCAGAAGCTCTTCCATTCCTTTGAAACTGCCTGCCATCATTGCAGGTCTCATAATCGCAAGGGAAGCATCAACATTCTCAAATCCCCAACATTCGTAACCTTCATAAAATCTAAGATAATGTTCGTCCGTTTTGGAAATATCATTAAGATACTCAACAGTGGCAACTTTCAAGAGATTATGTTGAGACTCAAAAGAACGTTCAAGTATTTTCTTCATATCCTTTGCTTTGCTGAAGTCTTTTGGCATAAACAATTTGATGAGCAGTCTCTTATGCCAAGGAAAAATTGAAATCATGTTAAATTCGTAGTTGCTTGGGTCCTCAGAATATTTGGTTAATTCATACATCATCTTTGGGAACCGTTTGGGATCCCATAGCATGCCACTCCAAAATATGAGGTTTCGCCAAGCGATGTTAACATAGTCTCCAACCTCTGGTCTTAAAGTGGCTCTAGATCCCAAGGCAGACATCTTTGCTTGATTTCTCACGTACTCTTCATCGTAACAGGAGGAAACCACATGCGGACTAACAGTTACCGAAATCTCAATTTCTATCGGTCTTATTCTCGGATGCTTCACGACGCTCAGCACTTTCTTTTCTTCACTCAGCTTTGTCTTAATAACACCGTTGGATAGGGCCATCATAGCCACAAGATCATCAGGTTTTCCGCAACCTTCATCCATGCATATTAGGACAGCATTATTCCTAGCAGCAAATCTCGATAGAGTCTGTCTCATGAACCTAAGAATCTCAGAGCCACAGAAAAGATATGGCGAAGTCAGAGAGTCAAAGACCAATAAAATTCCTTTTCTACCTATCTTTTCTGTCAGCTTTGAGATAGCGATATCTATACTTGAAAGGCTGTTGCAGTCAGCTAACATTGTGTTGGCCCTATCTGATACGGTAACTCCCACCGTCTCATTGTAGGCGTCGACAAAGTTTAACAGGCCTAGTTCAACCTTCCCTAATCCCATTTCCTTTAAGCTTCTCTCAGCCTCGGACGAACCATACTCCGTAACAACAAAGATAATTGGTCTATCCATCGCTAAACTCTGGAGAGCGACCTGTTGACAGAAAGTTGACTTTCCCGCTCCAGGTGGACCAACCAGCAGTATCATGTTTTTGAAAGGTACTTCCTGTAACTGGGCTAGAGACAAAAAGATATCCCTATTATATGCACTTGCTAAAGCTTCTTTAACTTATCGATAGTCCTGAACATCGATGTCATCTGTACATTTCCTAAGACGAAGGAGAGAACTTCAACCAAGTCTAGAATTATCTTCTATAGGATCTTATGTCTACGAAGTACATCGTAGTGAGTGGAAGATATCAGACCTTAGATGCCCCAGATCAGGAGACATCTCCAAAACAGATATAGTTGTCTAACTTGTCCAAAATGCGTTCAAACCGGTCTCGACAAGTTATTTTGCTTCTTCTACTATCTTTGTTGCTTAGCCTGCATAAGCCTCTGGTTCATTTTCTTGTATAGCTTGTTTGAGTTGTATGTGTATGCCCATAGAGTTTAAATCAGTATTTCTGTTCACGATTTTGAGTTAAGAACTCATAAGTATTCGTTAGTTTGGAAAGAGTGTTGTGGTAGAAATGAAGAGTGAGCACACTTTTGCTCTGATAGCTTTGATCTTGGGTATTGTCGGTGGAATTCTTCTGTGTAAGAATGCTATTAGCGTTATATCAAAAGTGTTGGAGGGAGGTAGGCACGTCAGTTTTGAATCGCCAGTGCTTGTTGGAATAGGTGTTGTAGTGATCATTGCCAGTGTGATGCTTTGGACAGGACGCTACTTGGCGGGAGGGGTGATAAACATTGTTCTGGGGATAATCGCTGTTTTCTATGGGAAGGACGCTGAAGGAATAATTATTCTGATTAGCGGTGTTTTGGGTATCTTAGCACCGAAGATAAAGGACTAGACGCACGCATGGCAAATTAACTTAGCCTATCACATAGACATACTCATTTTCTTCTTGAAGCTCCAGCTTTCCATTAACTCTTATCCATTCTTCTCTTTTCTCCTGTGGTACATCTCGAAATCCATATTTTCTCTTTCTGTCTGTAATGACTGCCACAACCTTGCTTCCACCTTATCCACGACTATTGTGTTTCGTTTTCTTATGAGCCAAGAAAGCTCCTCCATCTGCCAAAAGTAACGCGCCGCATTCGTCACATCTGTAAACCCTATATCCCGTATTGATACCCTCAATTCTACACAACCATATTTCTAGGTAACTAAAGAATCTCTAATTTTCAAAATTCATAAACGAGAAGAAAATAGAATTATTAAGTTCTTCTTTAACCAATCTAGTGACTGCAAATTAGAAAATCGAACGATCAACGGTTGTGGTTGAGATTTCAAACAAACGAACTGGTTTGGGTGCTGAGTTTCCCAGTTGCGACTCAATACAGCTCGCAATGATAATCCTGTTTTTCATAGTGTGGGGAGTAGATTCTTTAAGTTCTTTCATCTCCAGCTATTCAACTGTACTGCGTGATTCAACGCTTCTTCCTCTACGCTTCTTTCTGGCGATCGTATCGATAGGTTTTAGCCTATATCTCATAGCAAAGTCACACCAAGTAGTTTTCAGTGAGGCACATGACCCACCTAGACTTATTGACTCAGGTGTTTATTCATGGGTTCGACATCCCATGTATCTTGGAATCCTATTGTTTTGTCTAGGATTCTTCTTCGCTAACCCCTCACTCCTCTCCCTCGGAGTCTGGCTCGCATTTTTCATTCTATATGATAAGATGACAACATATGAAGAAAATGACTTGATGCGAATACTTGGTGAAGAATACATTGCCTACCGAAAGCGAGTACCAAAATGGTTTCCCAAGCTA
>Ga0209636_10007639_pt1 | contig 11019 bp, 9 predicted proteins | sample DeeMarSWOR152_54_FD_187464 | JGI IMG/M metagenome (GOLD analysis project Ga0209636, IMG submission 187464) | Marine sediment microbial communities from White Oak River estuary, North Carolina - WOR-1-52-54 (SPAdes) (version 2) | ecosystem: Environmental > Aquatic > Marine > Intertidal zone >... | reverse complement strand
TGCGTTTAGTGGTCACCCGAGGAGTAGGCGACTTGGGATTAGACCCGAGAAAATGCCCAAAACCAACCATAATAATCATCGCTGACACAATCAAACTACACAGTGGCGACACCAAAGAAAAAGGCATAACAGCCATGATTGCATGGGTGCGGAGAGACGCAATCGACGCGACCAGCCACGAAGTCAAATCATTGAATTACATGAACAGCATTTTAGCAAAAATAGAAGCGAACAACGCTGGCGTAGAAGAAGCAATATCGCTTGAAAGAACAGGTTATGTCTGCGAAGGGGTCGCGGAAAACATATTCATCGTAAGAGATTGTGCTATTCTTACTCCGTTGAGCTCAACCGGCGCATTACCCGGCATTACCGCGCAAGTGGTTATGCGAATTGCTAGAAAACTAAACTACACGGTGTTGGAAAGGAATATTTCGCCGCATGAACTGTTTACAGCAAATGAAGTCTTCTTCACTGGCACAGCAGCCGAAATTATTCCGGTACGAGAAATCAACAAGAGAATAGTAGGCGATGGGAAGCCTGGTCCCATTACTAAACGTCTGATGGGAGAATTTATGAAGGTAGTGCGAGATCCGAAAGAGGGAATGCTAATCGAGTAATCCAACTTCGCTCTTTTTATTTTTTCATAAATCTTTCTAGGCGGTTGAATGCATCTTCTAAGGTTTCCATGGGTGCTAAGAAAACGCCTCTCACGTGTCTAGACCCGTAAGTTTTACCGAAGCCTGAGCCGGGTACAAGGAGAATGCCTGTTTCGTTTAAAACGTCCAGCACGAATTCCATGTCGTTTTTCCATCGAGAACCTATCTGCTCAATCTTCGGAAATATATAGAAAGCACCTTCTGGTTTTGTGCAACTGATTCCGTCGATTTCGTTTAGACGTTTACATGTAAAATCTCGTCTTTGGCGTAGTTTGTTGACCATTTCGGTGATGTGGTTTTGTGTGCTTCTTAACGCAACAGTACCCGCTTTTTGAACCGGAGTGTTTGCGGAGAGTCTTATGCGGGTTTCTTTTTCAACCGACTCCTTTAGTTCCTTTAACTCGCCAGTTGGGTCATGAAAGAATACATAGCCAAGACGCCATCCCGTCATTAAATAGGCCTTTGAGAAACCATTCAGTCCAACAACGGGCAAGTCTTTAGCTATATAAGAAGTGCTCACAAATTTTTTCTCGTAAACAATTCTGTCGTATATTTCGTCGGAAAGGACAAGAAGCTTGTGCTCACCCGCAATATTTAGTGTTTCCTTTACCGTTTTTTCGTCGTATAGCGCGCCTGTTGGGTTGTTAGGATTAATAATAACAATCGCTCGGGTAAAATTGGAAATCTTCGCCCTTATATCGTCAAGGTCGGGTCGCCAACCTTCCTCTTCTATGGTTCTATAAGAAATCGGCTTTCCTTCAAAAAATTGAGGATGAGAAATGTATGGCGGGTATGTTGGTCCTGGAATTAAAACCTCATCGCCACTTTCGACTATTGCAGCCATAAGCATTTGAATACCTTCAGAAACCCCTGCGGTAACAACAACGTCTTCTGGGAGAATGTCTAAACCGTTTATTTTCTTTTCTTTTTCACATATTGCTTCTTTAAGGTCGCGTTCACCTTCAGAGGCAGCATACCAGTTTGCGCCGGAATTCACAGCGTCGAACAATGCTTGCTTAATGTGTTTTGGCGTGTCAAAATCATACTTCACAGGGTCGCCAATATTGAGGTAAAGGATTTTTTCCCCTTTCTTTTCAAGATTTTTTGCAAAACTAATTACATCACGTATAGCATATTCAATTGATTTCGTTCTTTTCGAAACTCGAAAGGTCTCCATTTTATTATTCTCCTTTTATATTATGAGTTTTTCAGGCTCCACATTACGTTTTTTTAATCCGAGGTTACTGACTTTAAACTCTTTCTCCCCATGCAAAACTGCATATTCTTCTCCGGCATAAAGTGCTGCTGCGATTCTTCCCACAGCGTCGGCTTTCATGTTTCCACTTCCGCTGCAACTTCCAACAACTATTACATCATTTTCTTCCATAATTACAGGTTGCCCATCTATTGTGTTTAATGCATATTGTCCTGCCCATGAGCCGTGCGGTTGGCAGCCGATGAATTGTGGGAAATATTTCGTGACAACTTGGTATATGCCATACTTGTAATAGTTTTCTTCTGATTGTGGGTCGTCTTCGAGTTTGAAGGCTCTTGGAAAATGGTCGCCATAACTGAACCAGAAGGCATCTTCTTCGAGGGCAGGCTTGACATAAACTCTTGGTTTGGGCAGTATAGTGAAAGGCATGCATCCTTCTTTGCCAAAGCCTTTTACGTATAATAATCGTCTTAGTTCTTCATTATTTGCTCTTACCGAAAATAGTTGCCGTTTTATCGGTTTTGAAGGTACATCAATTCCAACTTGGTCAAGCAAGGTTGACGCCCACGCACCTGCGGCGATTATAGTTTTTTTAGCTTTTATTACTCCTTTGTTTGTTTTTACTCCGGTCGCGCGCGGATTTTGCCAAAAATAAGGTTCATTTGGTATTCCGAGAGAATACTCCGGCTCCACAATAATGCCTTCCACGCATGTGTTGTATTGGGTTTCGCCGCCCATTTTCTTGAACTCTGTTTCATAAAACTTTACAAGTTCATCTATGTCTATGGAACCTGCTTTAGGAACAAACACGCCAATGTTTACATCTGCCAGTTTCATCATTTGCGCTTCTTCATCGCTAGTGACGCGCGTGTTCATTTTGAGTTTTTCAGTAAGCGCCTTTTCTTCGTACAGTTTGTATTCTAAACCTCGTTCGGACATGCTTTTCAGCACGGGCTCTGCTTCTTTATAATCCTGTTCAGAGAATAGCCACAGGTAGCCAGTCCATTTGAGTTTCAAATCAACCTTAAGTGTTTCATGAACATAACGATAAAACTCGACAGAAGTATCTACAAGAGTCAAATTAGTGCGAGAATAAAAGAAACAACGAAACATGGCGGCGCTTTTCGCGGTATTTCCTTGCCCAGCAGCGCCCATTTTATCAACTATCAACACTTTATCTTGTGGTTTCATTTTCTTAACATGATAAGCAGTTGCAAGCCCAAAAATGCCAGCACCAACCACGAGCGCGTCATATTCAGTCATCGTCAGTTCCCCGCCTAGAAATACCACTCATAGAAAATCAAACATTTAAGCTTCACCCACAATCTCCCAAATTCTAAAAACACCTTACTTCTGGCTAAACAGTCCACTTTCATATTTGCGGCATATTTGGAGCCTAATTGGAGCATATAGTGAACGAGGTCTAGAGGAGGGTGCGCACACACGCACAATAAGAGGAGAAAACTCTCAAAAAAGGAGCAACTAATATTTAGCAAATCATGTTTGATTAGCAAATGCATAGAACGTGTGTTGATAAACATGGCTAAGCATGTTGGAGTTCATGAAAAAGGCACATTCAACCTAGATGACCTAATAAAAGCCGTGAAAATTAACCCAAACTTCCACAAGGCAGGCGCCATCGCACTATTCATCGGCGTCACAAGAGGCGAAACCAAACAAAAAGAAACCGTAGAAAAACTGGAACTGGAAGCCTACGAAGAAAAAGCAGACAAAGTTTTAGAAAAAATCTGCAACGAACTTAACCAAAAGCCAGGAATTGTTGACGTGCAAATCCACCATCTCACAGGCGAATTCAAAACAGGCGAAGAACTCATATACGTCGCAGTAGCGGGCGCCCATCGAAGCAACGTTTTCCCTGTTTTACAGGAGGCAGTCGAACGCTATAAAAAAGAAGCGCCAATCTTCAAAAAAGAACACATAACCAACAAAAAAAGCACAACCAAATCATACTGGATAACCGAACATAAAAACACTGAAAACACGCAGTGATGACATTATGAAAACCAACATCTCCAATGAAAATGGAGCCGCACCGTGTGGACTCTACTGTGGCGCCTGCATAGATAACATCGCATACAAAAACTGCCACGGATGCAACTGCAAATGCAAAAAATGCGCTGCTACAGAACATCATAAGAACTGCAACATCTACCAATGCTGCGTTGAACAAAGAAAACTGGAAGATTGCTCAGAATGCCAAGAATTCCCCTGCACCCAACTCATCCACTTCTGCTACAGCCCGATTTGGCAACATCATTTCCCAGTAATAGAAAATCTAAAAAGACGAAAAACCATTGGCACCAAAAAATGGCTGCTCGAACAGAAAAATCTTTGGCAAAAACATGAATGGTACCTTAAAACTTGGTTATGGCTACAACAGAAATGTGAAGAACGTTTAAAAAAATTTTGGAAAGATTCTGAGGCTTCAAAGAAGATAAAATGATGTTGATTTGACCACTTTCGAACTAATCCTTTCTCATATTTGGAGGCTAATAGAAAGGTCTAGCTCCAACGCCGAGCACACAAAAGAAAGCCTATCTGAACATTTTTGTCGCTATTCCTTTTCGTAGAAGTCTTCTGCTCTCGGCGGGTTCTTGTCAAGTCCTCTTCGTTCACGAATCTGTGCAATAACATCCATCTGCATGTTTTCTGGCACCGGCGCCCAATGGCTAAACTGGGTTGCCCAGAAGGCTCTCCCCTGAGTGGATGAACGCAACTCCTCAGCAATACCAAAGGATTCTGCAACGGGCATCTCTGCCTTAACTAGCATCATATCTTCTTCAGTGGTCATGTCAAGCACTTTGCCACGGCGTTTCTGCACAGTTGCAAGCACTGCACTTACAAAATCGTTGGGAACTTTACACTCGAAACTTATAATGGGCTCCAAAAGTTTCGGATCGCTTAACAGAAAGCAACACCAAATTGGACGCCATGTCATTGGAAGAATCTGCGCAGGTCCCCTATGCACAGGATCTTCATGCACTTGGATGTCTTCGAGGTTTACTTTTAATCCGTATGCAGGTTCTTTTGCCAAGACGCTGGTGTGTACTGCTTCTCGGAAGCCTGATTTGACATGGTCAATGACTTCTTCAACGTATTGTCTTCCTTTTATTCGATTGACCAGAATATTTGTGTCTTCGACGGCAATTGCGTTACGCGCATCGTCGGTTTCCCACCCAAATTGGGTTCGAAGGGTTTTCTGTCTTTCATCACGACTCTGCATCTCAGAAATCTTACTCATTTTTATTGCTTCAATTACTTCGCTAGGTAATTTTTCGATGGTTACCCAAAGTCGGCTGTGCTTGTTTGGGCTTTTACCCATTATGGCGGGTCCATTGTAATCGTGGCTAATGGTTTCGCGGTAAATAACAATGGGCTTGCTAGTTCTGACCTTTAACCCTGCCTCTTGCATACGGTAAGCTGTGATTTCAAGATGAAGTTCTCCCATTCCGCTTAGAAGATATTCTCCGCTTTCCTTATTGATTATGAAATGGAGATTAGGGTCTTCAAGGGTTAACTTGTGTATGACCTTGTCAAAAAGAGGCAAATCTTTTATGTCCGCTGGCTCAACTGCCACTGTTACCACAGGATCAGACACGTACTTTAGCCCTTCAAAAGGTTGGGCTTCAATTCCTTGCTCCGCAATTGTCTCGCCCACGTGTATTCCGGTCATTCCTGCGATTGCTGCGATGTTGCCTGCAGGGATTTTGTCAACAATGACACGGTCTGTAGCCATGCTCATGTAAACCTGTTGGATAGCTCCCTCTTGACGACTAGTAATCAGCTTTACCTGCCTGCCTTTTTCAACAGTTCCACTAAATACTCGGCCTATAGCGACCACTCCACTATGAGGGTCAACCTCGATGGTACTGATACACATGAGAAGAGGTCCATTTGGGTCAACTTGTGCCATTGCCTTTCCAACTTGGCTATCCGTGTCGCCTGGCCAAATCTGGCTTTGTCTATATGGTTGAGCTGTAAGAGGATTAGGTAAATGTTGACAAAACATGTCGAGAATAGGCTCATAAAGAGGAGCCTTTTTACTGAGTTCCTCTACTTTCCGAGCTACGTCCTGAGGTTCCCCTTGATAAGCATCAATAATTTCTGAAAATGAAATTTCTTTTGCTTTCATGTGAGAAAGATTGAGACCCCATTTGTGGAGGGCTGAGCCGAAAGCTACCCTGTCTTCTTCAACATTGACTTGCCAGTCTTTCTTGTGCTCTGGCGGCGCATACTTCTCTATAAGATTGTTCACTCTAGCTATGATTTTAGCAAACTTGTTTTGTATGGCTTGAGGAGTTAGACGGATTTCTTTTATGAGACGATCAACTTTGTTGATGTAAAGAAGAGGCTTAACCCTTTCACGAAGTGCTTGCATTAGAACAGTTTCAGTTTGAGTCATAGGTCCTTCTACAGCATCAACAACCACTAGAGCACCGTCAACGGCTCGCAAACTTCTGGTAACTGCGCCACTAAAGTCGATGTGGCCTGGCGTATCTATGAGGTTGATGAGGTAGTCTTTTCCTTTGTAATTGTGGGCGAGGCTTATGTTTGATGCGAACACAGTCATCTGTCTTTTCTGTTCCAGTTCCCATGAATCAAGAAACAATTTTTGCCCAGCAGTTTGTTCGCTGATTATGCCTGCCGCTGCAAGAAGGCTGTCGGACAATGTTGTTTTTCCGTGGTCAACATGAGCGATTATGCTAGTGTTTCGAATGTGTTGGGGGTCGTTCATGAGTTTGACGATTTCTTCGATTTGCTTGTATCGTCCCATTTTTACCTATCACTCCTTGGGCATCCTGTTAATTGAGTTTTGAATAGTATTGCTCGTTTATGTTTGAGCATTTCAGTTTCGCCTTTTAAATGGGTCACATGGTGATAAAAAGCGCGACGTAAAAAGTTTTTGTTGCAATTCACAAGTATGTGACCTTTTGTTCTCGTTGGTTTAGGTTTGAGTAGAGATTGCTGAACTTTTATATTCCTGAAAGAGGGTAGGGACTATTTGATGATTGAGGGATGGAGATGGGGAAAGAACTGTTCTCTATGCTGGTTTTCTTGCTTATTGGTTTGTTGTTTAAACCAAGCATCACAATAGCGAACTTTCAACACCAAGTTTCAAACGATGCGAAAGTGTTGTGCGTAACTCTAGTCGTGCCGGACAATCATAAGAAGATTCAGTGGGCGATAAACAATGCTAGCGACAGAGACGCCATCTATGTGAGATCTGGAGTGTATCGCGAGCATGTTATTGTGAACAGGAGTGTTTCGCTTTTCGGCGGCTTTGAAGGAGGTGTCACTACTATTGATGGTGAGATTAATGGAACTGTTGTTAAGATCGAAGCGAATGACGTTTGGATTCAAGGATTTACGATAAGAAATAGTGGAGTTAACTGGTGGGACAGTGGAATTCACTTGAAATGGGTTCGCCGATGCTTAATAGAAGGGAACAATTTAACTCACAACTATTTTGGTGTAAATATTGACGAAAGTGCCCCAAGAAATGAATTGGCTCCCGGCGACAACGTTATTCTGAACAATAACATAGCATGCAATTTCTACGGTATTTATTCTGGTGATTCTTGGGGCAACAAAATAATTGGCAACCGCATAGCTGGGAACTTTGCTGTTGGCCTTCGTTTCCATCTTGTAGATTTTACTAACGTCATAGCTAATAACATAACAGACAGCGGTGTGTGTGGCATTTACATTGAACATTCGTACGGGAACACTATCTTTCATAACAACTTCGTCAACTGGCAACAATTCTACTGCAATTATTCGGAGAACAACGTTTGGGATGACCGAAAAAGCGAAGGCAACTACTGGAGCGACTACAATGGAACAGGCACCGAAGGAATTGGGAATACTCCGTACATTATGAACGTGAATAATAGAGATAATTATCCCTTAATGGGAATGTTTCTTAACATGAGCCTAACATGGCCCACTGAACACTATGTAACGGTCATTAGCAATTCAAATATTTCCAAGCTAGTTTTCAGTTTGTTCATGACTAATATCGGGATTATCTCTTTAGACGTGAATGGAGAAAACAGCACTGAAGGTTTCTGTAGAATCCTGATTCCCAAGACTTTACTCAATAGCTCCTACACTATACTAGTAGATGACAAGCCTATCTCATATCCTCAACAATGGAAAGAACTGTGGTCAAACGATACCTACGAGTACTTATACATTAACTATACTCACAGTCAACATCAAATAAAAATCCTAGGAATAACCCCAGTATCAGAATTTTCAAACCAACTGTTTTTACTAGCGTCCATGCTCTTAGTTTTCTCGATTATACTTTTCTTCTTGAAATTGTGCAAAACCTCGAAACGCTTATTCAAGTCCAGACGAACAAAACAATATTTGTATGTGCGGCCGTAGTCTAGCTTGGTTAGGACGTCGGCCTCCCAAGCCGATGACCCGGGTTCAAATCTCGGCGGCCGCATCTTCTCATCGAAATTGAAGTTCTCATAGCGCCAATAGAAGACAGCGCCTACGGAATTATCTGCGCAAAGGGTTTTCTAGCAAGTATAACTACTGGCACCCATATCGAGTTTAAAGAAAGAAAAAGCAAGAATCTCGGCTGAAAAAGGCTTTGAGTTCATGAAGCCCCGCCTTGAAAAAGCAACTGGCAATCTTTACTGTATTGCGGAATTCGCATTTGGTACAAATCCATGTGGAGACATGCTTCTCGCCACAGAAGAGGTCTATGGCACATGCTATATTGCAATAGGTCAAACACGTGGCTCGAGGTAAAAAACGAATGCTCTCTTCATTGGGATTTTCTAATTGACAACCCAACTGTCACAATTGACAGGAAACTTGTTCTAAAAATTGGAAAATTCATGATTCAGAACAGGAAAAGCTCTTTAGGGTTTAAATAGTTCTTATACAAAATAACATAAACATTGGTGACCGTAGTGTCAGAAACAACTTCAAAGGCAAAACAAGAAAAGAGAGTTGAATCTAAAGCTTCTGAAACTCCGTCAAGGACTGAGAGAGACGAAAAAGAAGAGAAACACGAGAAACATGAAAAACAGGAAAAACATGAGAAGCACGAGAAGGGAGAATTCGAGAAGCATGAAAAGCATGAGAAAAGAGAAGTTGGGGTTAAAGGTTCAATAATTGCTGGGTTGTTGCTTATTGTTTTAGGCGTGATCGTCTATTTAGTTAGGGTATATAATGTGTCATACTTATGGTGGCCACTTACTTTTATTATCATCGGAATAGCAATTATAATCTACGCCTTAATCGCAACATCTGCAAGACGCAGAAACCCTCAGCCGCCGCCTTAGAAAAGCCAACCAAACAACAATCTATACAATCTATGCTCCAAAACCGTTAGCGTCTTGCTTCTTCCAAAAACTCTGAAATAGTTTTTTCCCATCGCCTCAATTAAATCGCCAATGTCGTAGCGTGGAAAAAGACTGGAAGAGATTATGATGCGCCCCCAATCGCCTCGTTTTAGTTCGTGAAGCATTTTTGTGCCTTGACCGGTTTCGACTTCGAAAAGGTATGAATCATAATTTGGTACAATGTAAGGCAAGTCATCGAGTTGTTGAGCAAACACTCCCTCGGTTGCGCTGTAAATCTCTATAACGGGCACATCGCCAAAATAGGAACGAAGCAAAGGAGAGTAACGAAACTGAATTTTCGCCACACTTGTACAGAAAAGAGCACGAATTTCCCACAAATCCTTGGGTTTGTATCCATGTTTACGTTTCACATAACGAGCAAAAGACAAAATTACAGGTGCAACACCCATTGTTGCGACCACGTTTTCATTTAAAGCTTTTTCATAGACCAGTTCGAAACGTGCTTCCCAATCCTTTTTTGTAATTCCTGTACCAAGTGCGTCGATTTCTTCTTGTTTTGGCAAAAGGCTAACTTCGTTCAAGCTGGGATTGAGCCTCGCGTAAGTGCCTGAGCTATAGCCGTAAACCATTTTTTGGCCGGCAACATCAAAGCTTCCTACTACTGATGGAAAGTTGAGGTTTAGAATTTTGCCGGTCAGGACGCCCCAATCGTTAATCCGAATGGCGTAGTTCAGGATTGCACGCGCCCCGCATTGAAGAATTTGTTTAAGGTGTGTTGGGGTTGCGGGGAACACTTTTGCGGATCCTGTTGACCCGCGTGTCATTACCCAGTATATTGGTGATTCGGATAGAATGGTGTTATAATTGCCTTTTTTCACTTTCTCAAGGTATGGGGTTAAGGCTTTGTAATTCATTTTGGGGAAGTTGGCGCGGAATTCTGGGATGGTTTGTGTTTGGTGGGCTTGATGGTTTTTTCCGTATTCTGTTTTTTCGTATGTTTTTAGCAGTTCTTGAAGGATGGTTTGTTGTGCTGTTGCTGGTTCTTTTAGGGCGTTGTACCATGGGTTTAGTATGACTTGGAATTGCGTTGGAGCTGCCTCAAGTGATGGGAACATTCTTGCTCGAATAAAGAGTATGCTATTTTTCTTTTAAGGTATTTGATGGTTGGTGTTTTTTACGTCAAACTTTTTTAACTCCATCTTGCCCAATCAAATTGGGTGCGGGAAGATTTACGCCATCCGAAGTATGGTGAGAATGGCGCGATAGTTTCCACTGTTCTTCTTTTCCCTTCCTCCCCTCCCCGCACCATAGGAGATGGTGTAGTGTTTCGTGTGGCTGTGTGTGCGCACACGCCTCGGCTCATATTTGGATCCATCTTCGCGTTCATTGCCGTTGGAATTTACGTCCTCTTGATGATAATCCGTACATGGTTAGAGGATAAAACACTCTAAGAAGATTGGAAGGATACCCAGAATACGCTAATTAGGTTAGATACGGACTATTTCCTGAGATTTGGTAGGTGGGACAAAGGCAGTAAGATTTCAACCTTCCAATAAAGAGAACCGAAGGCATGTCTGGATTAGAGGTTCGAATCACACCGCTCCAACCCCCCTAGGTGTTTGTAATCACTTACTGCGGAAATATTATTAATGGGAAGGAATATTGCAATGTTGAGCAGATTTGCCCAGTTCAGATAAGACGAACGATAAGTACGAAATTGTCAAAATAATCCACGATTCCTTCAGGTGGGCTCTAACCAAAGATAAAGCACTCTTTGAAAGCATCTTTGCAAAAGATG
>Ga0209636_10007637_pt1 | contig 11020 bp, 13 predicted proteins | sample DeeMarSWOR152_54_FD_187464 | JGI IMG/M metagenome (GOLD analysis project Ga0209636, IMG submission 187464) | Marine sediment microbial communities from White Oak River estuary, North Carolina - WOR-1-52-54 (SPAdes) (version 2) | ecosystem: Environmental > Aquatic > Marine > Intertidal zone >... | reverse complement strand
CACCGATGTGGCTGACGTGAGCTGGCAGGCACCTACTGTAGAATTTGGCACTCCAACAGGAGTTTTAGGGACACCTGGGCATTCATGGAAATTTGTAGTGCAGAGCGGAGTTGGGCTTGGACATGACTCTTTGATATTTGCAGCGAAGGTAATGGCTAGTACGGCTATTGATCTCTTGACAAATGAGGATGTATTAAACAAAGCCATGGAGGAACATAGACGAAGAATAGGTAATAAAAAATATAGGTCACCAATACCTCCAGATCATAAGCCTCCTCTCGATGTTTGGGAAAAATAATTTGGGCGCAGGAGAAACCAAAAAAGGGGAGTTTACGGGGGATACCTCCACCTGTGGAGTGGTTCAGATCTCTCCCAGCATAGTGCTTAGTTTCGTCCAGCTCTCCACACACTGGTTATGTGTTGCTTAGCAATGCATATAAACAGCCATAGGCAGTTGCGTTGATTGAAGGTGCCATTTTTGGCATCAAAAGTGGCTTTAGTTGAGTTAAATGGAGATGCTCGAGGGTCCTTTCAGCGAGCGTTGAAGCTTATTGGAGACCTAGATGATCTCAACAGAAGGGAGAGATCCGTGGTTATCAAAGTGGGGGTCTTCTCCCATAAGGGAGTCATGTACCCAACAGTCAGTACGGTTGATGCGATTATTAACAGTTTCAACGCTTCTCCAAAGATCTTTTTAGCTGAGTCAGATAACTACAGAGGAACAGGTTTGGAGCGGCTTCAGATTTACGAAAGGCTCTTTGATGAACAAATTGTACCATTCAACCTCTCACAGGATACAAAAACCCGAAAGGTCAAGATTGCCGACGAGGAAATAGAGCTTTCCCATATACTCTTCAAGCCCAATGTGTTCATAAGCACTCATGCGTTACGAAGATATGATAAAGGCACAATTTTGAAGAACCTCTTGGGTTTGATTCCTGAGAGGAAGAAAGCGAGATTCCACAAGAAGCTGGTGACAGTTCTCCTTGATGCTTATGAGGGGATTGGCGGGATAGATCTCGCTGTCATAGATGCCACTCGCACATATTCAGGCCCTGCTGCACGCAAAGGAACAGACACAAATGTCCTTATCGTCGGCAGGGACGCAGTTGCCGTCGAGACCATCGGAGCTATCCTCGTAGGTTTGAAACCTGAGAAAATGCCAGTGATAAAAGAAGCCATGAGCAGGGGCTTAGGCGAAGGAAATATTGAAGGAATTGAAGTTGTGGGGAAATCTATCGAGAGTCTCATGCCGAGATTTCGACATCTCTAATAGCAGTCACATATGACTCCATTAGATCCCAGAAGCTTCTAACGAGAAAAAAATGGGAAGATGCGGGAGATATCTCCACTTCACCTGTTTCTAGAGAAAAGCTTAAGCTACTTTCCGAATATATTCGACTTTTTGCCTTGTCTTGTTTTCAACTAATAGTGCTGTAAGAAAAGACTCGCCTAATGCACTAAACACCTTTTCTCTCTTAGTTCTCAGTAAGCCTTTTGTCTCGATACTCACTGCATGAGCACTAAAAAATCCAGTGATAATCACGTTGTCTTTAACAGATATGTCAAGATCAGCTGGATACTTGACAAGAATCTTATCTCCAGAATTACTTTCAAGGTAGAAGTATGTTGCTGAAGCCGTCATTTTGACAGTTGTGGGAACAATCTCAAAAAACCAAGTAGCAACTGTCGCTTCATCTGTCTGATCGATGCTGATGACAGTCTGTACATAACCTTCAACACTTACTGCCTTCCTGTTATACTCCTGCTGATGAAGAATAAGCTCTTTAATGCTCAACTTGACTGGTGATAATTCTGAAGAAAATTTGGCTAACTCCTTTTCTACAAAAGCTGGTAATCTCAATTCATAACCACCCACTAAGAAACTTTTGTTGCAGATACTTAAATCTACTCGCGCACAGAAAGTGATATAAAAAATGGGGGTTTACGGGGGGATATCTCCACTAGTCGATGCAAAGAACAACAGATTTTGACTTCAGAGTAGAAAGTAAACCAGAATTGCTACCAGAAAAGTTATAGCCAAAGATGGAACCAGATATCTGTAAACCTCGCCTAAAGGACATTTAAAATAATCCGCTGTAAAAACAAGGCAAAGATGCGTAGGAGCACCTAAATATCCAAGGTACGCGGCCATATAAAGCAAACCACCTGCTTCAGGTGCGAAGCTCAATGTTCCAGCCAACATGGAAACACTTATCGCTATCCCTCCAGATGGCGACCCTACAAGAAACGCCAAGACCGTTGGAAGAGTTAACAACAACATAACATCGTTTATGTTTCCGCCAGCTAAAAACATTCTAATAGTCTCTGAAATCCCAGAAACCATGGTAACATTTCTCAACAGCATGGCGCCAAACGCTGCCAATGTAACCTCATAGATAGCCTTACTTCTAAGGGGTCTTAAAAAAACGTTTAAAGTCGGTCTGGCAATGAGAAGCAGCACGATCACTCCTAAAAATGCGGCTATTGAAACATCAAAAGTTGAAACCACCGGAATCGAAAACATGTTGAAAGCCCTTTGGGCACGTACAATGTTGAAAGCCACTATAGCAAAAATCATAGCCAAAATCGGTGCAAAAGCCTTGAGAAGAGACGTTAAACTTGTACTCAAACTGTTTTTCGCTACTTCATGTTTGGCTTCCGAGATCTTCCAAAACCCTATGAGATACCCTATAGCCACCATTGCTATTACAACAGGCACCTGCCTCATGATAAGCGAAATTACAGACAAGCCTGTAAGCGCCCCAGTAAGTATCAAAACCTGACTCATCGGATAAACTGGAAAAATTGTATGTCTAAACCATATGTTGATGTAGGTTTGCCTATTTTTCTCTAGCTTAAGCTTGTTTGCTTCAGCTTCCACCATAGGCGCTGACATCAAGGCGCCGCCTGGAACAGGAAGAAGTCCAATAACCGCTGGGAGTATGCTCATCACAAGTTTGGAATTCCTAACGATTTCGCTTAGACTTTGGCTTAGAATCGTTATGAATTCGGTTTCTTTGTATAGCTGACTTAGTAGCATTATCCCAAAAGTTGCCAATACAAGCGAGATTGTAACAGAATCCGTTGAAGTTTTCCAAAACACGTTGGGGATATTGCATAGCTCAAGAGAAAGCAAGCTCAAAACGATTGCAGTGAAAGTCAAGGTTATTCCCAAACCTACACGCTTGTACACCATTATTCCAAGGAAAAGAAAGGAAACAACAAAGGCAACCAAAGGCTCAACAAATCCCAAGGGAAAACCTTCCTTAAAGCTCTATTTTAGAAAGCGAAATTCCACTTCTAAGTTCTTTAAGTTTTCCTTTGAAAGAAAAGTTTTAAGCCCCTTAGCCGAACCTAAATATGAAGATGTAGCGGCCGTAGTCTAGTTTGGTTAGGACATCAGCCTGCCAACTCTAACAGAACGCAGAACGCTGACGACCCGGGTTCGAATCCCGGCGGCCGCACCACTTCTATGTAGCTTTCTGTAGATATTTTGAAGAAAAGCTTTCTTTGCTTAGTGACAATCTACAACCGTGACCTTTTCTATCCGCACTACGTATGGAATGAGGTCGATCTCCTGCAGAATTTCTTTCTCTATGTCCGCATTCGTTTTGTTCTTATAGGCTTCCGAATCCTCAACCAGCCAAGCGGTTATAAACACTATTTTCTTCATAGGCTTAATTCTGGGCATATGTCATACCTCAAATGGAAGAGTTTTACGCCTTCCTCGTGTACAGAACGCCAAAAATTGAGCCATGATTTCGATTTGTTGTCTCTTCATATTGGACGCCGACCTTGTATTACACGTACGGTCTTTCGATTTGGGAGTGGAAACCTTTAAATCTATGTGACTGTGACACAACAGCAACAGTTTTGTGCGCACATAAAATAATCGAACAGGCCCAATTGCAGAAACCCTAGAGTTGAAGCGAATTGCATTAAGACTTATGTGCCTAACGTGCACACGTCTTACATTCGGGCAGATCTATCCTGAGGTGTTTTTACTTCCTCAACGATTCTTTTGCCAGCTGCAACTTCATCAATGGAATGAATGGTAGCTCCCATTTCTTCTAGTTTCTTTTTAATGCTTTCGTAGTCTATGCGGCTTCCAGCAACTATAATCTTTACGTTTTCAACTTTTTGGTCTATCTCGTAGATAATTACGTTTACCCCCTCTACGCCTTCTAGGTGGCTAAGGGCCTCAGAAAGTTCAACTACGTTTGGGTTATGTGGCTTTAAGACGTCTAGGATAAGTCTTCTTATCATCTTAGGACGACTCTATATTAGTTTTCGTCGTGTATATATTTAACTCTATTTACGGAAATTTACGAATACATACGTTTCTCATTTGCGCTTTCGATAGATTTTGACACCCTCTCTTTCCGTGACGTATTCAAAGGCAGCCTCGATCAACTCTTTGTCTTCTTCAAGATTTCTGGCAGCTCTGACGTGTGCACAGGAACCCTCAAAGGTACGGCATGAAAACCAAAAGTGGAATACACAAAGTAGCCCAAGTGCGCGCGCAGAACGGAAGTTTTAGAGATTTTGAGTGAAATATGCCACAGAACTAATCCAAAAAAGGGGGTTTTGCGGGGGATACCTCCAGTTCCATAAATATTTAACTATTCTTCCGAACCTGATCAATGCGCGGGGTGGAAAGATTAAATGGCACCTAAAAGAAGGGCTATGGCTACTGTGAGTATTCCAACGGCAAGCGTCATGGCGCCGTACAATAACATGTTCTCCTTCGCGATTCTTCCAAGATAAAGGCCTAAACAAAACAGTGTGGCTAGGGTAAGAATAAATGAGACAACGTAGGCGTCCCAGATTACAAACGTTCCTGTCAACGTGAGAAAGAAGGGAATAAGAGAAATCATGGCCGTCAATATAGGTGATGCACCATCAACAAATGCGGCATACACAGAAACAAAGTCAGAAGCGTCACTGAGCACGGAGCCGCTGAGATCACTGAGCATGGTAGCCTCGAGCGTTTTAAGATGTCTCGTTCTCTCAGCCCTTTCAGTCATGTAAGCACCGAAAAGCCCAGACAACCCCATAGCTAGACATGCTCCTAACCCTGCGGTGACAATTATTTCAGGCTTTGTGACTCCCACGATCCAAGAGCCGACAATAATGCCGAGTAGGGTCATCGAGCCGTCAAAACCGTTCTTGATGAAGTATCTTCTGGCAATAGGACTCATTTGTGTAATCCGTAGATACAATCTAGTTCTTCGAAAGAAAGCCTTAACGCGTTTCATCAAGCGTTTAACCACGCTGATAAGACGGTTCTTCTCATACTAGTCACTCATTTGCGTTATCAAAGTACGTCTAGCTTAATATAAATATTCACATGACTCTAATCGCAGGTTCGCGCGAGCTTTTGAAATAAAAGAAAACAAAACATATTATTATACTTCCACATGCATACACTTTCCTCATTTCTTGCCAATGACAACCTCAAAGTTTCGCGTCTCTAGCTAATTAAATTGGAGGTCTGATTAGCTTCCTCTTTAAAGGTGGCAATTTCATCCACTTTTTAAACTCTGAGCTTGGAGGGTCAACCTCAAAAAGTTCTTTCCTCTTATATTCTAACAAGTTGTTTTGTTTTATCAGAAATTCGGCGGCTGTAACTACCTTGTGACCAGCTTTTGATGCTGAATCGAAGATCGGCTGGGAGAGTTGCCTCCATTTTCCATCTCGAAGAAGGTGATGGTCTAAAACTGTTAGCGGAACCTTTTCCGTTGATCTTCCCAAATTTTGGATGCCTCTTTTTATATCTTCTTGGTTTACAAGTCCGCCTAGATAGGTCGGGGGACCGCCAACAATTATCATCTGAGGATTCTGGGCTAAAATGAGCCTTAAGGTGGCGTCATACATTGGACCTTGAACATCAGAAGTGTATAATAACCTCTCATTTTCGTGCTCAACGGTGACCATTAAAAGCCAACCAAGCTGCGAATTCTCTGGTCCATGAAAAACTGGCGTAGAAAACCTTAGTTTAGTTACACCGAACTCGAAAACTTTGCCATCCGCATAGCTTAATTCTTTAGCATAGCTGCCACCAGTTTTTGAGAACATCCAGCCGCGGCGTCTCTGACTGAAATTGATTTTAGACCTGTAGCTTTTTGCTAAGACAGTCTTTCCTTCGTAGATTTGCCTCGCAACTTCTTGGGAAGACCAGTTGTAGCACCAGTCTGTATAAGATGGTGTGTGATGGTCAAAATGATAATGGCTTATGGTGACAACCTCAGCCTTGTCTGCTGCGTCTGCTATTTTCTTGCGGCACTCAGCTAGAACTTTATACTCTTTGGGGTGGGGAGGTAAACCAAAACGTTTCGGCGCCAGCGATACGCCCGCATCTAAGAGAATTTTCAAATCAGAGGTTTCAACATAACTGCACATAGAGCGAACCCCAAAACTCTCTGCAGCTAAAGGAACAACTTTGATCTTTTTGAGCATGCAAGCCACCACCGGGACTGTAGCCATCTTGTGATAATTGGTAGGATATATCGGATTTTTATATATACCAACCGATGAAGCAAGTCATATATTAAGATATACGATAAAGTTTCTTGTTGAGGCGGAGTCATGTCAGAAGAGCAGAAACAGATTGTTGAAATGATGAAGAGACGGGAACAGGATATTGAGATAATGCAGTTGCTTCTGAAACATAATTTAACCAAGAAAAGGGCAGAATATAAACTCTTGATTATGTACTATAAGGCTTGCAATGTGATGTCGAAAGCCAAGCTTATGATATTGAGGACCGATGATAACGGCATTGCAGCGTACCATATTCCACAGATCCACAACGCCGTTAAACAAGCATCTCTGTGGTATGAACATCTCGAAAGGCGAGCTTCTAATTTATAGCGAATTATTTCCATGAACCGCAAAAAGAATGACTGAGGTTTTTGAATGTTTAGAAAACCGAAAAGACCGCAACCCAAAAGACCATATCGTCGAAAACGCTTTTTTTTAAACTAAAGTAGTCGGCTGTCCTCAGATAGAAAGTAGCTACAGAATCTACAGTCTATGCTTCATTGTTCATCAAAAGAATAGTAGCAACCAAGATCACGTATGTTTTGAAGAGAGTCAAACCCTTATCTCAGATTGAAACATAGTAGACGCGAAAGTTGGAGAGATTATGAGATGTGTGAATCTAAGACGGAAAAATACGAGTGCTGTGGTCAAACCTTTAACATAAAGGAAGAAATGGAAGCACACAAAGAAAAAATGCACAAGAAATCTTGTTGCCAGTAGTTTAACCGATCTAACCTCAAATGTAAACAACCTCCTATCTTTTTATTCAAGATATCACTTCACAACATTCTATGGACTTCATAAAATTGCAGTAGTAAATTTTGAAAGAATATTTTGTACCATAACTTTCTACATTTTTCACATTCAGATACTTGTAAATGCTTTTATTTAGGCTCAACATAGACTTCTGTTTGTGGGCGATGACGACTCTGGCCCCACTGAATAGGATGATATAGATCTTGAGTGCGTGAGCCCACTTAACAATTCTTTCCAGCATGATTTAAATTGATACTTCCAATCTTCCGCTCTCTAAATCTTCTTTGTAAAGAACAAAAACCATAAATTGGCTTCTTCAACAATAATAAAAGAGCAGGAAGGACTACATATGTTTTCATATTTTAGCGTTTTCAAAGACGAAAGCAAACTAGACATCAACTACGTGCCGCCCCGCTTGCCTCATAGGAAAGCCCAATTAAAGATCCTAAGCCAGTTTTTCCGATTCACAATTGAAAGCCCCGGAAGAATGACTCAACGCGTGCTTATTGTGGGCAAAATTGGAACGGGAAAAACCGTGCTTTCCCAGCACTTTGGATTAAGAATGACTAGGGAAGCTCAACAGAGGAATATTAATCTGCATTATGTTCATGTGAACTGCCGCGAATGCAAAGGAAGCTCTTTCATGATTCTTCAACGGGTTATTCTTAGATTTTACCCGAACTTTCCAAAGAGAGGATACTCTGCTGAAGAACTTTTACAGGCTCTAATGGAGATTCTCGACGAAAAAAACGTCTATGTCATCTTGGCGTTAGATGAATTGGAAGCACTTATCAGAAGCGAAGGGTCAGACCCCATATACAGCCTTACAAGAATTCAGGAAGAACGTCCGAAAAAAGCTCAGAGACTCTCTCTAATCGGCATTCTCAGAGGAATACAGAACCTAGACATGCTAGACCCGAGCACAAGGAGCACTCTTCAACGTAACATTATCCATCTTAAAGAATACTCGAAACCTCAGCTCCGCGACATTCTAAACGACCGACTGACATGGGCCTTTAAAGAGAGCACAGTTCCATCTCAGACGCTAGACCTGATCGCTGAAGCCGCAGCTTTAGAGGGAGGCGACGCTCGTTACGCAATTGAACTCCTATGGCGAGCTGGCAAATACGCTGACACGGAAAGGTCAAAAGAGGTTTTACCCGAACATGCGCGCAAAGCCGCTAGTAGCGTGTATCCGGTTGTGCGAAAAGACACAATCGCCGAGTTGAGCCTGCATGAAAAGCTGTTTCTCTTGGGAATTGCCAGACGTTTCAAGCTGGCAGACGCCGCCCACATTTCTATAAGTGAAGCCGAAGAGGCTTATGCCATTGCATGCGAAGAATATGGTGAAAAAAAACGAAAGCATACCCAACTTTGGAAATATACCAAGCAGCTTTCTGCTTTGGATATAATTAGGACCCAGCCTTCCAGCCTTGGATATCGAGGAAAAACCACACTTATCAGTTTGCCGAGAATACCAGCTTCAGAGTTAGAGCAGGAACTAAGCAGGGTTCTTCGGATAAAAACTGAATAGTTCATAGGAGGCTCCATTCTGCCAATTGAAGACGTGCTGTCCTCAAAAGGAAGAGTTAGAATCCTCAGAATTCTCGCAGACATTGGTGAACTGAACATTTCAGAAATTGCCCGCCGAGCTGGACTTAACTATGCAACAACCAATCAGCATTTGAAAGTTTTAGAAGACTACCAACTTGTAAAGCATAAGAAATTTGGAAGAATCCGCATCTTCCGGTACAACGACGGAAATCCAAGGGCTAGAATGATAAAGCAACTCATGGAACTCTGGGACAAATAGCGTTGCGTGCGCGTTTTATCAGGGTCTTCTTTTGCCTCCGCAGTGGGGGCACTTGTCGTATTTTTCGTCGTAGAGATTGTTACAATAGGGGCATCGAATCTTGACTATTTCCCTTATAATCTCCCTTTCCTTGACAACAGCCGCCCCTTCTTCTGTTGATTGTATTCCACGTGGTCTTCTAAAGATTCGTAGGAAAGTGGCTAATACACTAAGAATTAGGATAATGACGAATGCAACAAAAAACAAGTTAAAGAAAAAATCAAAAGGAAACATACACGACCCCACAAAAAATAGGATGAGTTACCCTTCTAAGTTTTTTGCTAGTCAGCCAACCCACAATAAAACCTTGCTTTTGAGAAGGATGCACACGCCAAACAACCCACGTTGGAATCAGCCTTCCTCTTTCGACAATTCTTTCTGTAGAGAGATATAGTTGGGTTTAAAGCCAAATTTCTTGTAGAACCTAATGGCTGTTTTGTTGGATGCTGCAGTTTCTACTCTAATCGTGTTTACCTCTTTTTCTTTGAACCAGTTGTGGACATGAATCATCATAGTATTTCCTACCCCTTTGCTCCGTAATTTCGGAACAACATAAATTTCGTTTATTTCTCCGTAGACTCCTTCCTTGAAAAATTCATTTTCATGCACCTTCAGCCAAGACCAACCGACGACCTCGCTTGCTAGTTCCCAAACGAACATGCCGTCTTTTCCATCATCGTACGCCTTTCGCAACCCCCGCGTATAAACGGGCAAACCATGCTTCTCTGAGCGCCTAAGTTTTTGCCGATATGTTTCCATTGACATGTGCTTAGACGGAAAACTGCTAACTACTATCTCTTCGTGAAAACCTTTGACTATTTCGGAATGGCACTTCCAAGAAAAACTTTTCATTACCAACTTATCCAATTTATTATACCCTCTGCACTGTAACTTTTGTTTTATGTTTCTAGATTTGCGTACGCGCATGACCATTAACGATAAGGCATTCTGTAATAGTTAAAGTAGGCTTTTTCTGTTAAAAGTTGCTTGTCATAAACATACTACGTGCATTTCACTTCTGGTTAAGCCATGAATACGCGAAAGAAAGCTTTAGTCTTTCCAGTCCAGAAGCCTTTTTTCTCCTTCAATCTTTTTTAGATCGGTAATGTCTTGTGTCAATTCTATAGTCCCTAGATACTTTCCGTCTCTGTTTCGCACTGGGAAGTATCGAATGTGAACCAGTCTGTTCTCTTTTTGAATCCAAAACTCTGCTACGTCCTTTTTGCCGCCTTTGAAACTATCCAAGATCTTGTTGACTATGTGGATGCTTTTTTGTGGATGGCATTGCTGGACTTTTCTGCCGATAACTGCTTTCGTCCGCACAAAAATTCTTTTCTCGGACTTGTTGAAGTATCTGACAGTGTCTTCTTTATCGACAAAGGTGATGTCTACCGGAAGGGTGTTGAGGGTAGCTTCAATTTCATCTTTTGAGAGTGTTCCTGTTTCAAACCGCAACAGTTCTTCACTCATTTTTCTTTCACCATTTTTGAATGAAAAGTAAGTGATCACATATATTAAAATGATAGGACTTTTTGGCCTAGGGACAAATAGATAAGCTTAAACTAGTCAAGTGTTGTAAGTCGAAAAGTGATTGATATGACGATGGTTGATGTCACAGCAAAACCCGAAATTTATCGAGAAGCCACTGCAAAGGGAAAAATCAAGCTGAAACCAAGCACAATAAACTTGATTAGAGAGGAAAAAATCGAGAAGGGCAACCCATTTGACGTAGCCAAGATTGCTGGCATCTTAGCGGCTAAGAAAACGAGTTCACTTATTCCTTTATGTCACCCTCTTCCGTTAACCAACGTTAATGTTGACATAAAAATTGTTGATGATTCAACCGTGGAAGTGAATGCCATGGTG
>Ga0209636_10007636_pt1 | contig 11020 bp, 14 predicted proteins | sample DeeMarSWOR152_54_FD_187464 | JGI IMG/M metagenome (GOLD analysis project Ga0209636, IMG submission 187464) | Marine sediment microbial communities from White Oak River estuary, North Carolina - WOR-1-52-54 (SPAdes) (version 2) | ecosystem: Environmental > Aquatic > Marine > Intertidal zone >... | reverse complement strand
TCCTTGTATTTAGTCTGGAATAAAGGATTGAAGAACAAACGAGTTAAGAATTCCTTATATTTATTCGGCTTACAGCTGATACTGAATGCTGTTTGGTCGTTACTTTTCTTCGGGTTAAGGTCTCCTTTCCTGGGTTTGATAGAAATAGTCTTTCTTTGGGTTTTTATTCTACTCACGATCCTGAAATTCTATAAGATATCCAGAACAGCTGCTTGGCTGCTTGTTCCATACATAGTCTGGGTTAGTGTTGCTTTGATGCTCAATTTTTCTATCTGGTGGCTTAATCCGATTTAGAACGTAAAATCCTGAATATCAATTTTTTATATTTTACATTTAATCCTAATCTTATGAAATTCGATTCCCATTACGCTAAATTATGGGAAAGGGCATCTGAAAGGATAGATGATTTGGGAATATACAGATGGATAGTCAATATAGCAGGGATAGGACCGAAAGATAGCGTTTGGGATAGGGGGTGTGGACCTGGAAGAGGTTTATTAAGAGTATGCGAAGTATCAAATCCAAATAATTCACTTATTTTAGGTACAGATCAGAATGAATTTCTCCTGAAATCGGCCAAAGATAGGATGGAAAAGAATGGATATGCAGTTAATTATCAATACAAACCAATGGTTTCAATACCGAGTGTTATTGAAGATAAATTTACTAGCGAAAAAATGGAGTATGAATATAAGGTATTCGATAATAGTTCTACAGAATTGGAAGAGGGAAAAGTAAATCTCATTGGTAATAATTATCTAACTTCTAGATATGAATTTGTTAAAGGTCATGAATTTGATAAAGTAATGTTTGTTTTCATAGGCGGTTATCGATTACAAAGTGATTTTGATTTAGTTAAAGAAATCTTGTTGCATTCTTATTCTTATTTAAAAGATAATGGAATTTTTTTGTATGTTAATAGAGAATGGGTTACGCCAAAAACTGAATTGGATGAATTTCCTCAAAAAATATTAAAAGTTGTTAAAGGTTATGAATTAATAGATTATGGTTTTGAGGAAAGCATAGAAAATTATGCGGCTGCATTGTTTCCATTACAAAATGTATCCGATTTTTCACAACATTTTAGATCTCGAGAAGTTGCAAATAAGTACGTAAAATATCTAAATTCGACTTCCTTCGAAAATTTTGTAGATTTTTTAACTGAGGTTTCATGGAACAACGATCTCAGCATGGGTTTGTGTTTTTATAAATTTAGGAAAGTTTAAGGTCTCCTTTCCTGGGTTTGATAGAGATAGTCTTTCTTTGGATTTTTATTCTACTCACGATTCTGAAATTCTATAAGATATCCAGAACAGCTGCTTGGCTGCTTGTTCCTTACATAGCCTGGGTTAGTGTTGCTTTGGCTTAATTTTTCTATCTGGTGGCTTAATCCGATTTAGAACATAAAATCTGAATCAAGTACATTTCCTATCAAATAGAAAAGTAATAATTTAAATCTCTACATACAGACCATTATTAAAGGACGATATTATGGTTGATCCCAGAATAGGAAAATTAGCTGATATACTGATACATTATTCATTTGAAAGAGTAAATTTCCGAGAGGCATGGGAAAAAGAAAAGAAATTTCTTTGGTTAAGATATGAATCTCCTGCTGATGAATTAGCACAAACTATTACAAATATGGTTCTTGATGAAGGGGGTTATGTGTTAGCAGAACAGACACCAAGCTGGTTGCGTCGATCTCTTTTAACCAGAGCATATGAAGATGTTTTGAGAACGACTCCAGACGAGTATTTATATAAATTTTCACGTACTGCCGCCAGGTTAATAATCCATAGTAGTCCGAACACAAAAGTTTTGGCTAGCGTAAAACCAGAAAGAAGAACTATGGAGAATGAGGCCTATGGACCTTTACTTGAAAAAATACTCAAAACTGATGAAAAAGGGGAATTTTTAACTCCATGGTGTCTTACCATGTCTCCGACTAACGGATACGCACAAGATATGGGAATGTCATTAGAAGAATGTGCAGACTATATATATAATGCTATGTTCTTAGACGAAAAAAATCCTGTAAAGGTTTGGAAGAGGATTGCTAGAGATCAAAGAAGAATGATAAGAAAGTATTTGAGAAAAGCAAAAACCTTAGAAATAATCGACCCAAATAATGGCACAAAACTTAAAATGAATATTGAAGGTCACAGATGGATACCTTCAGATGGACATGTTAATTTCCCTAGTGACGAGATATTTACCGCACCGAGAAAAGAGACTGTTAATGGCGTTTTAAATTTGGGAGATATACCTCAGTATGATCATGGTAGTCAAGAGGTTAGTGGAATAAAGTTAAGGTTTAGGGATGGTAGACTTGTTGAATATGATGCAAGGGTTGGTAAGGATTATTTGGAAGAATTCTTAAAGAATGAGGGCGCGCTTTATTTAGGAGAGGCTTCATTTGGTAGACATCCCAGGATAGACAGAATCACGCAAGAAATTCTTTTAGATGAGAAAAGAGGAGGATTCTTCCATGTAGCATTAGGAAGGGCATATCCTCTTCATGTTCCTGGTGAGGGTGATAGGTCTGGTTTAAATGAATCAAGAGTTCATTGGGATTTACTAAAAGATATGAGAGACCCTACAGCTTTTGTATTGATAGATGATAGATACAAATTTACGTGGGATGAAGAAACGAAGAAATGGTCAGTTCTAGATTTACATCCAACCTAAAATCAGATAGATTTTTTAGTTAATAAAATTTATTATTCACTTTTATCTAGGAGACTTAAATTATGAGACTATGGAGTATAAATCCGAAATACCTGGATTGCAAAGGACTATTAGCACTCTGGAGAGAGTCTTTACTGGCAAAAAAAGTACTCTCAGGTAAAACAAAAGCATTTAAAAAACATCCTCAACTGGAAAGATTCAAGAATCATCCCAATCCTGCATCCGCGATTAACGCTTACCTTTATCACGTTCTTGAAGAGGGTTTAAGATGTGGCTACGATTTCAAGAAAGAAAAAATATCTCTGCCCATCAAAAAAATACTACCAATAAATGTTACTACAGGCCAGATTCAATTCGAGTTTAATCATCTCAAGAAGAAATTAAAGACAAGAGATCCAGAAAAATACAGGCAATTACTGAGAGTGAAGGAAATAAGACCACATCCAATATTTAAAATAGTTGAAAGTGAAATAGAAGAATGGGAAAAATCTCACAAAAGGGGTGATAAAACATGAAAAAAATAACGATTTTAATGATTTTTCTACTCTCATTACCTGTTGTAACAGCACACATACCTGAACTAGTTATAGAGGACAGGAATTATACCTTAGAGCCTATTATCGTCAACGAACCTGAGATAAGTTATGCTTACTATGGGAAACTTCAAGGATCTCCTCAAACATACAAAATAGAATCAGAAAAGCCTTTCCATTTGTACGTAAGCCTGTTAGTTCCTTATGTTGGTCAGGAAGAGACATCGGATGTTGAATTCCACATAATGAAGGATGGAGAAAAGATAGTGATGATGCATGATTATCAGAATTGGACCAAGTGGTATGAAGAATATGGGAGGGATTGGTATCTCCAGGGACCAGAGTATGAGGCTGATGTTGAAGCAGGAACTTATTTGATTGAAGTACATAGTGATACTAATTCAGAAGATTATACATTGGCGATAGGGAAGATAGAACGCTTTGGAGCAGTAGAAATACTCAAGACTGTTTTCGTTCTTCCAGTAATGAAAGCCCTTTTCTGGAATAGTTATTTGATGATTGGAGTATACATACTGATAATAGCAGGAATAATTGCGTTAATTTATGTTAAAATTAGCAAGCGAGTTAGAAAAAGGACTAAAAAATGAGAAAAGAAAAGCTTTAATTCCCAATTTTATATGCGGAGACTCAACCCGGTTATTTCATCAGCCCGAATCAGATAGATTTAAACCTAATTTTGAAGAAACAATGAAATTATAATGTTCTTTTTCCATATTTTTCTACAATTTCAGGAACCGTGGAAGCTTTACTCTCGACAGTAATCGAATCATTATAAAGAAGAACAAGGATTGAATCATCCGCATACTTAAAACTCAAACCAATACATGTAGTCCTTGTATGCTCGGTAAAATCTATTAATCGTTCTCCTGTGATGTAAATTGGATTAAAGCATATGGTTAAGTCAGAGAACTCTAATCGTTTTTCTTTTAGTAATTCTTCTGGCGAGGAATAGATTTTCCCCAATCTAAAAGTTTTTTCTAATTCTCCAGATAGAGCCAAATATTCGTAAATATCAAAAGTTGCCTCGGTTTTATCCAGTATTCCTAAGTTTTTATCCATCTCTCTAAGAAAGGCTTTGACGTTTTCTCTGTCTTCAATTTCGTATTCCCATGCAGGCATACCTAAGTTAAATAACTTTAGATTTAAATTCTTATTGAATTCTCTACCAACCGTATAAATAAAAAATAAAACATTATATGAATTATGACAATTGAACAAAATTTAGATGCTGTAAGACATAGAATTAAAATGGCCGCCGAAAGAGTCCATAGAGATTTCGATGATGTCACTCTGGTCGCTGTTACCAAAGATTTTGATATTTCTACAGTAAAAGAAGCGATTAAATTAAAGATAAAAAACATAGGTGAAACAAAGGTTCAGGAGACAAAAAAGAAACAGAAAAAACTGGACGATCTATCCAAGAAAGTTAAATGGCACATGATGGGTTACATCCAGAGTAATAAGGCTAAAAATGCGGCTAAAATATTTGATTTTGTCCACTCTCTCGACAGGATGAAAGTTGCTGAAAAAATCAGTAAAGCTTGTGTAGAGATAAAAAAGGAAATACCTGTTTTAGTTCAAGTGAACATTTCAGGGATAACTCATGGCATCAAACCAGAAAAAACTATAGAGTTTGTTAATGAATTGAGAAGATTAAAAGGACTTCAAGTCAGAGGGCTGATGACTATAGCCCCTTATGTTTCTGATCCTGAAGAGACAAGACCTTACTTTCGTCAACTAAAAGAATTGGCTTCAAAATGTTACTTAAAAGATTTATCTATGGGAATGACTAATGATTTTGAGGTCGCAATACAGGAAGGAGCAACCATGGTGAGGATAGGAACTGCAATATTTGGTTCCCGACAATCTTAAGAATTGAATTTTCTGATAAACTTCTTCAATTCAGGTAATATCTCATTGAAATAGACAAAAGAAACGAACTTTTTCCTCCTTTTCTCATCCTTTGATATCTCTTCGATCTCTTTTAGTTTTATGAATTTTAATTGAGAGATTTCATCCCTTTTAGGCTTCAATGTTTCGACACCACGATCACACCTGATAGCAAATATCTTGATAAATTCTTTGTTCTGTGGCTGGTTAGGATTGGGAATACCTTTCCATTTACCTATTTCGACTAAAGAGTCATAATCATCAATTCCTACTTCTTCTTCCAACTCTCTCTTAGCCGCTTCCTCATAAGTTTCACCTATATCTAAATGCCCACCTATTATAACATCCCACAAACTAGGAAACATCTTTTTGATATCAGCTCTTCGATGACAAAGAATTTCGCCTTTAGGATTGATAACCCAAACATGAGCTACTCTGTGCCAGTCTCCATCCTTATGAACTAAATCCTTTCTCTTTTTTCCTATTACTTCGTCATTCTGATTAACAATTTCGATGAAATCGCTCATAAAGAATCAATTTACATTCTAAAATTTATAATAAAAATACTATCCAGTTACTATTGGGTGATTATTTGAGTGTTGTAATCGACGGCAAAAAAATGGCAAAAGAGATTATAGAGGGATTGAAACCTAGAATACAAAGACTGAAAAAGAAAAACATCATCCCAACACTAGCAATTGTATTGCTTGGTGATAACCCTGCTTCTAAAGTCTACATTAGGAATAAACAAAGGGCTTGTGAAGAAATAGGTATGCATTCTGTACTTTATGAATTTCCTGAGGGCATGAAAGAAGAAAAATTGATCAACTTAATCAAAAAATTAAATAAAGACAAAAAGATTCATGGAATAATCGTTCAATTACCTTTACCCAAATATATTGATGAAAAAAGGATTTTGAATACAATATCACCAGAAAAAGATGTTGACGGTCTACATCCTTTTAATATTGGTAATCTTTTACTAGGAAATGAATTCATCGCACCTTGTACGCCTAAGGGGATAATTAGAATGTTGGAAAGAATGAAGATAAAAATTGAAAAGAAAAACGTTGTCATAGTTAATAACAGCAATGTGGTTGGTAAACCCTTAGCGGCCATGCTAACAAACAGATTCGCGACTGTAACTTTATGTCATGTCAAAACAAAATACCTGAGAGAACACACCAAAAAGGCTGATATTCTTATAACTGCAACAGGTGTCCCTAAGTTGATAAAGAAAGGAATGGTAAAAGAGAAGGCTGTTGTTATCGATGGAGGTATAAAATACGTTCAAGAGAAGATATTCGGTGATGTGGATTTTGATATCATTAAGGATATTGCATCTTACATTACTCCTGTACCTGGTGGAGTTGGACCGATGACTGTTGCGATGGTCTTGGAGAATACTGTAATACTTGCTGAGAAATTTGGTGGTAAAAAATGAAGATAAGAAATATAACTGAGAATGACATTCCACAGATGATGGAACTTATAAAAAATTGCGAACATCTTCATTTCGAGAGAGCTGGAATATATTGGTTTTTCTGGAAATTTTTCAGGGATACTTGTTTTGTTGCAGTAGAAAATGAGAAAATCATCGGACTTTTAATGGGAATAATTAGCCAGTCAGATCCAAAAGAAGCATACATATATAATTTGGGTGTTTTACTAGACCATAGAAGAAAAGGAATTGGTTCGGGATTGATCGATCATTTTTGCAAAAAAGTGAAAGAAAAGGGATGTGAGTTCATAACTCTGACAACATTAGTAGACAATGAGTATGCAATTAAATATTATCAAAAGATGGGTTTTGAGAAACCAATAAAGATTGAGAAAGTTGGCATACCGAGAATTTTATTTAAGAAAAAAATATAAGCTGGTAAATATGGTTCATAAATCACTCTTTGACCTAAGAAGAAAACCGATGCGTGTAGCCTGTTTCATGTCTGGTTCTGGAACTAACGTTAGAAAGATAATCGAACATCAAACGAGATTAAAAGAAGAAACTGGTACGTCTCCTTATAAAGTCATCTTAATATTCACAGACAACCCCGAAAGTAACGCTAAAATCATAGCAGAAGATTACGATATACCTTTGGTGGTTAACGACATAAAAAAATTCTACGAAGGCAGGGACATTAAAGATAAATCAATCCGTGAAGAATTTGACTGGAAAACGATTAGGTTGATAAAACCCCACAAACTAGACTTAATCGCACTTGGTGGCTATGCCTGGTTTATCACAAAACCATTGATATCCGAATATCTGATTATAAATGTTCATCCTGGTGATCTATCCGTCACTGAGAATGGTAAGAGGAAATATGTTGGTTTGCACGACGCTCCTCCTAGGAAAGCTATATTGGCCGGAGAAAAATACCTACATTCCAGTACACACATAGTAAGAGAAGAAGTGGATCAAGGCCCAATTCTGTTGATTTCAAAACCAGTGAAAGTTGAACTGCCTTATGGAATAAGTATAGAAGATTTGAAAAAACCTGAGAATGAGAAGTTACTAAAAAGAATAGCAAAAGAACATCAGAACAGACTGAAGGAATTCGGTGATTGGAAGATATTTCCTTTAACTCTTCAATGGATAGCGGAAGGAAGGTTTGGGATTGATGAAAACAGGAACATCTACCTGGATGAAAAATTGATTAAAAACGGATTTAAACTTTAATAGGTCTTAGGTTTTTTTGGTTTCTCAATCAAATATCTTTTACACAGAGGACAGGCTTTGGGAGTTCTTTTTCTGCTTTCCCACTCATACCCACAATACTTACACTTCATCCAATCATCATATTAATAATCATCATAATATTATTAATATTATTATTTAAGGTGTATTAATAATTTTCTCACGGTCCGTATATATAAATATCTTTTTTCGACTATTCAGTAGCAGAAAGCTAGGGAAAACTTAAAATCTTTTTGCATCAAATTATTAATGGTTTGGTTATTACGATGATAAAGCGCGCTTTAATTTCTGTTTACGACAAGACAGGAATAGTAGAGTTTGCCAAGGAACTTCATAAACTTGGTGTAGAAATCATAGCAACTGGTGGAACTACAAAACTGTTGAATGAGTACGAAATTCCTGCTAAACACATTTCAGACGTAACAAAATTTCCAGAAATATTGGGTGGTAGAGTCAAGACAGAACACCCCAAACTAATCGGTGGGATACTGGCTTTAAGGGATAAAGAAGAACACATGAAAGACCTCAAGAAACTTGGAATAAAACCAGTTGACATGGTTATTTCTAACCTATACCCCTTCGAGGAAGTCACGAGTGAAATAAAAGTTGATTTAGCAGAAGCTTTAGAGAACATCGATATAGGCGGTCCAAATATGATTAGAGCTGCAGCAAAGAATTTCGAGAATGTAGTCGTCATCGTTGACCCAGACAGATACGATCAAGTTCTAGAGGAATTGAAAAAAAATGGCGATTTAAGTATAGAGACAAGGTCAAGATTAGCAATAGAAGCCTTCAAAGCGACTGCGAAATACGACTGGGTTATACATAAATTCCTGGAAACTCAGAAATTATCATCCGAAGACTTCCCAGAAACTCTTAATTTAAGATACAAAAAAATTAAAGATTTGAGATACGGAGAAAATCCCCATCAGAAGGCTGCCTTCTACAAGGAATTGGAATTAAACAAACCCTCTGTTGTTAACGCCAAACAACTATGGGGAAAAGAATTATCCTGGACCAATGTTCTCGATCTTAACACTGCGTTAGAATTAGTAAAAGAATTTGAAGAACCTTCTGTCGCTATAATCAAGCACACTAGTCCTTGTGGTGTAGCCTGTGGTTCAACTCTGTTCGATGCGTTTGAAAAGGCTTATGCATCTGATCCAATTTCAGCATTCGGAGGTGTTCTTAGTACAAACAGAAAGATAGACCTTAACATTGCCAAGAGGATGGCATTAGCACATTTCGATTGTATAATTGCTCCTGAAATTGATGAGGATGCGTTAGAAGCTTTGAAAGGAAGGAAGAGTCTAAGGATATTGAAGACTGGAGAGTTAAGTCATAAGCATTCAAAGCATTTAGACATTGTTAATGTTGTTGGTGGATTGTTAGTGCAGGAACATAATTCTAATCCTGTTAGGGATAATTTTAGAGTGGTTACTAAAACTAAACCATCTTCTAAGGAGATGAAATCTTTAAAGTTTGCATGGAAGGTTGCAAAGTACGTTAAATCAAACGCTATCGTTCTTGCAAAGGATAAAAGGACTGTGGGTATCGGATTGGGACAGACGAGTAGAGTAGGCGCTGCCAAGATTGCGATCGAAAAGGCGGGAAAAGAAGCCAAGAATAGCGTCATGGCATCAGATGGTTTCTTCCCGTTCAGGGATAGTATTGATGAAGCTGCTAAGGTAGGTGTGAAAGCTATAATTCAACCTGGTGGATCTATAAGGGATAAAGAAGTTGTTGATGCGGCCAATGAGCATGGAATTTCAATGGTATTTACTGGAATTAGGTGTTTCAGACACTAGTATGGATGTCAGTAGGTTACGAAAATAATCTCCGAATTCTTTAACTTTTCCTGTGTATATTTCTATCAATTTTTTTACTGGCATACGAACATTCTCGGTAAACCAGACTGGAGGTTGAAAAAGTCCCCATTCAGTAAAAATGTAAAGAATTCCGAAAAGAGGATCTCGATAAACAAGGCATTTTATTTCTAAAATTCCTCTCTCTTTCTGAGCATTTGCTTTATGGTTTCCGTCCCAAGCTGCATATCGCTCTTCTTTACGATGTTTAAAGACTTTTATTGGATCTAAGTCGATGCCCTGGCTTACTAAACGCCTGTATCTATCTACTCCTTCACGCGATACTTTTGAGCTTACCAGTAAATCTTCTACGCTAATGTAAATATCATTCACTACAAAAAGAGCTCTGATGGGTTCTAGGTGTTCCCTGAGACTCTGTATATAACTTTGCATATTTACCGTTGTTAGAGTTAAAGTTATAAGTTTAATGTAGAAACTCTTTTCATTCCTTAACTTTCTCTGTGTATACACTCGAAAATAAACATTCATTCGGAGGGAAATAAGTAGAACTCCTAGAAGGTCGGTCAGTCAATTTGATCGGTGCATCTCTAATCAAAACAGCTGGCGTCTTCTCATCGGTTTCACCCATGATTATCACAGCAGCAGAAGCCAAACCATCAGCAACGGCTCTTTGAGTTATTCTCATTTTTTTACCGAACAAATCTAGCTTTCCCCGCTCATCTACTATAGTATCAAAACCAGAAGTAGCAAGAGCAAAGCCAGTTGTTCCAGTTCTTAAAGGATTACAATGAGAATCAGATATTATCACACCGACATTAACGTTCAACCTTTTCCTAAATTCTTTTCTGATATTGTCTGCATAAAGTGAAGGATTCTTAGGCCAGAGTATTGCGTGATCTTCTGGGGCATTGGAATGATCCAAACCAGCATTAGCAATGAACATATTATTTTTCATAGTGAGTATGGCACGTTTTACTCCACCAAAGACTTTATCTGCTTCTTGTAGAACTAATTCTACGAAACCAGGTTCAAGGTCGTATTTTTTTGCTAATGACTCAGCTTTCTTAGAGGGTTTAACTGTTTTGTAATTAATAATTCTTCCCTCAGATAATGCGACAACTTTTGAAGAAATAACTACTAGATCTCCTTCTTTCGGTTTTATCCCCTGTTCTTTCATGGAAGATATCAATATTTCTACTAAGTTCTCATTCATTTGGATTATTGGAGTTTTAACTGGAAACAACTGCATGATAAAACCTACATGTGAATTAATGAAGTAAACATTTATCTTTTTTAAATTTTAAACTAAACCCTATGGATGAAGCTAAAGGCAGATTATTCTCAGGAGCAGGTTTCGGTTT
>Ga0209636_10007635_pt1 | contig 11020 bp, 13 predicted proteins | sample DeeMarSWOR152_54_FD_187464 | JGI IMG/M metagenome (GOLD analysis project Ga0209636, IMG submission 187464) | Marine sediment microbial communities from White Oak River estuary, North Carolina - WOR-1-52-54 (SPAdes) (version 2) | ecosystem: Environmental > Aquatic > Marine > Intertidal zone >... | reverse complement strand
GCCGAGATGAGGTCGCAGTTCGTCTCCAGTGTTTCCCATGAGTTAAAGACACCTCTGACCGCCATCCGGATGTTTGCCGAGACTCTCCGCTTGGGCCGCTCCAAGGATACCAAAACCCAGAACGAGTATCTGGATACCATAGTCAACGAAAGCCAACGCCTCACCCGGCTTCTCAATAATGTGCTCGATTTTTCGAAGATCGAGCAGGGAAAACGATTGTACCGCCCTGAATTGGCTTCGTTGTATGAGATCGTCAAATCAGCAGCCAGGGCCATGGAATACCCCCTCGATCAACAGGGTATTAGGCTCGATGTGCAGGCCGAGGATGGCCTGCCTGAAGTACGTGTGGACCGGGATGCCATCGAACAAGCCCTTTTGAATCTTCTCCACAATGCCATGAAGTATTCGGGTGAGTCGAAGGAAATCGGCCTGCATCTGAAAAGAAAAGACGGCCTTGCTTTGATCCAGGTGATCGACCAAGGAATCGGGATCGATCCCCAGGATCAGAAGCGCATCTTCGAAAAGTTCTACCGCATTCCTTCACCTGAAAACGAACGGATCGTCGGCACAGGCTTAGGTTTAGCACTGGTCTCCCACATTATCGAGGCCCATGGAGGCAGCCTCGAACTGGAGAGCGAACTTGGCAAAGGGAGTATCTTCTCCATCTATCTTCCTTTGGAGAAAGAATCATGAAGCGGATTCTGATCATCGAAGATGATGTGGCGATCCTACGGGGGCTCAAAGACAACCTCGAGTATGAATCTTACGAAGTGCTGACTGCAACTGATGGAGAACAGGGATACTGCCTGATCCAGGAGAAAAGACCCGACCTGATCGTTTTGGATTTGATGCTCCCTAAGATGAGCGGATATGAACTCTGCCGGAAAGTCCGCAAGGAGGGGATCACAACACCGATTCTGATGCTGACGGCAAGAGGCGAGGAAGTGGACCGTGTGCTCGGGTTGGATTTGGGTGCCGACGACTATGTCACCAAGCCTTTTTCTGTGCCTGAATTGTTGGCCAGGATACGGGCCATCATCCGCCGGGTTCACCAGGCGAAGACTGGGGAGTTGCCCAGCGATTTACGGTTTGGCGATGTTTCGATAGATTTCAAGTGCTTTGAAGCCCGAAAGGACGACAAGATACTGGATATGTCGCGTAAGGAATTCGGGGTGCTGCGGCTTCTGGCTGCGCGGGTGGGTGAGGTGGTGACTCGAGATGAGCTGCTGGATGAAGTGTGGGGTTACGACCAGTATCCCACAACCCGAACCGTGGACAACCACATCTCTCTGTTGCGCACAAAATTGGAAGATGATCCTTCCAATCCTTGTCACCTGATTACAGTTCATGGAGTCGGCTACAAACTGGTTCTTGATTGATCCAGATTTTGTTCTGCGGGTTGCCGCAAGGGGAAATACGATAGATGTGACATTTTCATGACAAAAAGTAGAAAATTTCATGAAAAGATTTTTACATAAAAAAGACATTTTGCTGAAGGTCTAATGACACATTACGAAGCTGAAAGCTCTAAATTATGGGAAAAGGCAAAATGAAAGGAGAGATTCGATGAAGAAATTATCGATTCTATTTGCCATTTTTACCCTTTTGGCTTTCAGCTTCGGAAGTCTTGCCCTCCAAAACGGATACGATCTTTTCCAAAAGGCCTTAGCCAAAGAACGGGCAGAAGGAAACCTGGAAGAGGCCATCGTGCTCTATCAGAAGGTTATCGAGGAATCCAAAGATGAGTCCTTATCTGCTAAAGCTCAATTCCGGATTGGAGTCTGCTATGAGAAATTGGGAAAACAGAAAGCCCAGCTGGCACTAGAGGCTTTTCAGAAAGTCGTCGACAATTACCCGGGCCAATTGGAAATCGTGAGGTTAGCCAAAGAAAAGCTCACTCAGATCCTGCAAGCTAAATCTATGGGAGAGAAAGAGAATAAGGAATTTGCTTTAAGGAAGGTCGGGATTGGCCCTGAGTGGGGACAGGGCGAAATCTCCCCGGACGGCCGCTATATTTCATTCATAGATTGGGACACCGGTGACCTTGCGGTGCAGGATTTGACCACAGGGGAGAGGCATCCCATCACCCACAAAGGCTCCTGGGAAAAATCAAGGGCCATGGCCAACAATTCCAGGTGGTCTCCGGATGGGAAGCATATTGTGTATGATTGGTGGGGGGATAAAGACAGTGAGCCAAATTTTGCATGCATCCAAATTGCTAGTCGCGATGGTTCGAAGACTCGGACGCTCTTTAAGGTTTCACCTGAGCAGGAAGTTTCATTTACCGCTGGATGGTCTCCTGATGGAAAATTCATTTTGGCCTCAATACACAAATCTGCTTCGCTCGGGCAGCTAGTACTCGTTTCAGTAGATGACGGTTCCGTGCGCATTCTCAAATCGTTCGATAAAGAGAACAAATGGATCAATGCAGATTTTTCACCGGACGGTGACCACATTATTTTCGAGCGTCGACAAGAAGACAGCTCAGTCAATAGTGATTTGTATCTCTTTTCGATCGAGGATGGCAAGGAAACTCCTCTTGTCACACACCCAGCCAATGATAGGTTTCTCGGTTGTGCCTCTGATGGAAAAAGTGTCCTATTTGCAAGCGACCGTAGAGGCACTCAAGACGTTTGGCTCATCCAGTTGAAAGAGGGAAAAATTCAAGGAGCTCCTCGTTTGGTCAAGGAAAGTTTGAGAGATATTGAATCTCTTGGTTTCACCACTGATGGTTCGTTCTATTATGTTTTGCCAAGGTCGAAAAAAGATGTTTATATCGCTTCCTTTGATCCTACAAAAGAAAATTGGATAAAGATCCCAGAGAAGCCCATCGAATATGTCGGGAGAGCCTGCCATTCACCTGCCTATTCCCCTGACGGGAAATATTTGGCGTTTATTTCTGATAGGGGGACCTATCAAAAATCCCGCTTTGTCATCTGTGTCCGCAATCTTCTAACAGAAAAAGAACAGGAGTTTTATCCTGGGCACGTGAATTTAATGGACCTCGCGTGGTCACCTGATAGCCGGTTCCTTTTTACAAGAGCAAGTGATAGGCCACCTTCGGATTTTGGCAGTGAATTTTTTAATTATATGATCTGCAAGATCGATACCAAAACAGGCGAAGTCCAAACAGTCACCCAGAGCGAAGAAGATGAGAATCATAAGATCAAGCGTTTTATCCATTCTATCGATTGTTCTGAGGACGGAAAGTCCATTTTCTATGTGGCTGAGGATGATAAAGAAGAAAAATGTCAGTTGGTCCAAAGAGAGCTTCAAACTGGAACAGAGAAAACATTATACAGCGTATCTTCTCCTGATAGATTCTTTATCATTTCACGCTCTCCGGATGGTAAGTATTTGGCTTTGACCGAATCGGATGAAAGTCTAGGACGGATGATTAAAATAATCCCGACCGCAGGCGGCGAAGCACGAGAACTCCTGAGTTTCAAACCTGATCTGGGTTTCATTCCATATTGTGCATGGACGAATGATGGGAAGCATGTTTTGTTCACCAAGCCCATGAAAGATCTAACCGAAATATGGTCTATACCTATTTCTGGAGGCGATCCCCAAATGTTGGGTTTTAAAAAAGGTAAGCTTGGTTTTAATCAAGGCAGGATTTATCATCTCACGGTGCACCCTTCTAAGCCTTATGTCGCTTTTAACTCTTTTTCTCAACAAAACTCAGAAATATGGATGATAAAGAATTTTCTGCCTGAAATTGAGAAAAAATAGGAAAAAAATAGAACCGTTCCCTTTAAAGAGAACCTGAGAATGTGCCGAGTTCTACTGCTGTTTCGGGGAAACTTCTGAGAATTTTATTGTCACTGGTCACGAGTTTCACATTGAGATGTCTGGCCAGAGCGACATACTCGCAGTCGTAGGCTGAGCAGTCGCTGGCCGCGGCTAAATCCAACGCCAGCTCGGAAGGTGGCAGAATTTCTCGATCCTCCATGGTTTTCAAGGCCGATTTCATAACCAGTTTGGCATCTTCAAGCTTTAAAATGCGTCGTCGGATATATCCTGCCATTACATTTCGAAATTCGCTCTGCCAAAGCGGTGGCGCCACCCAGCAAGGATCTTTTTTTAGCGCTTGAAGAGCCAGAGCCGTCCTTTCGGTTTGGACATGGATATGGATGATGATGTTCGAGTCCACGACGATCATTTTCGGCCTTCATTTTTCCATTGATCAAGCTCTTCTTCCCGAAGACGATATCGGGCTGTCAGCTCGCGGATCTTCCGTGTCCGCTCCAGTGTGGAATCGACATCAATCGGTGGCGTATCGAGTGCACGCTCGATGACGGCGATAACTTCTTGATTGATGCTTCTACGGTTGGCTTTGGCGCGGCGTTTCAATCTTTCGTATACATCCAAGGGAATGTTTTTTATTGTCAATGTAGCCATAATGCAACCTTTAAGGAATTAATATGCATTCATTATAAAACCAAAATGGAACCATGTCAACAGGGAAAGTTTATTATTTTTATAAACGCATATTTTATGTATGACCTGAATATGTGATTGAATTGACAATCATCTATACCTTATGTACGTTTAAATGCATGAAAGAGAAAACGACATATGGCTGATGAAGATCCGGTAAGGATTCCGATCGATGGGGTGTTGGATCTGCATGCATTCAGCCCGAAGGATGTGAAGGACCTGGTGCCAGAATACCTCAGGGAGTGCCGCAGCCAGGGAATTTATCATGTTCGGATCATCCACGGTAAAGGAACAGGAACACTTCGGAAGATTGTTCACAGCATCCTCGAAAAACATCCCCATGTCATAAGCTTCAAAACTGCCCATTACGGTGGAGGTAGCTGGGGAGCCACAGAAGTCGAACTCCGTCCTGAATAAAAAAGCAAAAAAAAGACGGTTCTGGCTTTATTCCTTCTTGTCTAACTTATCCAGGAAATCATCCACCTGTCGGATGTATTCTTTAAAGTCAGATATAGCTATTGGCAAAGTCTGGTAAATTTTTCTGTCATCTATATCCTTATATTGGTGGACGATGATATTCCGCATTCCTCCGGAACTTTTCAGTTTGCTGGACAGTTCGTATGTAATAAGATTTACTTCTGCCGCCCTTATAAAAGAAGAGGTGTATTCTTCAGGCGGCCGCTGTCCGGACTCTAGAACCACATGACTGTTGATATCGGAAGCGCACTCCACGATCAATTGAATCAATCTTTCTGCAGAAGTTTTTTTATAGAAATCAGATACGTATTCTTCGAATGTGGAATCAGCGATAGGCTTGAGTTTATCGAGATACATGTTTAGACGGGCAAGCTTTCTCCGAACCAAATCTGAGTCAATCATGGCTCATGCCTTTCCGATGGCCCTTTTTAGATACAGCTTTTCCATGTCTCGAAATTTTTTCGAATCCATGTATTTGGCAACAGCAAGAAGCCTGAAACGCTGAAATACACCTTGCGTTTCTTCGTATAAGGGCTTTCCGTGGATGGCAACTTGGTAACTGATTAGAGGCTCGGCCCCGTTTAGAAAGACCGGATCGAATTTGTCACCGAATACTTCGCTGAAATCATCGAGAATATCTATCTCGTTATCTAAATCAAACTTTTCCTTGCCTAGAATGCCTATGTCTATGTCACTTTTGCTCGCTGCATTTCCCGTTGCATAAGATCCATGTAGAATCAGCAGTTGAATATGGTATTTTTGGCAGAGATTTTCTAATTTTTCCTTATCGATTTTTAAATCCATCATTCCATGTGCTTCGTTGAATTATATCATAAAATCAAACTCAGAAAAGGGAGAATTGGGCCAGATTTATACTCCTTCACACAATCTTCACACAAATGTTGCAGAAGCGTCATCGAATTTTAGGGATTTTTTGGTAATTTTATCTTGGGCAATTAATACAGTCCTATCTGAGACTGAATATGAATGTCTTTCCTTTGTCTTGTATTTCTTAAGTCAGTTTTCTAAAATTTATTGGGCAAATGCGGGATACCTCGAGATTCCCTAACTTTAATCAATGAAGCCAGCCGTAAATAAACGTACAAGGATCATTCTTCTTTTTTTGTTAGGCATCGGGGTGCCAAGCCTTCTCTTGGGTTATCTGGCTTACCGGGGTGTTCGGAATGATCGAGCGCTGCTCGAAAAAGACAGGATCAATGAACACCGAAGGATAGCTGAGCTGATCGTGGATTCAGTCAATGAACAACTCCTACCAGCAAAACTCTTTCGCTAGATAGTCTAAAAAAACAATATTCTCTGATAGAAGAAGTTTTTTCGATCCAAGGCCTCAACGAGATTCATTTTCCTTATGCTAAGCTACTCTATCACTTAGACGGCAGTATTCATCTGCCTGCTTCCCCTTCACCTCCGCCCCTCACTCGGTTGATTCAGAGTGGACAACAATCTGAGTTTCAAAGGCAAGATTATTCACATGCTCTCACTCTCTATAGACAGGCATTGCAGCAGGCTTCTTCCCTCCAATCCAGGGGTGCAGTTTGGGGAAGAATCGCCAGAGTTCAAAAAAAGTCAAACCTGTATAAAGATGCCATAGAAACTTATCAGATGATAGCAAAGGATTTTAGCTAGATTCAGGTAGGAGATGGAATTCCTTTAGGGCTGGCGGCCCGTCTTGAGATCGGATCCTTGTTCGCTGAAAACAACAATACTTTAGAGTCACTGAGCACATTCATCGAGCTCTATAGGGATTTGATCGATAGTGAATGGGTGTTGGAGCAAGCTCAATTTGATTTCTCTGCTCTGCGTTTACGAGAGTACATTCAAAGGATGCTTTCTCAAGAATTCCTTTCTGGAGAGAAACCATCGTTTGAAAAAACTTTCCTCGAATTAATCGATGAAGAAAAAATAAAGAGAGAGAGAACAGCGAAGCTTCTCCTTTTTCAAGCACATGCGGTCGAAGAGATGAATTTGGAGACTCGTCAGATTAGAGATGCTTCCTCTGAAGATATGAGACGAATGACATTAGATATAGGAAGAGAGGAGTATCTTGTCAGCTTGTTGAATGCTTCTTCGGAAAAAAAGAGAGAGAAGAACTCATGTGGGGAATTTTATTCGATTCTGATTATTTTAAGAATCATCTGCTTCTGAATGTTTTGGCGAGTCATTTTCCCTCTGATAAGACAGATTGGATTGTGCGAGACAGAAATAAAGAGACCATATTGGCTTCGGCTGAGCACCCCAGGGGATCCTTGACGCTTGAATCAGATTTCAGGGATAACTTTCCATACTGGACCTTAGAATTCTATCAACCTGACCCGCTGATATTCGAGACGTTTCTTACACCTCGGCGAGGTGTTTATTTCTATATGTTTATTCTGATTGCTGGCATTTTGATATTTGGTTTGATTTTCACCATCCGGTCAATCACTCATGAGATAGAACTATCAAAGATGAAATCAGATTTTGCTTCTACCGTCTCTCATGAGTTCAAAAGTCCTCTGACTTCTATTCGTCAGATTGCCGAGATGCTTGAAGCAGGAAGGGTGCCATCTGAAGAGCGCCGCTAGAAATATTATGAGCTGCTTCTTGAGCAAAGCGAGAGACTTTCACTGCTGACTGAAAACGTCTTGAGTTTTGCCAAGATGGAAGAGGGGAAAAGAGAGTTTGTGTTCGAAAATCTGGACATCGGAACTTTGCTGAAAGACATCGTTTCGACCATTCAAGAGCGGGTGCGGCATGATGGGTTCGTAATCAAGACAGAGATCGAGAAGTCTTTGCCTCCGGTTTTGGCCGATGCTTCAGCACTCACCCAGGCCGTCAACAATCTGATCGACAATGCCGTGAAATATTCGGGGGATTCGAAAAAAGTCATGGTAAAGGCTTACCGTGACCAAGAGTGTGTAGTTATTCAAGTGAAAGACTTTGGCCACGGTATAAAAAAGGAAGAAGTCAACAAAATTTTCGACCGTTTTTATCGGGGAGGAGATGAACTGACCGGGACAGTCAAGGGGAGCGGGCTGGGATTGACTCTGGTCAAGCAGATTGTAGAGACTCATAGAGGGGGAGTCCAGGTCGAAAGCGAACCGGGAAAAGGAGCCTGTTTTCAGTGAAACTTCCGATCGACCCGAATAAAGGATAAACCATATGGCAAAAATATTGATCATCGAGGATGAGGAATCGATCCTGATGGCTCTGGATGACAATCTCAGGTTGGAAGGGTATGACACCGAAAGTGCCACAGACGGTGATAAGGGATATTCCATGGCCAAGGAGGGCAACTTCGATCTTATCATCCTGGATATCATGTTGCCCAAGATGGATGGATTCGAAGTGTGCAAGCAGGTGCGAAAAGAGGGGATTAACATTCCAATCTTGATGTTGACCGCTAAGAGCCAGGAAATTGACAAGGTGCTGGGGTTGGAACTGGGAGCTGATGATTATGTCACGAAACCCTTCAGTCCCAGGGAACTTCTGGCCAGGATCAAGGCACTACTGAGGAGGACAAAACAGTTTCAACAGGGTAAGCAGTCATTTAAGTTTGGCGATTTCGAAGTTGATTTCGGAAAGTATGAAGCAAAGAAGGGCGGGAAGATCGTTTATTTGACCGCATTAGAATTTTCCCTGCTTCATTTTCTGATTCAAAATAAGGATAAGGTCGTGAGTCGAGATGCTATTCTGGATGAAGTCTGGGGCAGGGATGTTTACATACAACCCCGCACCGTGGATAAACACATCGCGGAACTCAGAAAAAAGATCGAGGATGATCCTTCTTCTCCTAAACACATCATCGGAATCAGGGGCGTAGGCTACAAATTTAGAGGAATGGTAAGAGAAAGTTCTATTTTAAAGGGATAATAACAGAACCGTCCCTCATTATCCACATTAGCTTATCCTTGAGAATTTTTTCCTGATACATTCGTCTTCCTAACGGCAAGAAGACGTGTTACCCTTCTGCCTGATTTAACATCAGATAGTAAATATTGACATACAGCCATACATAGCATATGGTTATATGTATGAAGGCGAAAACAACCTTGAAGATCGATGATTCTGTCATGGCTCGTCTTAAAAAAGAAGCTGCCCGTCGAGGATGTACTATGTCTGAGCTGGTGGAGTCTGCCCTTCGGCTTCTATTTCAATCCGAAAAAACTCCGAGGAAAATTTCACCTCTTCCCAAGTTTAAAAGTGGAGGTCCATTGGTAGATATCGCTGACCGCGATGCCCTTTACCAGGCTATGGAGGGCCGCTAGTGTTTGTGGTGGATACCAATATTTTGGTTTATGCTGCCGACGAAGACTCTCCGTTTCACCACCGTTGCCGTGACTTGGTGGAGATGTGGCGCAAACAGGCATCGCCATGGTTCATGACGTGGGGGATCTTGTATGAATTCCTGAGAGTGATCACTCATCCAAGAGTTTTTCGGAAGCCTTGGTCGATAATCGAAGCTTGGGACTATGTCGAAGCGGTTATTAGCTCGCCCTCTTTGGGAATCCTGACAGCAGGCAAAAGACACTCTGATGTAGCTGCAGAAGTTATCAAAAGCATGCTGTCATTGAGTGGGAACCTATTGTATGATGCCCAGACAGCGATTTTGATGCGAGAGCATGGGATTAAAAGTATATACACCAGAGACACTGATTTCCATCGATTCTCGTTTCTTGACCCGATCGATCCTGTTACCTAAACCACCTTAGGATATAGGTACATGGCAGAAGATGTTGCATTTTTCTATCCGAATTGATATTCTTTTTACCGGATAAAAAGGGTAGATATTTTGTACGACTAATATATATGAACGCCGAGAGTTTCATTTGCTACTGATATAGGTAAAAGAAGGTGGAAGCTGAAACCAAAAAGTGTCCGCAATGCGGCCACGATAATCCTCCCGATGTGATTTACTGCATCAAATGCGAGGCAAGGCTTGCTCCCAGGCAGACAACTTATGAACCTCTAATTGAGATCAGTGAAGAGCCTTCTGATTCCGCCGAATCCGCAGATGATTCCTCTACCGGATTGACGACTGGAAGTACATTCGCTGGCCAATACCAGATTATCGAAGATCTAGGAGAAGGGGAGATGGGCCATGTCTACAAGGCCAGCGACACAAAAGCTGATGAGGAAGTCGCCTTGAAAGTGCTCAACCCCGAAATCGCACCTGATGATAAGTCCTTCAGACGTTACCGGAAAGAATTCAAATCTGCCAGCAAGATATCGCACAAGAATGTGTGCAAGCTGTATCATCTGGGAACAAGCAAGGGAATCCGTTACATCACGATGGAATATGTTTCAGGTGAGGATCTGAAGAGCTCGATGAAAAGGCTCGGTCAATTCACTCCAGGAAAAGCGATCTTCACAGCTAAACAGATCTGCGAGGGTCTGGCCGAAGGACACAGATTGGGTGTTATCCACCAGAATCTCAAGCCTCCAAACATCGTGATCGATCAATTCGGGAATGTGCGAATCATGGATTTTGGGACACTCTTTGCTCAAAAGACAGCAGAGGACACAGCCGAAGGATCGATTGAGACTCAATCGCGATATCTATCTCCAGAACAGGCTGAAGGATGGGAGGCCGATAAACGGTCGGATATATATTCATTGGGACTCATCCTTTACCAGATGCTGACCAATGAGCTTCCTCCTAGAGAAGAAATTCAGAGAAGTCTTTCTGAAGGATCTCAAATTCCAGGAGCCCTCAGCCAATTGATTCTCAAATGCTTGGACAAGGACAAGGAAAAAAGATTCCAGAACACATACGATCTTTTTTCAGAGCTGACTAAAATCGAAACCGGGATTTCTGCAGTCAGAGAAGAAGTTCCGGAAGAAGAACCAGTAGCTGCGGAAAAGACGAGTGCCAAATTCAACCTTAGAAAATTACTCATCCCAGGAGCGATCGTGGTCGCTGCTGCCATCATCGCTCTTGTTGTTTGGCAATTTTTTCTGGTTGAGCGTGCCGGCACTCTGCCTGAAGGCAAACCTTTGCTTGCGGTCATGTATTTTGAGAACCACACAGGTGATGAAAGTCTGGACATTTGGAGAGAAATGATCCCAGAGGCCCTGATAGCTGATCTCAATCAGTCAA
>Ga0209636_10007634_pt1 | contig 11022 bp, 10 predicted proteins | sample DeeMarSWOR152_54_FD_187464 | JGI IMG/M metagenome (GOLD analysis project Ga0209636, IMG submission 187464) | Marine sediment microbial communities from White Oak River estuary, North Carolina - WOR-1-52-54 (SPAdes) (version 2) | ecosystem: Environmental > Aquatic > Marine > Intertidal zone >... | reverse complement strand
GGCGAGATTGAGTTTTGGATGCGGCGTTTTCACTTGGAGTGTGTTTTTTTGTAGGCTCTGGTAATAAGCCAGATTTTCTCTGTAAAACTTTTCTGGATCGGTTTTTAGTTCCGCATAAACCTTGAGCACTTGCTCTCTTTTTCCTTTTCCTCCAGCCATAACGATGGGGATGAATTTATCCTTTACCTTATTTGGATCAGGAATTTCGATCCTGAATTCATTCGGAGAATCAGACAGCATATGAGCCGGCGTATAGGAAATCCCATGGGCAGAGGGAGACCCGATGATTCCATGGTTTTGGCCCTTGGACTCAGAGATGATGTAGGCTTTCTGTTCGTCATCCCAATAGGCGTATTGTCCGCCTAATCCGGCCGGCCACATGGGTTGAAGCACCGGTAAAAAACCGCAGACAATGGTGAGCGGTAGAGTGGAATCGACCTGGACCAAAATGATCGCCCCAGGCTCTTCAATTGGAGTTATATAGATGGCTTTGACCATGAAGGATTGATAGGTGTACGTGAGTGTCGTGGCTTCTGGGGTGATGGATATATAGCGGACGATGTCTTTCCCCTGAATCGCTCTTGTGGAGCTTCCCACGAAAATGGAGAAGCTGAAATTGCGAAGCAGCTTGAGAGGGTAGGCCCAAGCCTCGAAGGAACCGCTCTCATCAGCAAGGACGGCGAACTTCCGACCGACTTTATCAAATGGCGCTCCAGGCCGGGCCAACCGTGATAGGGTGATTGGGTTGGGCTCTATCTTGAAAGCTTGGATCAATCCTTCCTGAGCTTTTAAAGACGAAATCCCTACTATCAGACCGAAAGAAACGGCCCATAGTATGATTTTTTTCATGGAAACCTCTTTGGTGATCTCCTCGCTTTCCCCACGAGAGTGACTTATATCAGAGGGAAATATTAAAGTCAAACTTCAATGTTTTAATGCATTCATCCTTAGATTTGTGGTAATAGTTCTGTATGAGCTTGAATTTTCCATTCGATCCCCTTAAACGATCTGAAGAAGTCGAAGGCTTGGTCACCAGAGCCGAAAAGAGGTCATATTACAGATTCAGGCCTGCGCCGTATTACGGGGGAATAGCCACAGCGGATGCGGTAGGGTGTTCTTTTCTCTGTGCCTACTGTTGGAACTACAACAGGAATCTCAATCCTGAGAGATTCAGGGAGTTTTATTCTCCTCAACAAGTGACCTCTAAGCTACTCCACATCGCAAAGAAGAAATCGTTTCGATTTTTTCGCATAAGCGGTGCAGAGCCGGTTCTGGGAGAGAGAACCTTTCAGCATTTGACCGATGTGCTCAGACTGATCTTTCAGAGCAAGCCCGATTCTCTGTTTATCCTCGAGACAAACGGGTTTTTCCTTGGCTACAGACCAGACCTTTTGGGGAATCTCCAGCCGTATCCAAATCTCAGAGTAAGGATCTGTCTGAAAGGCTCAGATAAGGAATCCTTCGAGAAGATCACAGGAGCAAAGAGGGATTTTTTTCGATATCCGATGATGGCCCTTAAAGAATTGGAAAGGTTGGGAGTGAGAACCTGGCCAGCTCTGATGGGAGACATTTTTTCCCGTGAAGAAATCGATCGACTGAAGGAATTTCTCAGAGAGAAAGGCATCCATTCAGAGCTGGAACTGGAATCCTTAGAAGCCTATCCCTTTGTGCTGGATAACATGCGGAAGAGAAATCTCAGGTTTAATCACTGATGCTTAAAGTTATAGTCATCCTTGTTATGGCCTATGTTCTTTATGAATTTGTCGAACATGCGATTCTGCCGCTCATCTGGTTGATAACAAAACGGCGAAAAAGATCTCCCACAGGAGAGTCAGGTATGATCGGGCTGGAGGCTGAGGTCAAGGAATGGGAGGGCAACAAAGGAAAAGTGTTTGTTCACGGTGAGTTGTGGCGGGCTGAGAGCGATGTCACTTCAGCTGTGGGTGATACAGTACAAGTCAAAGCTGTTAAAGGATTGACTTTAATAGTTGAACCGGTACAAGAATGACTTCATTCGAAGCTAAAAAGAGAGCGAAATTTTTGGTCATTCTGGAGCGACTGAAAAGCTGGGTAAATCTGGAGAAAATAGGGATCATTATGTCCAGATTCAAGCACATGCTTTAAAGTCTCTATGGCTTCGTCATCTCTTCCTGCCAGGGCATAAACTTCAGCAAGATAGATGTAAGCTCCTTGATCTTTGAGCCCCAGGGAATGAGCCTGCTTTATATAATCCTCAACTTTATCGGTAATACCGGCTGCCATCTCGAGTTTTGCCATCATGAGAGGCACCCATGCGGCTTCCCAGGTTTCTCCCACTTTCTCTAAAAGATCCTTGATTCCTTCTTCGGCAATTTTTTTTGCTGCTTCTGAATCACCCGATTCCCTCAAAGCCAGAGCCATGTCAAAACAGGCCGCAGGGTAATACCCCTGCATTCGTTCCTGTTTGACGAGTTGGCGCACTTCTTCGAAATACGGCACGGCCTCTGCGGCTCTTCCTGCTGCCAAAAGAATATAGGCAATATTTGGCAAGCCCCATGGATGCTGGGCTTCGAGAGAAAGGACTTTTTGGTATGCTTCTACAGCCTCGTCAAACCGGGCTTGTGCAGCGAGAGCATAACCGAGCCAGTGATGATGGATAGCTATCTCAGGTCCTAGAGTCACAACACGCCTGGCTGCATTTTCGGCGGTAACTGGATCTTTTCTGAAAGTGAGATGGGTCCACCAGAGATTCGCCAAAGGGGTGCTGTTGTGGGGTGCAACCTCTGCGGCCTTTTCAAACAAGTCGACAGCTTCATCATATCGTCCAAGATTTCTGAGAATGACTCCTGGATTGTTGTACGCCTGCATGATATTTGGATAGAGTTCTCTGATGATTCGATATTCTTTCAACGCCTCTTCAAAGTCGCCATCGACATACCACAAGTTGACCGCTTTGATCAAAAGATATTCCTGTTGTGGGATGCCCTCTGCGTCCTCCAGTGCTTGTCTGAGCATCTCCTTTCCTTTTTCTGGTTGGTTCAAAAACTGGAGGAGCACCAGGCCTAGAGAGCCCCTGGCTGCAACAAACTTTGGATCTTTCTCCAGGGCAAGCTCGAAGAATGAAACAGCCTCCTTGAATTTTCCTTCATTCCATTTTCTCTGGCCCATGGATAGGTAATTCAAGGCTTCCCATGAGGATGTTGTGAGCTGGACAACGGTCTTATCCGCTTCCTCTATGGAGTTCAAAGATTCACCCAAACGAGAACGTACTTGACGGGCCAGCTTGTCTATGGCATTGAGCAGCACTTCTTCGCGACCGAGGGCTGTTACACGGATCCTATCCACATGTCTTTTTCTTCTGGGATCGATTAAAATAGCCTGTAATTCATAAGCTTCGCCTGCCGACAGGATACGGGGAAGAATCATGGCTCTCACACCAGAAAACCGGCAGATGTCATACCCAAGTTTCTCATCGATATGTGATGATGGATCCATGCGCATCAGACGCAGCGTTTCAGCGACCTGAGCCTTATCGAACACATTGGCGTACGAAGACTGCTGCAGGTCCGCTTCGATGGCTGTCCGCAGCGCCATGTCAAACACTGAATCTCCCGTTTGGTTATCCACATCGACTACCAGGAGTTTGTCGCGTTCGTTAAATGCCAGGCTCGGCCGAGTCAGCATCCAAGTGATTCCGATTGTGACAAGCACCAGGATTCCCACCACACTCCCGATCAAAAGTCGCTTCGGTGGCTGTCGGAAGATGACTGTCCTGGTGGGAAGAGTGGCCCCTGTGATGACTCTCAGTTTCAGACTTTCTAAGGTCTGGGCCATCTCTTCTGCAGAGGAAAATCTTTTTTTGGGATCTTTGGAAAGAGCTTTGTGGATGATCTGTTCCAATTCCTTGGGCACAGCGGTTTCTAAATCTTTGAATGTCCTCGGCTCCCGGTTCAATACAGAATACAATACAGCCTGTTCACTTTCGCCCTTGAAAGGAGGTTCTCCAGTCACCATCTCATAGAGTGCTACTCCCAATGCCCAGATGTCTGTTTTAAAATCGATCTCTTCTCCTCGTGCTTGTTCTGGAGACATGTATGCGGCTGTTCCTACTGTTGTGCCAGCCCTTGTCACTCGAGTTGTCCCTACCAGCTTTGCCACTCCAAAGTCAACGATCTTGACCAGCCTATCCTCAGTCAACATGATGTTTGCAGGTTTGATATCGCGGTGAACAATGTCGTGTTCGTGAGCTTTTGCCAGACCTTTGGAAATTTGTATGGCGATGTCCAGGGTTTCCTTCAAGCTGAGTGGTCCTGTTTTGATTTTCTCCTTGAGGCTTTCACCTGAGTAAAAGGACATGGCGATATACATCTGACCATCTTCGGTCTCGTCGATCTCATGAATAGTGCAGATGTTTGGATGATCGAGAGCCGAAGCCGCTTGCGCTTCATGGATGAAGCGCTCCCTTGCCCGTTCATCCTGGGTGTGTTCAGGGGATAGAAATTTTAAGGCAACGATTCTTTTGAGTTTGGTGTCCTCTGCTTTATAAACGACACCCATTCCTCCCATGCCCAATCTTTCGATGATTTTATATTTCCCAGCAAAGACGCTTCCCTGGACCATTTGATTGACAGATACTAGGAGTGTTTTGGTGGGCTGCAGAACTGTAACTTCTGAGGTTAAAGAAGTGGCACAATTTCCACAAAAGCGGGTGTTGTCAGGATTTTCAAAATCGCATTTCGGGCATTTCACGGCTTATTCACCCCTCTGGATATCTAAAGAATACCAGTAAAAGAAAAGAGAGTCAACGTGCTAAATTTCTTTAGCGCCCCAGACATCACGGATACTGTCCCATGTGTATATAGTTGGCTTTTTGAACTTACGACTCACATTTTCAATTTGTTCGCCTCTGACTTCAATCTCATCGATCGCAGCCGGCTTCATCCCAGCTCTGTTGGCCCAAGAAAAAGTCGGGATTTCATCGGTTTTAAATCCCATCACGCTCGAGGCTATCATATCTGTGGCAAGGGGATTTGTACCAGCAATGATCAGATCCATCTTAACGAGCGTTCCTTCTGTTGGGCCTTCTCCCTCCATGGCCATGTGGTCATCAATGACCACTAGACCCAGCTTATTGACCCGGACCATATCAACGATAGCACTTGCCGTGCCTGAGGGTTCGACTTGGGAGGCAAGATCATGCACATGTCCCCGGACAGACTGGTAGATGGTTCCTGGATATAATCCGATAAGGTTTTTCATGCCTAAAGTCACTTGCGCCAGCATGTGGGTTTTCATCATCGGGACAGAGCAGAGAAGATTGATCTCTGGCAGTTCCTTGTGGAGAGTGATTTTGTCAAACACAAAGCCATCGTGCAGCTCAACTTCTGTCATCTCTCCAGAGTGAAGGTTGACAAGCGGGACATTCAATGATGCAGCCAGATCGCCGTACCCAAGGCTTTTAAAAACCTCTAGCAAATAAGGTCCAAAATTGATCACCAAGCTCCCAGTATTTGTGGATGGCTGCCCGAGCGAAATCGTTGGTGTATTTGGTCAGATACTGCTTGGCCTTTGCGATGTCTTCCTCAGATTTTCCGCCTTTATAGAGCTCTAAGGCTTTTTTCTCGACATCAGGCAGGTCGGCAAAAGCCTTTTCCTCAAACTCCTTTATTGCATCTTCGATAGACTGTCCTGCCATTCCCCATCTTACGGTGGCCAGTCGATTGGTTCTCCGGAAGGCCCAGGCGGCTGAATCGGTGTGGAATCTATGCTGAGCGCACACTTCAAAACTTGGGGGAAGCCCTGTCACCCCAGCAAAGATGGGAATTCTCGTGCTCTGGCCGGGATTATCAAAAGCGAACCAGCTTATCCCTCCTACGGGATCTGGCAGCCAATCCCGGCATTGAGTGATGTGGGAATAGGAACATCCAGCAATGGCGATCGTCCGATGCTGCTCCACAACCCCTGGCTTCAGAGTGTTGAGAAGGGTGAGCATATCCCTTGACATCCAGGGATTGGCAATCGGGCTTTTGATGATTTTACCACTGCGGTCTTTGACCATAAGATTTTGGGTCATGTCAAGTTCTGTTCCTGCATAGGTCTCCCGGTACATTTTCATGATGTCTCTTACAGAGACTTTCTTGTCCGGTTTTACTGAGAAGGGGAGTTCGTCGGCTTCTGTAGTGAGGTTGAGTGAAGGAGCTAAAGTCCTCAAGACGTAAAATTCTCTGGTCGAAAAAGGTTTTCTACCGCTGTAAGCTTCCCAGAGTTTAAAAGGCTTCCCACTTTTTGGGTCCCACCATCCCTTTTCTTCGGCCAACGAATACAAATTCTCAGAGGCCATATAATGGTCGGGATCATCCAGGTCGAGTTCTGATATTCTGGGGATGTTTGCAGAGATTCCGATGTGATCATCAGGAATGCGGACGGCTGCCCAGACGGCGCCTGTTTGACCGAGTCCAGGACCAAAGATTTCAAAATGCCAGACCTCTTTTGTGTCGGCAATGGTGATGCATTCTCCCCAGTCGGCATACCCATATTCTTTGACAAGGTCTCCGATGAGCCGGATGGCATCCCGGGCATTCGTGCATCTCTCCAGTGCAAGGCGCTCCAGCTCTTCAATCATGAATATCCCTTTGTCACTGCGAAGCGCTCGTTTTCCTCCGATGGTCGTCTCACCGATAGCCAGTTGATGCTCGTTCATACAGGGATAGGCGGTGTTGAGAAAGGCGTATGTTTTTTCAACCTGGGGAACCTCCCCCTTTTCTGTGATGCCTCTAAGATCCCATGAGGTCTCGGTGTGCATTTTCCCAGTGTAGACCTTTGTCGTCGATCCTTGGGAGTGCTGGGCAGGTGGAACGATATTCACCCAAGTTCGGTAATATCCATCGCAGGTGTGACAGGTAATGACGGACCCGTCGGTTGTCGCCAAACGTCCTGCCATGATGCTCGTGCAACCTGATTCCAGATTTTCCCAATCCCATTCTGTATTTTTTTCTTGTGAAAGGGGAGGAGACACCAAGAAAATGGCGGATATCAACAAAATAAGTGCGAACAGCGTCCACCCCATGAATTTTTTCGAAAAACACATTGCTTTCATCATCTCACTCCTTCTAAAAATCTCGTTTTAATTATTTAAATTACTAGGAAAGGTGTCAACAGAATATCAAATAATTATTATTTTAGATTTTTCTTTAAAGCCCTAAAGAACCGGCTGGCAAATTTTCTTCTTTTCCCTGTATCATCTCTTTGTCCGGGCAGCTCGATATGGCAATGCACATCGATTCTTCCGTTTTCTTCCTTGATTATGACATTCATGTGAGGCGGCAAATAACTGGGATCAGGATTCTCTTTTGCCAGCGTATATATGAAGCCGATATCTTTTGCTTGTTTCCTGATTATAAAATCAATTTCATCTGTGGATCTCAGGGCCGCTGCCCAGACTTCATCAAAAGAATGGCTTTTGTATGACTGGGTTTTTTGAAAGATATCAGTCGGGTCATTTTGTTGCATGGAGGTGCAGCCTATCAAGGCCAGCAATGTGAACCCGAGACCTGCAAGACAACTCCATCGTTGCATCCGCAATTTATGTATTTCACTCTTTCTTAAGAAATTCATCGATTTCTTCACTTAGCCTTTTTTGCTCTTCACCAATTTTTATCGTGATTTTGTTTGCCAGTTCATAATCTCCTAAGAGCCCGCTCTTAAAGCGTTCCTTCAGAAATTTTTTCTTTCTCTCTTCTTCCATTTCTAAAAAGGGAAAAAGGTCGGATGGAATTTCTGCTGTTTTCTTCGCTTCCATTTCAGGTATAAAATTTGCCAAAGATATGTAGCTTATCTTCAGTTGTTCTTTCTGGGCCTCATCATCGACCATGACTAGAGCGAGTTTAATGGCATTCTTTATAGTTTTTTTGCTGTAAGGGAGCAACGATTCAGGAACTCCAAAAGATCGTTTAGCTGTATGGTCAAGGACTTCTCTATATTCTCTGATGACTTTGAAAACGGCTTTCTCTACCTCTTTACGTTTCATGACTGTTCCCCTGCTCATGCTTCCTTTACCAAGGTTCCCCATGCTCTCTTATCGTTCTGCGCATATACCACTTACTCCTTCTCTGATGGGGAGGGAAGCGCGTTGTTATTGAAGCAATCGCGGGCAATCTTCCAAAATCCTTCGCCCTGTTTTTCCAAGATGCTCAAGTATTCACCATCAAACTTAGTTGTCTCTCCTCCTTCTTGAAATTCAGCGAAGTGCTTCTTTTTGTATAGCACTAGGAAGATTGCGTGTCAAACATCGTCCTCACGTCACCGGAAATAGCCCAGGGAACGCAGCGTCTCTATTTGTTCTGGAGTCAAGGGCACTTCTTCGGTACGGCTGAAGTTATTTGCCAGAGACAGATGTTCTTTCCACTTTTCCTCCAAGAATTTGGTATACTTCTTGACCAAATCAGGCCGCTCCTCATGCAGGCTGTGCAGGCAGTAAGGGTCATTCCAGATATCGTAGAGAAGCAGAGCGGCAGGTCTTGACATCGCTTATCCCATCTAACCTACTGCAACTCTTATCATGGTAAGGAATGCAATGTCAATTGAACGGGAAAGCAGGCCTATCCATCCTTGTCACTAGAATTGCTTAAAATCGCCTCACTTCGTGCAACGCTTGCGTGACGTCACGGTGATGAAAATTGATTATAATCGCTTACATTTGCTTAACGATGAGCAATTCTGTGGAACTGAAATTTTGCCATTTACCCTGAAAAACGGCATTTTCAGATTGGCTGGGAAGCAGGGATTCGTGACCCCCTATTTTTCTAAGTTGTTTAATATCAAGCAATTGCGCGCAAAGTGATTGAAAACAAAAAATTTCATCTTTTTCTATTGTTTCGTATGTTTTGATATTGTTTCGCATTTTTTGATATTAAATGGACACAAAATGGACACAAGCCTATCTTGACCACTTCGCACAATAGACGCATGGGAAAAGGCCAAATATTAAGGGATACGACTGAAACGCCTAAATTGGGAGACCTATTTCTTTCCCTCTAGTCTGGCTATCCTCTCCCAAAGCTCCTTATTGGTTTTCTTAAGGCCCTCAACCATCTTCTGCTGCTCTTGAAGGACCTTAATCAAAGCAGCCACAACATCCATCGGACTCATGGCTTCTCTATCTATAAAAGCTACAAGATCAGAGATGGACTTGTCTTGGTCGAGAGCCGATATTCTGAACTCGGAGTTGTCAGGAGGAATCACCGTTTTTTCCATCGGTTTTTCCAGTTGGGGCACCCAATCATAAGGAAGGCGATAAGCACGATAGATGCAACTCGAAAAGACTTTCTCCTTCAAATTGAAAGGACTGATGTACTCCCAAACGATCTCATGATCACGCGTAACTTCGATAATCCGCCCATACATGCTTTCCATGATCAAAGTGTTCCCATTGGGAAGACGCTGGACGCCGCTCTTGTAGTGGCTGTAGAACTTGGCATCTTCCTCGAACGGAGAAAATCCTGCCGTGCGGGCCGTGTATTGCCAGACAATTTCCAGCGTGGTCGGATCGAATTCTAGAACGCGGGAATGATCCCTGAGAGCATTCCATTCACCTGTCGGAGAACCAGGATTCGGGGCGCCGAATCCTGCGGCTCCACCGTTATCGAAGACGAGTATGTTTCCCTCACCCGGCAGACCCTTGGGTATCATATGGGCATGATGCGGACCGATGATGCAGCCCAACTCCCTGAGGGCCGGTGTGGATGTGTACTCCGGCCCCACCTTCCACACCACCTTGCCTGTTTTTTTCGAGATGATGAAGACCATGGTTCCGCGATCATCTGTGATGATGTTGTCCGGATGAAAGCGCTCGTCCCCCGCGTCATACCACTTGTTTGGACCGACATAGGAGGCAGTGTTTAGGAACACGTAGTGTTGATTCCTACATCCGCACATGATGGTGTTCTTGGCCTCCTCACTGTGACCGAATTCTTGGAAATGTTCAGCCGGCGTCCATTCCCATACGATTTCTCCGTCCCAGGTAACCTCGATAATGCGGGCAGCCCTCGGCAGAAAATCTCGGGTAACCTCAGGCCATGAGCCACTTTTCTGGCTTAAGATCAAGGTTCGTCCCCTGTCAACGAACGGAGCCATGCCGGGAACGTAGTAACCCACAGGAGATCCTTCCCTCACGAAATCGTGATTTTGTCTGGCGGACCACATCATTTCGTCATCGACCTTGACCCGGTCGGCTCGGCCGAATTTCCAGATGATATTCCCATCCCAGTCCTCCTGGATCACGTCATCGGACCCGATCTGGTGCGTGTATTCTTCCGTGACCCGGCCGACGGTGCCGCCCATGATGTAACCGCCGGGGAGAATCGTGACTGGAAAGCCAACGATGTGCTCCCAATTCCGGACCACATTGCCATTCATATCGATAAGGACGGCTCCTGGAGCACCTTCGGACTGGTATATCGTGTAGCCATTCCAACACTTTTCAGGTTTGTAAATTGTGGTTCCTGTGGGGTATACGGTCGGACCTCCGACTAAGGTAGCTGATACCAAGGCCCATGCACATAGGGCGGAGAGTATGAGAGTCTTTTTCATTTTTGTCTTGCTCCTTTCAGTTTTTTCTTTTTTTTTATGCGTTGGTATTCAATACAGAATCATTCTTCGCTGGCCTCAATCGCCAGGAGGTAAATAAGGGGTGAGATGGATTATTTTTCCTTAATCCAAACCTTCGAGATCACCGGCAGCATCCTTCGGTCACGGGATGTCGCCGCTTCCCGTGGGACGCCCTCATTTTCGCGATTGGCCCGGGCATAGTTGGGTATGGCCATAAGCGGAGAGCCATCGGCCCAAGCCCCTGTAATGACCATCACGCCGCCCAAAAGGTCGCCTCTCCATTTGGTGGTCAAGGCTGTGTCGGAAGGGAGGACCTGATCTATGTCTTGGTCAACCCGTTCCAAGCTGTAGATCAAAGGGCCATAGCGCAAAGCCACCCGCCCCCTAGTGGCTGTAATGCGATCATCGGCCATAATCCTCTGGACTGGCAGGGGAAGC
>Ga0209636_10007633_pt1 | contig 11022 bp, 16 predicted proteins | sample DeeMarSWOR152_54_FD_187464 | JGI IMG/M metagenome (GOLD analysis project Ga0209636, IMG submission 187464) | Marine sediment microbial communities from White Oak River estuary, North Carolina - WOR-1-52-54 (SPAdes) (version 2) | ecosystem: Environmental > Aquatic > Marine > Intertidal zone >... | reverse complement strand
CTTCTCAGTATCCCAAAACATTCCCCAAATTGCAGTAAAATATCCTTTGTCAAGCGTCCCACCACATTTGGGACATTCTTTTACAGATATCAACCTAGAAAACTCAACTTCCTTTTCACTCACGGCTCATTCCTTCTCCGAACCTTTTTCTTCAAGCTTAGCCTTCAAAACTTGTGAAAGATGGGTTGCTCTAATTATGTTCATTCTGCAATTTAGAAAACCTATGGTGACTCCATTAAAAATAGGATGAGTTGAAGGTTCAATCCAATCATTTTTCCCGAAATCGTAGCCAACGTAGAGACTGTTGAGCCTCCACTGATAGTGTACTCTTGAGATGACTTCTCTATACTCATCTAGATTACTAGCCCAAGATACTTTTGAAGCTATTTGGCCTAGCGTTTCGATGTAACTTATATTCTTGTTTCCTATGCATTCTTCTGTCCATCTGTCCTCTACCTCCTGTAGATATCGGAGCTTGTTGACATGGGCATACCTTTTCTTTGTTAGATCCTCCCACTCTTGTTTAGAAAAAGTCTCACCTTTCGAATGTTTCTCAATCAATGCAAATCCCTTAGCCAATTCTTCTAAAGACAATTGCGAAAGTAAGAAGCAACTTAGATAGCTTCTTTTTGGAAGAAGAAGCTGAGCATCTTCAAGTAATCTCTTTGCATTAACTAAGCAGGCCTTAGCTCCTCGCTTCAAATCATCTAAGCATTCACTCATGACTTAACATTCTCCATATCGAAACCGACATCTACGACAAACGCTATCATAGTTAAGATTCCAGTTAGAGTAAAAGAAATTGGAAGTAATTGCACAATTATCTGAGCTCTTTCGCCGTTAAGCAAAGCGATGAGCCCAAATAAAATTGCAAAGAAGAATGAAACAAGAGCTGCAGTGACAAATAGGAAAGCCAATTTTGTGAATTTGCTTTTTATTCTGATCATAAGAAAGGAAAACAAGGTAACTGTAAATCCCAAGAGAATACCGTCAAGTCTGAGAACGGTTATCAGGATCTGTTCGATATCACCAGATATGGACGCTGGATATCCCAATGAAAAAAGCGTTAACCAAATAATACTTCCAAACATAGACACGAGGCAAGCCGAGAGAAATGCTTTATGGCTTTCTTTCATGGCTTATTCCTCAACAAATTTTTTCAGGACATGTCTAAGGTTGTTCTCCACACTAATTGAAACCTCATGAACAGCTTTCTGGTGCTTCATGAGTTTTTTTAAGTTCCCATGAACTTTTGCATTTCTAATTTCGTAAGCTTTTGTCAATGTTTTCTTTATTTTCATTCTTTCCTTTTCATTTTTTCCGAGCAACATTCCAATAGCTATGCCTATGACTTTACCAGCCGGTTGAATCGTTCTACGCTCTTTATGAAAGATAAGTGACTCAAACGTAGTCATGAAATCCACAATTTTATCCTCGTCAAGTTTTTCCTCAAACCCTTTGTTGAATTGAACCAATGGAAATGTTAGATGGGTTTTTTCAGCTTTTACATTTTGGAGTTTCTTCCACATACTAGTAAAATCGTCGATTTCTTTCTTTTTCAGAAAATAAGGATTGGTAGAAAGGATTATTTCCGATTTAGGGCCGGCAATGCTGAATACTTCGTTATTTTTGAGCGAAAATACATAAGAAAAGTCTACCTCGCCTTGTTTCAATAGTCTTAACGCAGTAATTGCGATATTCGCATTCTCCAACGCATTGAGAAGTGATTCAGTTTGAATTTCTAATACATGCTTCAGGTGAGGAAGCAGCATGGCAGAAGGTGTCCCGGCGTGTTCTAAAAAAGGAACATTTTCTTTAAAATGGTTAAGTTCGTTAAGACGCACATGTCTTAGGCACATTCTGTCATTTAATTTCACCGATTCTTCATCACTCTGAAAGTTATATAACGGAACAATATGTGTAATTTTGTTCTCACTCATGGCTTAACACCTCTCTTCGTGAGTGAGTATGTGTGTGCATTATGAAGTGTTTGGGTGTTGTTAGGTGTTTTTTGAGTATAGGGCCTAAATAGTACAAAGAAGAAAGAAGAAAAGAAGAAAGAGAAGATAGATAACAATACACACACACTCACACACACTCGCTCTCTGCGTTTTCCGCTACATCTTCACTCAAGATGTAACACCTTCCGTCTCAAATTCCTTCTGTAGGAATTTTGTAAGTTTAGTAAACGCTTTCATGGCTTTCTTGATGTTTCTTGGAACCCCATATTGTTCCATTGATTTGTCCACATAGCTTGGCCTTCTAATGAGTAGGGCTTGGTTAAAGAAATACATCATATTTGGAAAACTACCCTTCTTATCGGTTAAGTCTACATTTAACTCAATGAGGCTATCCAAGACATTGTTGAAAAACTCAAATTGGCTGTTAAACGTTGCACTTTTCCTTATTAACCTACCTTTTGAGGGGGGTTGCGTAAAAACTCTCTGCGGATCTATACCGCTTCCAAGAACAGCAAAATTACCTTTGAGTGTTTCAGCGGAGAGAATCTCGATGTCAGATTTTAGACTCCCTCGCTTAAATTTTCCGCGTCTAACGACTTCCAGAAATTGCTTATCTTTCAGGTTCTGGATTTTGCGATAAATTGTAGCTCGAGAAATCTTTCTATATGGTTTCTGTTGTTCATAACCCTCAAAGTACCGTGATGCTCTGTATTTGCTATTAGGGCCGTTCTCATAGAAAAATCTGAGTATAGCATAATCATCTTCATCTAAGCCTTTGAAAACTTTTCTAGCTTTTTCTTCCAAGCTATCTACCAAACCCATATTCTCATTTTTCCGTATTCTCAATGAGAATAGATATTCTATGCGTTATGAGAATATATAAAACTTCTCCATCATGTAGAACCAGGAATGACTCATGAACCTACTGAAACTCAAATGTGCCAAGTGCGGACATGAATGGGTTCCAAGAATAGAAAACCCGCTAAAGTGTCCCAAGTGTGGCCATATTCGGGGCTCATGGATTTACAAAAAGAGGAGTAGATGATGGTGCGGAGAGACGGTGCAGAAATTCGGAAAGAGCAGATTCAAGAAATAGCCAAGCTTATTCAACGTTCACTTCATAATCACGGGGAAATCTCACTTTCAAAAACAATAGCCACATTACAGTACGAAACTGGTCTCACCAAAGAAAAACTCATGGAATATCTCGGAATTCTTGAAGGTTTAGGCCAGTTCGTTGTGGAAAAAGAACAGGACAAGATCAAAAGGATAAGTGAAGATCATGAGCGAGGATTTTAGGATTTTGGCTGAAGATGTTGTTGATTTCTGTAACGCTTTGGAGTCAGCTTCTGTTAAGCTTAGACTTCAGATCGAGAAGCTTTTGGGAACAGAGGTTAAGGCCAAGATTCCAGAGGATAGATTCACTTGTCTGAAGTGGCAAGATGAGAAGGGTGTTAGGCTTGGCGATTATCAAGTGGCCTTTACGAAGCACAATTTTCCGGAGAGCTGGAGTCATACGTTTAATGTTTTGAAGGCTAATAATTCGTTTATCGCTAATCCGTTTCATGAAGAGAACTACGAGTTTGGGTATTGGATTTATCCACAGAAGTATTCGGACAGGATTTTCCGGAAGAGACTGAGTGAGGCTAAAAGCTAGTGGCTTTGCTTACTCTTGTTGACGGCCGGAAAGGGCCATACGATATTTTGGTTTTGGTTACTGCTTACAATGAACCGTTAAGTTTTGCTGAATGGTTGTTCATTGGAAAATGCTATCTGGATAGTGAAGGAAGTTACTATCCTGTTTCTGAAGGCTACATCGGAAAAGCTATGCTTCTCAACGCTTTAAACGAGTTAGCTCATGGAGTAAGTTTCGAGAAGGTTCTCAAGAGGTATAAGCTGAATCGAAAAGGTAAGAAGCTTAAGATCATCGACAAGCGAAGAAATGCAATTTCTAAGAAGCCTCCAGAAAGGTTGCGTGAAGTTTTAGCGGGTGCTTGAAGAGGAGATAGAGATGACTCATGTAAGAGGTTCGGCACTTAGAACTCAAAGGCGAAACGTGATAACCGATAGCGAATTTGCGGAAGCCATGAACAGAGCTGAACAGATAAGAGACAAGTTCTTTAGGCTCAGGGCCTTAGCCCTGCTTTGCCTTCTACGACTAACCGGAAAAAGAAGAACAGAGGTAGCCATGCTACGCTTAGATAGTTTCAAAGTGGAAAGCGGATTCCTGGACATCACATTCGTTTTACTGAAGAAAAGGAAGGGCCATGTTTTGCAGAGACAAGCAACTAAACAGATCCCCTTGACAGATCCGCTAACAAAACCAATTCTGCGATACTTAGACTATCTGAGTAGCTTGGAACCCGAGCCTCAATTCTTTCTTCCCAGAGTAAAATCTGTTTTCGGCCATAACGTCATACTCTCAGACGCACACATCAGCGGAAGGCAAGTGTTTCGCATAGTTAGAAGCTTAAGCGAAACGATTTGGCCTCACTTGTTCAGGGAAACCGTAGGTGCAGACGTGATCAGAGAGGACAGTAGCATTATCGGTGCATTCAAAGTTATGCGTAGATTAGACTTGGAGGATTTCAGAACTGGCTTCAACTATCTTAAGCGTTTTGCTGGAGACATCATCAAGAGAGAGGAAGAGAAGCTTAGAGAAGAGCTGCACACGAGTGAGTGAAATGAGTGAGCTTAAACAGTATCGTGTTAGGTTGACTCAGCAAGAAATAGAGTTTCTTATTCAGGCCATCGCTAAGTTTCGTGAGAGTGTGGAAGAACAGAAGAACGCAAATGAGCGTGAGCTTAAGGAATCTAACAGTGAGATTTGGAAGTGGAGAATGGAGATTCAGAAAGGCAACACTACTCCGGCTACTGTGCGCGCTTTAGTTGAAGCGAAACGGAGGCATAAAGCAGCTTGGTATGTGGCTTGTAAGGGTTTTCCTCATGAGAGTATTTGTTACTGGCTTAATCGGAGACTTGAAGGGCTGCTGAAAGGTAAGCGTTATCGTTCTAACAACTGGAGTAGTCGCTATGCTTTCAGTTGTGTAGTGAACCCAAAAAACCTCTAAAAATCACAATTTTCCATATAGGTAATTTATTAATTAGAGAGAAAAATAAAGGCTAAAACAAGCTTCGTTCTTCTAAACCATCATCGTATTTCCTATAAGAGAATAAAAGGAAACACACCAATGCTTGAGCCAAGAGAAACCCATTCTGAGTTTGTTTTACTTTGTTTTATTAATAAATCTATATATGATGCGTATTACGTATATCTGAAACTTTACGATAGGGTGATCTGTGCGCACCTGTATAAGCCCGTACCAAGCTGGCACTTTAAGCAGAAGAAAGAAAGTCTTAATCCTCAAAGAGATGCAAAAGAAATTACTAGTTGCACAAGAAGGTTATCAAAAATGGCTACAAACGAAATCGCTTTATGGATTATGTCAATATTCCCCTACCTAAACTACGCTCTAATCGCCTTAGATTTAGATTTGTTTCTAAAGAAGGTGTTAGGCTTGAAAATCGAGGAGAAAAAACGTAGAAAAAGGTTTTTGAGAAGCCTACTGTTAGGATTGGCACTTGTATGGGCAAGTGGCATTTTATCGCTGATTGCTCAAAGAGAATTTTCGAGATTCCCACCCGAAGCGAGTTGTTTCGTTCTATTTCTCGTTTATGTAGGTTTGTCTCAAATAGATTAGGAATGCAGCGGTTTAGTCCTTGAGATCCGCTATGCCTTTGAAGGTTCTCTCTTTCAAATTCTCTAATGTAAGGTTTGCATAAGAAAATTGATTGGAATAACATTTATTCTACAACAGTGGAATAATGTAAAATGTGAGGACAAATGAAACCAAATTTAGCTCTAATGGCCATTGTATTGTCCATTCTGGCTATAGTAATTAGCCTGATCCAACCAACTTATGATTTCCTTATGGCGAGCAATATACCCAAAGAAAACAAACCATCTTTTGACATGCCCATCACGCAATATCACGGAAATGTGATTGTAGGCCCCATTACCACAAGTTTCATTATAGTAAACAACGGTTCAGCAGCAGCGCATGACGTCCATGTAAGAGTGTATTTCGATGCGCACAGCTATGATATTTATTTGGAGCAGTATGTGCCGGAAATAGAACAAGATGGTTCGAAAACCCTGTACTTCCCAGTGGGATATAAGCAATTAGAAATGGCGTGGGGAGATTACGGGAACTATACGATCACTATTTGGATTAAATGTAAAGAAGTTCCAAGTGCACAGAGATTCGAGTTTTAGCATGCATTAGGAATAAAGGTAGCCTCGAGACACGCGAATAAATAGATGATTCACTGATTGCTTCCAAGCAACTTCTCCCGATAGTCTCTCCATTGAGTCTTAACATAAGGCATGCATGCATGGAATAACATTTATTCTGCAATAGTGGAATAATGTAAAACAAACTCCTGCTCAACATAGATAGTGCGAAAGCTCTTTTAAGCGACTCACAGAATATCAAATTTGGGTTTTGTTAATGCCATTGTATGCAAATTTTTACCCAGAATCGGTTACGACAATTGAGGAAGCCTTGCTCTTTGTGATAAAAAGAATTGAAGAAGGTGCTGCTGAGAAGAAGAAAGTTGTGGATGAAGCGCATCATGCATTAGTTGATAGAGAGTATGAGGCAGAAATATCAAGACTCGAAGAAGCCAGAACATTTCTAAAGGAACATGCTGGCGGATATGGTTTTTTCGAATTAGACGTAAAGAGTCATCAAAGCCTTATGGATATCGTAAGAAGTGCATTGGAAGTGTACCTTCAAGATGCGATGAAGGCAAAAGCCAAAACAGGTTTGCCTGGTTTTGATGCAAAAATTCACGAAATCAGACGGATAATTAGTTTGGGTGGCCCACAAATTGGAAAAACCGATTTGTTTGACAGGTATTATCAAGCCCCTATTCCGATTCTAGAGGGAAAGAGAATCGAGATTTTTTTTAGTTATGCCAACGAGGATAAACTTCTGGCTGGAAAGATTGCGTCTCTTCTAAACAAAAGAGAAATTGATGTTTTTCTTGCTCATGAAGACATTGAGATTTCAAAGATATGGAGGAATGAGATTCTTAAGCATTTAAAGAATGACAATTTCTTGCTCGCCCTGCTAACGCCTAATTATGAAAAGTCGGTTTGGGCAAATCAAGAAGCTGGATACATGATAGGAAAGGGAGGCAAGAACATTCCACTCATAGTTGGCGAAACTGACGTCAAGAAGTTTGGATTCCTAGAATCATTTCAAGGAATCCCTTTTGAAGAAGAGAATCTTGAAGATTGTGTCAACAAAATAGTTAGTATTATTCTTGAATGAGACTGTGTGCATACATGTATTTATTTTCTGGTTCTATTTCCTAAGAGTTTGTCTTGGTAGTTTCTCCGATGCGTTTTGACATAGGGCCCAAGACTTTCAATATCTGAAACTCCAACAAAACCTCTTAAATCAAAAGTGAATAATGTAAAATGGATTTGGAAAAAATGTCGACAAAGGAAATGGTTCATGACTTAGTCAAAAATAAGATACGACTACTTCCGGCAGTTCTGAAAGACATTGGTGAACAATGCAGATTTCACCCAGTGTCAAAAGGAACCCTTTTCAAAATATACAGCAGTTTCAACGAATGTGGTTTGAATATCGCCTATAGATGTTTTGTAAAAAACGAGATGGATTCAGGGGGAAAATTTTTGGAATACCGTTTTGTCCAATGGTTGGCGAAGCGACACAAGGAAATCAAAGATTGGAGGTTCAGGGAGAGAATCTCTCCATTCGGTGAAATTGATATAATAGGAATCGACGAAAATGGCGAAATTATAGTCATGGCGGAATGCAAAAGCAGAAAGGGCAAGGCAAAGAAAGCACACTTAGACAAGTGGGTTGACAATGTCAAGATGCTTAAACAAAAAGACGGAATAGCTGACGACTTAAAAGAGGCTTATTTCGTTAACATAAGTGGATATACCCAGGAAACCTTAGATAGATTATTTGAAAGAAAAGAAATTACAAGCGATTTCAAACTGAAGACTGGAGTAGTTGAAAAAGTAAAGCTAGCGCTTTGCGAAGAACGAGAAGGAAACACCAAACAACTTAGAATCCGAAAATCTTAGCATGCATGCATGTTTTGACGTAAGGCTCCAAACTTTCAATGTCTGAAATACCCACAATATCTTAAAGCAAAAGAGAAATACTTAGAATCCATGATTGTCACAACGACGGATAATGTTCCCGGAAAGGAGATTGCCAAAATACTGGGTATTGTGCATGATGCCCGTACTGCTCTGGTGAGTGGCAAAAAAGCTCAAGAAAAGATAATCAAAAGTATGGTAAAGCAAGCGGAACGCTTAGGCGCAGATGCGATTGTAAGTGTCAAAATCGATATTGCACCTATGGGAGGTTATAGTGGAACTGGAACTGCTGTTAAGCTCAAGTAGATGCGCGTATCGGAATGGCCTTCACAGAAATAGCCTTTACCTATGCTCTGTTCTGGGTAAGGGTGTTTGTTTAAACTTCTATGTCAAAGTTTAGATCTTTTCACCAAAATATAGACATAAGCGTCTTCTAAAAGGACAAGAACCGTAGAAAGAAGGAAGGCGTGTGCTAGTCGTTAGTTCTCTGTTTCAATTTGCATGCATGCTTGGTTTACTGATTATAGGCTAACACCTTCAAATCAGTTATCAAACCAAGGATTAGAATAAGACTTATTCTAAAATACAGGAATAATACAAAATAGTTGCTGAGGAAGAAGTATCATGTTTCGATATATCATTCCACTTCCTTTTTACTTGAAATTTGGAAGCACCCAGACTTTCGATCTGCAACTTCCAGAAAAAACAATCAAACTAAGATTCTTAAATCCCGAAAAATTCACATTACCACCTTTTCCAACGACACACTTAGGCATCGATTCAGAAACTCGCCTAGAACCAGATGACTTAGAAAGTGTCCGACTATTTGCAAACAATATTTTCAGAGCATACCGCTTAGTTACAGAAGAGACTTTTAACGTTGGAACCATCACACAACTTGCCAAACACCAATTCCACAGTGCTATTCTATACGGAGAGGTTGATGAGCAAGGAAACTTCGTACAACCGCCACGCCTAATTTCATATCTAAGGAAGTTGGAAACTGGCATTATAGAAGAACAGAAATATTCTGAAATCAAACAACTAGTCGATTCACCAAGCTTGATTTTGGAACGTACATATGATGAAATTCTATTGCAAGCCAAAAGTTTTTTTGAGCAAGAGAATTTTAGGATGGCTATATTGGAAGCAGTGATAGCGCTAGAAATTGTAGTCTCGTCAATAATCAGAAGACTTGCAGCTGAAAAAGGAATATCAGAGGACGACACTGAAAATTTTATGGTGAATGTTGGGCTCACTGGAGAGTTAAAAATAGTTTTGAGATTACTAATTCTGGAGTCTCTACCAACAGAAGAAGTCATGTCGGGCTGCAAAGGTGCAATCAGCATCAGAAATGACATTATACACAGAGAACGTTTATCAGTCTCACAAAGAGAAGCCGAAGATGCCATAAATAACATTGAAATGTTTATTAATCATGTGCGGCCGTTGATGAGGAGACGAGCAGAACCCCCCTAAAATTGTGCGTCTAAGGTTTCTTTTTTTGCCTAATAGTTTGCCCTGCATGCATGCATGCATGCATGCAAAATAAGAACTCAACTGATACAAGCACCCCTTCCCCGTTCTTTTTTATAGCAAGAATAAGATTTTACACCAGTCCCTTCCAAGTATTTTTCTTGGTAGTCTCTCAATTGAGTCTTAATGTAAGATGGGCGCAATAGATTTTTCATAGAGGTTGAACAGAGATCTGGATAGGAAAAGAAGAAGGTAGAAACAATGCCCAGTGAAAAAATATACTTTACAGGTTTTCTAACAAACGCAGATGCATCAATATTGAAGGTAAATTTGAATCACGGTTTCAAGATAGAAGCTATTTCTCAAGAAGAATGTTTAACTCTCATTTCTGATCTCGACGGTGTTGACGGTTTACAAACTATAAAGACTCTTTTTTCCGACTTTTCATGTTTGAATTTCAATGAAAATAAGCTCTACGTCGTCAATAATTCTTTTGAACCCGGTGTAAAAAGGGAAAGTGAAGGGCTTCTTGGAAAGATTCCAGAATTTGATAACAAATTCATCCTTGGTTACTTGAATAGTGTTATCCGATTGATGCGATTGTTTAAAGAAGGTGATCTTCGCATGCCGGTGAAATACTATTATCGGATTGAAAACAACAAGCCGATTGGGCGTATGAGATTCATGTCGAGTCGATATGTCACAATAGAACCATATCATCTGGAAAGTTCAGAATTACCAGATTTACATAGATTCATTGAGGACACAAAATTGCCTTTTGAGAAACCGTTCTTACAGTTGGCATTTGAGAATTTCGAGCTCTCCTATGAAACACATAATATCAGCTTATCGTTTTTGGCACTCATCGTTAGCTTAGAGACTTTATTAAACCCAGGTAAACATGAAGTAAGATACAGAATTTCTCGAAATGCTGCCGTTCTTCTTGGAAAAAACAGAGAAGATTCAAAAAAGATTTTTTCTGAAGTCAGGGAGTCATACGATAAGCGCTCAGTAATCGTTCATACTGGGAAATCGGACATTATCAAGAAAGAAGATCTATCAAAGTTGCGGTATTATGTGAGGGAGTCAATGAAGAAGCTTTACAAAATGGATAAAGATAAGGATGAAATCTTGGATATGCTAAATTTGTATGGATTTGGCGAATGTGGGGGTAGAAATCCCATCCAGAATAGTTGAAGCACCAACTAAGGTTGAAGCGTTAGCTTAGCACCTTCAAATTTGCTTTGTCGTAGATTCGCTTCAACCTCTCCAATCCCTTCCCAGGATAATGCTTAGGCAAGACACTTCTCGCGTACGCCAACCAAATAGTTTTACGAACATCTATGTAACTGAATTAGAGGTATCGTCTATGCCTAAGAGACAGAAGATGCGAGAAAAGTCTACAAAAAGCAAACGTCAAGAAGCGTTTGCTATGCT
>Ga0209636_10007632_pt1 | contig 11023 bp, 13 predicted proteins | sample DeeMarSWOR152_54_FD_187464 | JGI IMG/M metagenome (GOLD analysis project Ga0209636, IMG submission 187464) | Marine sediment microbial communities from White Oak River estuary, North Carolina - WOR-1-52-54 (SPAdes) (version 2) | ecosystem: Environmental > Aquatic > Marine > Intertidal zone >... | reverse complement strand
CCGATTCAGCAGTCAAAGCAGATGCGGGGCCGTCGGATGTATGGTGGCCAGAGACATTATTTACCGCTGCGCGTCAATCATGGTGGAGTAATGCCGCTAATTTTTGCATCCAGTTTTATGATGTTCCCGCCGGTAATAGTCGGTCAGTTGTTAAAAGTCCCAAGGTTCAGTGAATCATCAGTTCTTTTGACTATGTACGAGGCGCTGGGTTTCCGTTCCTACACTTACAATGTCTTGTATATGTTGTTGATATTTTTATTTGCTTATTTTTGGGTCACGGTGCAGTTTCAACCGAAGGAAATGGCCAAAAACTTGCGGGATTCAGGAAGCTTCATCCCCGGCCTTCGGCCAGGGCGCAGAACTGCTGAATACCTGGAAACGGTAATGACCAGAATCACTTATTTTGGAGCCGCATTCTTAGCCGTAATTGCCGTTGTGCCGTCGCTGGTTACGGTATTAATGGGAATTGACTCGCGAGTAGCAATATATTTGGGCGGCACTGGCTTATTGATAGTTGTCAGCGTTTCGCTGGATCTAGTTCAGAAAATCGAAGCCAACCTCTTGATGCGCAGCTATGAAGGTTTTAGCGGAGCCGGCAGGATAAAAGGAGCGTATGCATGAGAATAGTTTTGTTGGGTGCCCCGGGTGCGGGCAAGGGAACCCAGTGTAAGAACATTGCCGCCCAATATGGTCTGCTCCATTTATCCAGCGGAGATATATTACGACAGGAAAGGGACGCCGGCACGGAACTGGGAAAAAAAGCCCAAAGTTATATGGATTCAGGTGCACTTGTGCCGGATGAAATTATGATTGAGATGATGACTAAAGCGATAGATAAGGCCCCAGCTGCCGGTTTCATACTGGATGGTTTCCCCAGAACCGTTAATCAGGCCGTTGAACTTGATAAATCGTTGGCTTGTAGCCACCACGAAATAGACGCTGTTTTGAACTTGAAGGTAGATGACGGGGCAGTCGCGAAGCGAATGACCGGAAGAAGAAGCTGTCCCCAGTGTGGAGCGGTTTACCATACTGAAAACTTAAGGCCGAAAGTCGAAGGCGTGTGTGATTACGATGGTACCAGGCTCATTCGACGACCTGATGACAGCCCTGAGGTGGTGGCGAATCGTCTTGAAACCTACCACCAGCAAACAGAGCCCCTGGTGGATTACTATAAGGACAGCAGCACTGTTTATGATATCGATGCTGATAGGACCGCCGATGAGGTGAGGGCTGCTATTTTCGAGAAGTTAGATGCTCTCGTCAAAACGTGAAACGCAAATTATGCATCGAATCACGGATCCTGAGGCATGAGATAGGAATTAAATGGCTATAACGCTTCGCAGCCGAAGAGAAATTGAGTTAATCCGTAGAGCAGGTGCTGTTGTAGCCGATGTTCTTTTAAAACTAAAGGATGTTGCAAAGCCGGGAGTAACTACCGGACAATTGGACAGCATAGCCACACAGATGGCTGCTGATGCCGGAGCAGAGCCTTTATTTAGGGGCGTACGCACCCCATTGTCCAAAATCCCGTTTCCAGGCGCAATTTGTGCCTCGATAAATGAGCAGGTCGTTCATGGGATTCCTTCAGAGAATACAAAGCTTAAGAACGGCGATATCCTCAGCATTGATTTCGGTATCAGACTTAACGGCTATTGTGGAGATGCCGCAATTACGATTGCCATAGGTGAGATTTCCGAGGATAGACGCAGGCTGATGGACATAACAAAGGATGTTCTTGACATAGCAATAGCGAAATCTGCGCCGGCTGTTCGGTGGAGCCAGATAGCTGCCGAGATGCAGCAATACGCTGAATCCGCCGGCTTTTCGGTGGTAAAAGATTTTGTTGGACACGGCATTGGCAGAAAAATGCATGAAGAGCCGAGAGTGCCCAACTTTGTCAGCAAGGAATTGCTGGACAATGATATTCTTTTGGTCGAAGGAATGGTTTTGGCTCTTGAGCCGATGATTAACGCCGGCTCCAGTGCCGTGCGAACACTGAAGAACGGATGGACAGTTGTAACAAAAGACGGGAAATGCTCAGCTCATTTTGAACATACAATTGCAATAGTGGAAAATGGTTGTGAGGTATTGACTGCGAAGTAGAGGCATATGCCAAAGAAGGACACAATAAGATTGCAGGCCAAGGTGGTCGAAGCTCTGCCGAATGCAATGTTTAGACTGGAACTGGAGAACGGCCACAAGGTTTTGGCACATGTTTCGGGGAAAATGCGCATGAATTTTATTCGGATTTTGCCGGGTGATACAGTCGTAGTTGAAATGTCACCGTATGACTTAAATAGAGGCCGAATAATTCTCCGGCATTAGTTGCGGCCCCTGTACCATGAATCGAAATCGGTGATGAGCTGGGGGCTACCACCGTGAGAGTAGGTATGAAAAATGAAAGTTAGAAGTTCTGTAAAACGTATATGTGAGAACTGCAAGATTGTTCGCCGCAAAGGCGTTGTGCGGGTGATTTGTACAAACCCGCGACATAAACAACGACAAGGGTAATTTTATCGTGAAGGGCCAAGCGTGAAACGAGATACGAGAAGGAGCTGATATGCCGCGTATAGTTGGTGTTGATATTCCCAATGACAAATCCATATGGATTTCACTAACCTATATTGTTGGTATAGGTAAATACACATCGGAACAGATTTTAAAAGAAGCTGGCATCGAAAAAAGCACAAAGGCCGGCAAGCTCAGCGAAGACGAGCTTAGCCGGATAACGCAGATTATCGACCGAAATTACATCGTGGGAGGCCAGCTTCGCAGGCAGATTACTCAAAATATAGCTCGCTTGCGCGATATAGGTTGTTACAGAGGTATTCGCCACAGAAAGGGATTGCCTGTTCGGGGACAGTGCACTCAAAGTAATGCACGTACCCGCAAAGGCCCAAGAAAAACAGTCGCGGGCAAGAAGGGTGTGAAGGAAAAACGCTAAAAGCCCGATTGTCTGGATAAAAATAAGTTTCAGGATGCGTAAAGAGAAAATGGGCATTGATAATTGGTTGTTGAGATATACAACACGCAAAGTGATGACCGTAATAGGATACTAATAAGTCTGCTTCCGTCTGGCGGATACGCAGTACGAGGAAAATAATGGCAAAAAAGACAAGGCGAAAAGTTAGAAAAAATGTTGTCCGGGCTATTGTCCACATAAAGGCTACATTCAACAATACGTTGATTACGATCACGGATTTAGATGGTAATACAGTTTGCTCAGGTTCAGCGGGCTCGATAGGTTTCAAAGGCTCTCGTAAAAGTACGCCCTTTGCCGCTCAACAGGCCGCACAACGTTGCGCCAATACCGCTATGCGTAACGGCGTGCGTGAGGTCGAAATCAGGGTTAAGGGACCTGGCTCAGGTCGTGAATCCGCCATCTCAGCTCTGCAGCAGATGGGATTGCGTATCGCCTCGATAGAAGATGTTACTCCACTGCCGCATAATGGTTGTAGACCACCGAAGCGAAGACGAGTGTAAAACACCAAGACCCCAAAAACTTTTTTGGAGATGACTAAAAAGAATGGGACGTTATCTGGGTTCATCTTGTAAACACTGCCGCCGTGAGGGAATGAAGCTTATGCTCAAGGGCATCAGATGTGAGATGGCTAAATGCCCGGTCGAAAAAAAGCAGCGTAATCTGGCTCCCGGTATGCATGGCTGGCGCAGAGGCAGGACAAGTGAATACGCCGTCAGGCTGCGTGAAAAGCAAAAGATCAAGAGATACTACGGACTTCTGGAGCGGCAATTTATGAGGTGCTTCCACAAAGCCGAGCAAATAAAGGGCAATACTGGCGAAACCTTGCTGCAGTTGTTGGAAAGACGCTTGGACAATGTAGTATATAAGTTGAATTTTGCACCATCGCGTAAGGCCGCAAGACAACTGATCGCCCACGGCCACATTTATGTAAACGGTCGCAAGGTGGATGTCAGCGATTATACTACAAAAATCGGTGACAAGATAACAGTCAAAGATTCCGAAAAAAGTGTCAAAAAAGTAAAGGAACATTTGGAAAACAACCCGAATTTTACCGCTCAGAGTTGGTTGCAATTGGCCCGGGAAAAACCCGAAGCTACTATTGTTGCATTGCCCACTCGAGACGATGTTCAGATTCCCGTTGAGGAGCAGCTGGTTGTAGAGTTCTGTTCGAGATAGCTACAAAATAGTTGTAAGCTTTTAGTTCGCCATATATAAGCGAATCTAATGATGTTGAGTTTTTACCCCTGTTAGCAACAAGCAGGCCCCTGATTGTAACTGTCGGGGGCAGAGGTAAAACTCAAGACTTATATAGGAGGTCTATATGCGAGTTACATGGCGCGGTTTGGAGTTGCCGACTCGTGTTGAACAAGACACGATGGTATCAAGCGATAAATATGGCCGATTTTTTATTGAGCCTTTCGAACGTGGTTTCGGCACCACTATTGGTAACAGCCTAAGACGTATCTTGCTTTCCTCGTTGGAAGGTAGCGCCGTAACATCAATCAAAATAGCAGGCGTCAACCATGAATTCAGCTCAATAAGCGGGGTGATGGAGGATGTCACTGATATTGTTTTGAATGTCAAGAGTCTTGTCATTCGGCTCCAGGGCCTGGGTCCGAAGACAATGAATGTTTCGGCAAACAAAGCTGGCATTATAACGGCAGCAGATATAGTTGCTGACCCAGCTATTGAAGTGATAAACAAAGATATGGTGTTAGCCACTTTGACGGAAAAAGTAAAGTTTGAAATGGAAATGGTAGTCGAAAACGGTCGTGGTTATGTGCCAGCTTCCGAACGAATCGCCGGTGCAGACAGATTCGACCAGGAAATCGGAAGAATAATGCTCGATGCCGTATATTCACCGGTCACAAGGGTGCGCTACACAACCGAAGATACCCGTGTAGGCCAGCGAACGAATTATGACAAGCTGATTCTGGAGATCTGGACCAATGGAACAATCACGCCTGAAATGGCGCTGGTAGAGGCCGCTAAAATTTTGCGCAAGCATGTCAATCCGTTCGTACAGTATTTCGAGCTTGGAGAAGAAACCGTTGCCGGTGAGATTACCGAAGCAGCGGTACAAGAGCAAGCGATGGACGAAGAATTAGCCAAAAAACTGAGTATGCCGATTCAGGAGTTAGAGCTTTCGGTGAGAGCAAGCAACTGTCTTGAATCAGTAAAAGCGGAAACGGTTGGCCAGTTGGTGAAGATGACGGATGCTGATTTGCTAAAGATTCGCAGCTTTGGTAAAACTTCTCTGCGGGAAATCAAGAGGAAGCTTGCCGACATAGGCTTGTCTTTAGGAATGACCGATATTGATAGTTAATTTCGATAGATTAGTTCGATAACGTTTGCAGGCAGTAGTGAAGATAATGAGGAATTTGAACTTATGCGTCATAGAGTAGCAGGACGTCGGCTAAGTCGAACAACGGAACATCGTCTGGCTATGCGACGAAATTTGGTCGCTTCGCTCATCCAGCACGAAACGATCTCGACCACCATCGAAAAGGCCAAAGAGGTAAAACCATTTGCCGAAAAATTAATTACGCTGGCTAAGAAAGGCACATTATCAGCCAGACGTCGGGCCATTGCCCTGCTTGGAAATCGCGACATCATAGATTATGAAGATGGCACAGTAGTCAAAAAAGGCACGATAATTGGAAAATTGTTTAGTGAACTTGGCCCAAGATACCTTGATAGACCAGGCGGTTATACAAGAATTATCCCTCTATCATTAAGAAGGTTGGGTGATAACGGCCAGCTCGTCTTGCTGCAACTCATAGGCCAGGACGAGAGTACAAGAAGGCAGACCAAGGCCACTTCCAAAAAGCGCCGCCGTAAGAAGGCAAAAGAAGAAGAAACCATCAAAATCGAACAGACCGCCGAAACCCAAGAACCTGTTGAAGCTAAGGACACTGCCGAAACCACCGACCAGACAAACAAAGCCAACAAGAAGCGATAACCTGCCGTCTGTGAGGATAACCTGACAATGAGTGCGGATGATTGTATCTTTTGTAAGATGGTAGCCGGACAGATTCCGGTTACAAAGATTTACGAAGACGAAGCCGTTCTTGCGTTTTTGGATATCGGCCCCATAAGCGATGGCCACACGTTGGTGATTCCAAAGGAGCATTTTGAAAAACTACACGAATGTCCCTCTGAACTTTTAGGTCAGGTCAGTTCACGTCTTGGCAAAATCGCGGGGGCTGTAACCGCTGCAATAAATCCTGATGGCTATAATGTGCTGTGCAATAACGGCAGGGCAGCCGGTCAACTTGTTGAGCATTTACATTTTCATATAATCCCTCGCAGTACAGGCGATGGCCTGTTCGACCGCTGGCCTTCATATAAATATGAGGCCGGGAAGATCGAGCAAATTGCTGCTGGAATTCGCGAAAATTTATGATTTCGTCCTGTTGCTCTTGATAAGAAATACTTTTTATGGTATTTTAATCATTGACAACTTTTGGTGGTTACTGGTTGGTAGGTTACAGACATAAACGACGAGACGCAAAACACGGTTAGTGATCGCGGGGTAGAGCAGTCTGGTAGCTCGTCGGGCCCATAACCCGGAGGTCGCAGGTTCGAATCCTGCCCCCGCTATGAAGACATAGAGATAACTTCTTTAATAACAAGAGGTTATCTCTTTTTTTGTCTCCTCAACTTTACCCGTTGCGGTCAAGATATTAGAATTAGATTACCTGCCGAGGGATCAGTGTCTATATCACCGGGTTACATTAGTAATAACAGGAGGAAACTTCAAATGATGAAGCAATCAAGAAGACAATTCATTAAATCATGCTTTTATTTGCCAATCTCAGGGTTTAGTGCTGCCTTTAACCCCTGGAGACAATGCTGCCCCCGGCTCTTTTCATAATTATTAGTGCGTCTCATAATAGACCAAAAGACAATAATTAGCATGGGAAAAAGCGGCCCACTGCCTCTTAAGGGGGGCTGTGCAAGTTTTATCGAATCTCATGAGGGTTTACCGTCGGGTCATTTGGGACATCAAACAAATGAGTCCATTTTCATTTTGCAGATTTGTGTGGCTAATTTCGTGAGTTTTTTGACACGTTGGTCGAGGTATTGGAGGTCAGCCTTTGTGATCTTGTATGGGTCTTTATAGCGAGCGTCAATATAAGCGTTCTTTAAGAGTTTAAAAATTCGATCCTGCTCCTCAGTTGCACAAGGGAAAACAGCAAGAAAAGCAGGGTCGTAGCTTGCAATCTGCTTGCCGAGATTTTCAATGTCGTGACCTTTTGGCTTATAACCAGCGAAGACCAGAAGAATTGCTGTATAAAAGCATTCTATGGATTGATAAAGTTCAAGTACAGCTTCGTTATACCATCTTTTTTCTAAGTCATATTGAAAATGGTTATAGAAACGTTTTGCCTTTGTGAACCATTTTTTGAAATCACGCTGGGCGATTTCTTTTCTTTTTTTGATGTTGAGTTTGCGTCTTTTTGCAAGTTTGAATTTTCCTGAGTCGTAGAGCATTATTCCTTCTTTTTTTATGTCGGAGAAGAAGTATTGGCCTTCACTCAGTTGCGAGTTTACATACTGGATATCGTGGAGGATGAGGTTTACGGTCGTTCGTGCTCCCTTTAACCTGTCTTCAACTTTGCGATGCAGGTCTGAATTATCGGCGTTTTCGGCGTCTTCTGTGATGATGAGAATGTCGAAGTCAGATTTGTATTCGTAGGTGAAATGACTTTCGGCGCAGACATCTTCAATCCAGTTGCCACGTGCATAGGAGCCGAATAGAATTACCATCTGGACATCAAGAAGCTCTTCGAGAATAATATTTGTTATGTAAGCAATTTCCTTAGCTTTGCCTTCCGGTAAATGTGAAAGGGATTTTCTCATAGTAGTCTTGTGGCCGATTACTGTCGAGGAGTTCCCTCTCAGGTCTCGCTGATTCAGTTGGTGAACGCCGTGACCAACGCCATAAGCAAAATGATGTAGAAAATTTTTCTTCTCTCCCGCTGCTTCTTCGCTTTTCTCATCGCACGCTTCTTCAGGCCGCTCTCTTTTGCCGTAAATGCTGAAAAATTCCTTGAAATAACCGCAGTTTAAACAATTCCCCTTGCAGCGAATTATTTCTTTGCCGAATTGCCGCACGACTACGAAGCAATAATCAATCTCCCTTCCGTATATTAGACAGTCTCCACATTCCTTATCACAATTTGTTTTTTGCGTGTGCTCCCAGCAGTGTCCCAATAAGCCGGATGTTAGAGCCTTTTTGTCATTATGGAAGGTCTTACCATGCAGGATCTCAAGAAAAGATATAGCTTCGGATGCAGGAATCCGGTGCTGATTTCCAACAGTCCTGATGGTTCTAATCTTGCCTCGGTTGATCCAGTTGCGGACCGTAAAACTCGAAACGCCACAGAATTCTGCGAGTTCAGTCGTTGTTAGATAGTTCTTTTTCCTCTTGGTCTTCTCGACAGTTATGTCCTCTTTTCTCACAGCAGAAACAACCCTTCTGTAAAAACAGGTGAAATCTACGTTAAATTCTGATTCCTCAACATCAAACCATTTTATTCACTGGTAATACAAGGCGTAGTCAGTTCCCTTTCCTGCCTCACCAAATCGCTAAAAGTCGTACTGTTGAACACGTGCGAAATTGCGTTGTGAATCCTTTTCCACATGCCCTTGAATATACAGCGCGTGCGAAGAGGACATTCGTTGACCTTAGCCTTGTCAAGAAGGCAGGTAATCGGACCAATGGGGCCTCCGATAAACTGAATTACCTCGGCAACGGTAAGGTCCTCAGGCGAATGGGTCAGGACATAGCCTCCGTTACTTCCGCGGCAAGATTCAACAAAACCACCTTGCTTGAGCTGGCTGAGTATCGTCTCAAGAAATCGCTTCGGGATGGCCTGAGCTTTGGCGATCTCAACAGTCTTTATTGGGCCTTGGTCGTTGCGTTTTGCAAGTTCAAAAACAGCCCGCAGAGCATACAAACTTTTTTGCGAAACGTGCATTTTGTACCTTCATTTGCTAACCCGATCAAAAACGCATATTCATTTATTCAATCAATTCAACCGAAATAGTAGACAAACTACAGGCGCTGTCAATATATTTTTCCATTTATTCTTCCGTTAGGTGCAATTTTTCTCACGCTTAGCAAAATTCCCTCGTGGCTTGCAGAAACACGTGTTAAAATGTTAAGATACAAGGATTTGACAGGATTCATATAAATTGAGCATGAACTCCATTCGTGCCTATGGATATCACGAGTTTTCAATTATTGTAGCAGCCCACAAGGTATTACATCTGTGGAATATGACCAGTGTCTATGAGCAGGTGGGCTCTGGCGTCAGGAAAAGGGCACGCGGTGTATGCGGCCAAAGGTGCTGGTGCCATTCTGGAACTGACGGTAGGAATGATAACATTGGCGATAGTTGCTACCAGCGGAGTTTTACTTATCGCCGAAATCACAAGTCTGGCAGCCTCAGGCAAGGAAAAAAGAAAGCTGAGCAAGATTCGCCACACCAGCTCAGACGACTTACATAAGCTAATACAAGTACGGCTACAAAGAACGGTCTATAAAAAAGTTTATTCATTGGATGGCAACGAAGCTCATTTTGCATATAGAGGTATCTGACAAAGAGCCGGTATTTAGACTTCATATGCTATCGGAAGCAATTGAAGAACAGATTACTCAGAAAATGGGCGGAACCACTATTATACATATCGACCCAATAAACAAGGAATATCCCAAATATGAGGCGATTGCTCAGGCTAGAGAGGAAATTATCTCCGAAGACAAAAGAGCCAATTCCTTCCATGAGTTAAGAATTGTCGGCTGCCGCGCAAACAAATGTAATGTGGTTTTCGACATCGCCTTGGAGGAAGATGCAGATGAGCAGGAGACTTATGACATTATTCGCTCTATACGTGAGAAATTTAAAATAAGGTTTCCTGAAATGAAAACGGTCATTAAGGCCGAAGCAAAGTATGCTTACAACTTGTAACCTTTATTTGTGCCAATGGTTCGATTATGAAATTAAATGAATATGAAAAAAACAGCTTGAAAGAAATAAGCAAATGGGAGAAAGCAAAACATCGAGGATTTCATAAGAAAATTCTCGATGCAGCTTCTAAGCCGATTGATTACGTGACCCAAAAAATAGGGCCTGAAAAGCTAAAAACTTTCGAAAATGCAATAGAGAAAACCATTGAGAATTTATTGTATACATCCAGGTGTATGGTTGACCGCGAAGAGCTGATAAAAAGAGCTCATGCTCACGGTTTGATGATAAAAGACCTCTCGGAACTAAGAGGGTGTGATTTGTTGTTGCTCGATAATTGTAACCGTAAGCACATAAATTTCCATGAGAAGGCCAGCGCAATACAAGGTGCTGCAGGAGGACTGGGTGGCCTACTGACAGCAACGGTCGATCTGACGGCACTTTTGGTCCAGGACTTTCACATGATTCAAGAGATTGCGCTATGCTACGGTTATGAACCTGACGATATTATAGAGAAAGAGATAATATTAAGGATAATCGAAATCGGAGTTGGGGGATCAGAAATAAAATTTAAGGCCTTAAGGGAGATTGAATCCCTAAAGAAAATTGGAAGGAAGTCAGGTAAGGAGACAAGGACAAAAAAAGGTGTTGCAGTGTTAGGGTCAAAAGCCTTAGAGGAATACATTGAACACGTAACAGCCGCTCTGATTGTTCGTTTAGTCCCACGTGCCCTGCCTGTAATATCAATGGTGGTAAGCGCCCATTCGAACCACGAGATTATGGAACATTCAGGAAAAGGGGCTTTTATGGTCTACAGAAAGAGATTTATTGAAAGAAAAAAGGAAATGGTTGGGCGAAGATCACATGGATACAATAAAAAGAAGGGGAATGCTAACAATGGAGACAACTGATTATTACTGTCCGCAGACTGTAACAAGCACGCTTGGGTATAACTTGGGGCGTAGTGCAGGGGCTGTAAGAGTAGTGACAATAGAAGCCATCAGCCCTGTTAGGGCAAGCGTGGCCGTAGGTGCCGCGTGGGGAGGTGTAGCTGCTCTGGTTA
>Ga0209636_10007631_pt1 | contig 11023 bp, 8 predicted proteins | sample DeeMarSWOR152_54_FD_187464 | JGI IMG/M metagenome (GOLD analysis project Ga0209636, IMG submission 187464) | Marine sediment microbial communities from White Oak River estuary, North Carolina - WOR-1-52-54 (SPAdes) (version 2) | ecosystem: Environmental > Aquatic > Marine > Intertidal zone >... | reverse complement strand
CCAACATCATCACCTTTCCCTGGGTTCAAACCAGGTGGAAAATCTTTCAGGATAGACTGCGGGTGTTGATGTGTCTACCTTTTTCCTCTGACCAGAGGCTAACGGTAACTATTTAATTATATTCCAGTCATGGGAAAGCGATATGAGGACAATCCATCCTCGTATCGCTTTCCCCCTCCACACTTGTTAATCTATATTATTATATTATTCTCTTTTCCGTCAAGCGTGCCAACTCTTTCGCTGGCATCAACCACGATGTGGCTGAACAGTAACCCTATCTTATGCCTTATTGAGGAAGAGGGAATATCAGTTCGTGCGTCGGTTTCAGCCAGTCGTGCTGGGAAAAGACTATATCGAGTTCCCATACATGTGCTGCATCTGTCTTTATCCACTGACCAAGAAAGAGCGGAATTCCGCTGAAGTGTTCCTCTTGAATAAACTTCACACGACCGTTAATCGACAGCATATCGGTTTCCGCCATGGCCTGGTTAATCGCAGCCCCGTCAAGTGTGCCGGCTCTTCCAATGGCATCAATCATAATTTGCGCTTCCTCATAGCCATGGCCTATAGCCGGGTTCAGTGGTTGACCTGTGGCTGCAACCCATCTGTCAGTGAGCGATTGGGCAGTGGTGCCACCGATACCGGGGCAGGAGTCTGCCGGATATGATGAATCCCACCATACCTCAACACCAACACCCCACGGCAGGTCGCCACCCCAGGACGATGCATCTACATAGAAAAGTGGCGCTCTTCCAATAGTGACTATCTTAGGCTTAAAGCCCTGCGCGCTACATTGTCTCCACAATGTCCCCCAATCAGGTCCGGGACAATTGCCCCAGAGTATTTCAACATCGTTAGCCATCCACTCCTTGATTATAGGCGTAAAGTCCGTGGTCCCAATAGGAAACAGGCCTAGTTTTTTGTCTATACCAACAACCGTACAACCCCACTCCTCCAATGCCCCAGGAAATAATCCGTACCAACCTATGCCGTCCGGGTCATCTGACGCTGCGACCCCCGCTATCTTGTTGGTCTGGTTACCGTACTCATCCAGCATGCCAAAAAATATATCCTTTATGGTATATCCGGGTTTACCAGCCCGGAAGTCACCCTCCGGATATGGCATAACAATACGGAAACCGGTCATCCAGGTGTATTGCCAGGGCGGCGAAATTTCCATTCGCATACCATTCCAGGGTTCAAGAGGACCGCCTCCGATAAGGTGCGGTATGTGGTATTTCTCAGCTACGGTAGCTACGGGACCGTGTATATTTACCGGTTCATCGGGTGAAAGTAAGGCGTGTACCTCATCGCGGACACAAAGGTCTTCGGCAAGAGTCCCTACCTTTACCGGGTCGCTCTCGCAATCGGCGACTATAAGTCTCACCGGCAGTTTAGCCCCGTACTCTGCCATATGTATTCCGCCTTGCGCATTGATATCGTCGACAGCTGCCTGCATGCCAAATACACAGCCTTCACCGAAACCGCCGAACATACCTGTCATCGGTGCCGGAGTGCCTATGCGGATTTCTTCTGGGCCTTTTGGTGCCGCCTCACAACCACCGAGAATCAACCCGGCTACCAATATGATTGCAACTGGAATTAAAAGAAGCTTTCTCATTGTTGCTTGCTCCTCCCCTTAAGTATTTCGAGCCATGTTTCCCGTTATCTAATTTACCTTCCTCATATAATACCCCCCCTTATTCCAGTATATTCACCGTAATACCTTGCTAGTCTAACTCGGAGCAAGTTTTAACTAAGTTACCTATTACACTTTAATATAATAACACATTGCTACAATAACGCAACATACTCAAAATGCCGAGTTAATCCAACCTATGGGTAGCCTGTGGCGGTTGATTACTTTTCAGCTGACCTAAAAAGATAACAACCCCTCTAGAGAAGAGAGATTGTTATCACAATGACGCTGACTAGAGCTTCGTTACTCTCAGCTCCGTCAGTGTGCCCCCTGCCTTGATGGCTTCAAGCAGAGCTTGTGGTGGAGGGTAGCTCCATCCTGTACCTTAGTTTATTCGTAGGGCATGGGCCAGATAGGTTCACCCGTTATAGGTATGAAGTCGTGCTGAGAAACGACAATTATATAGTCCCATACCCACGGCTGGTTAGTCTTCTCCCACTGGAAGTAAAAGAGCGGCTGCGCGCTAAACTGGTTTTCGTCAAATTTCACCCGATGACACATTGTCATCAGGTCGGTTTCGGCTAGAGTTTTGTTAATCTCAGCTCCGTCAAGCGTACCAGCTCTTTCGATGGCGTCAACTATGACCTGGATGGCCATATAGCCCCAGCCAATATTCGGGTTAAGCGGTTCCTTTGTCTTAGCCACCCATCTTTCGAAAAGCGATTGCGGAGTTGTGTCACCAATGCCAGGGCAATCTTTATATGATGGGTCCCACCAGGATTCACAACCGATACCCCATGGTAGGTCGCCACCCCAGGAGGCTACATCTATATAGAACAGGGCAGCTCTGGCCGCGTACATCATCTTGGGCTTAAACTCCAGCGCTTGAGCTTGTCTCCACAGTGTGGCGAAAGGAGGAGCAGGGCAATTGCCCCAAACTATTTCAACATCATTAGCTTTCCACTGCTCTATGATGGGCGTAAAGTCCGTAGTTGCCATGGGGAACAGACCCAGCTTTTTATCTTCACCGATAACATTATAGCCTGCCGCTTCTAGAGATGGGGGAAATATTGAGTACCAACCTACGCCGTCTGAGTCATCCGAGGCAAAAACCCCCACTGTCTTGTTGGTGTCCTCACCGAACTGGTCTAGGATGGCCAATCCAATGTCCATTATCGTATATCCAGGCACACTCCGAAAATCTCCCGGTGGAGCCGGCGTAGCGATACGAAAACCGGTCATCCAGGTGTATTCCCAGGTTGGCGTAACTTCCATCCGCATACCCAACCAGGGTTCCATGGGACCAGTTCCACCGATAAATGGGATCTTATACCGCTCAGCTACGGTAGCTATCGGGGAGTTCATTGGCGGTGGTCTGATAGGTGCGGTAAGGAAACGCACCTTGTCGCGGGTGCACATCTCTTCGGCGAGAGTCCCGGCTTTTAGCGGGTCACTCTCGTTGTCAGCGACTACAAGTTCGACGGGCAATTTAGCTCCGTACTCTTCTACATATACTCCACCCATTTTGTTGATATCCTCGACAGCCGCTTCTATCCCAAATAAACCGCCGGTGCCAAAACCGGCATACATGCCCGTTAAACACGCAGCGTGGCCTATCTTGATTGCTTGTGGAGCTTCTGGGGCCGGCTTACAACCGCCGAAAATTAACCCGCTTACCAGTATAATTGCCAGGGGTATCATCAGAAGTTTCTTCATTCTGGCTACCTCCTTTGCTTAATATGGCAAAGTTTGCCTGTTTTCTTTATCATGTTAGCTGTATTAGCAATAGGCATCACCTCTTCTCTTCAACTAGGTTGAGTTTAGAAAGCCGGTGATTTTAGTGGTTAAAGACACTTATACCATTACATAACCTGCTTGTCAATAGGTATTTTACCTGGAAGGAGGGGTATCGTCCTTATGCTGACGCCTTATAAGCCTTGCATACTATGCCCCTCAGGTTAACCGAGCCCATCTCACGGTTAAAGGGCGGCTGGTCATCGGTCAGGATATTGACATTGGACTTTGCCCAGCCATATAGCTCTGCAGGGTCATCTTCGGGGAACCACCAGCCATACTCAGCTACTATCACTCTGGGGTCGATATCGGGTGACAGGGTAGCCCTTTGTTTTATCCTGCCTCGCTTGGTTTCGATATACATCCAGTCCCCATCGGCTATCCCCAGCTCCGCGGCGGTCTGGGGATTAATATAGGTAATTGGCTCGGGGTGGCTCCCTCGCAGGCTGGCTATCTGCCGTCCACTTGAGTGGCGGTAACAGACATGCTTCCAGTTGGTAAGCACCAGGGGATATTCCTTGGTGAGTTCCGGGGTGCTGTGGGGTGTTTCTGGAGGTTCGTAATAGACAGGCAGGGGGTCGAATCCCCACTCTTTAAGCTGGCTGGAGTATAATTCGACCTTACCTGAGGGTGTGGGAAAGCCCTGGGATTTATAGCTTCGGTAGTGTTTGCTACCTGTCAACGCACCTATTTTTCTGAACTCGTTAAACGAGATACCAGCCGGTTCCAGAGTAAAGTCAAGGTGCTGCTCCTCGGTATCCCAGTAGTATTCTCCCAGTCCCAGCTTTCGGGCAAGGTCGCGCAGTATTTCGTAGTCGGAGCGGCACTCAGCCACGTGGGTAACTTTTTGCTGAACCAGGGCTACCGGCAGGGAATAGGGCGGTGCCGCGATATCGTCAAACTCTAGGTAAGTGGCTACTGGCAGCACTATATCAGCCAGAGCCGCGGTTGGTGTCATGAACATATCAGCTACGGCTAAGAAGTCGAGCTTCAGGAGAGCCTGATGTGCCTCCTGGACATTGCTGTAGGTTATGAGCGCATTACTCCCTAAGACGCAGGCGGTTCGGATGGGGTAGGGGTCTCCATGCTGGATAGCCTTGATTGTGTCCGCGGCAGTAGCGTCGGGGAAAAGTGGTAGCAACTTGCGTTTGGCGTTAAGTCCCTTCTGGCGCATCTCGGGTGATATCTTTTCCGGCAGGGTGAGTGCTGGAGCTGCGGGTCCAAGCGCATGACCGGTTAAGGGCGGTAGTGACCATCTTGCTTCTCCCCCGGGTATTTCCAGGTTGCCGGTAATGGCTCTCAAGATACAGAGAGCCCGTGCGTTTTGAAAGCTGTTAACTCCAGAATCAATGCCGTTACCCCACTGGATGCAGGCCGGCTTATCGGTAGCATAAAGCCTAGCAGCCTGCTTGATTACCCCGGCAGGGACCCAGGTAATATCAGCGACCCTCGCCGGGGTGTAGTCTTGAACGTGGGCTTTAAGCTCGTCAAAGCCTGTCGTCCACTGCTCAACAAAGGTTTTATCGTATATGCCCTCGTTGATTATTACATTTATCATTCCCAGGGCAAGTGTCAGGTCTGAACTCGGTCTCGGTTTTAGCCACAGGTCAGCTTTGTCTGCACCCCAAATCTTCATGGGGTTGATAATCATGAGTTTTGCACCGCGTTCCACCGCCTTTACCGCACGAAGGTGGACATGGTACAGGGTTTGCGATGGATTCTTGCCCCAGAGCACAATTCTGGCTGGTGGGTGGTCGTAGTCGGGTAAGGCGTAGAAACCGTAGGTAACGAGCGAGGCATTCCGGCGGGGCAAAAAGCAGACATGTCCCTGACCGGTAACATTGGGTGAGCCAAAGATATTGGCAAATCGAGCCACATGCTGAAACTGAGAGCCGCCTTTGTTGCTTCCTTCAATGAAGACGACCGACTCAGCACCGTACTTGTCCTTCGCCCTGGTTAGTTCACTGGCTATCGTGTCCAGGGCTTCGTCCCAGGTAATCTGTTGCCACTTGCCCTGGCCTCTTTCCCCTACTCTCTTTAGCGGGTGCTTTAACCGGTCCGGGTGATAAAGAAATTCCAGTGATGCCAGCCCCTTGGGGCATAGCGCTCCCTCATTCAGCGGGTTCTCAGGGTCGCCCTCTATCCTGACAGCCCGTCCGTTGTCCATGTGGACTAATATGCCGCAGCCAATCTGGCAGATGCCACAGGTGCTTTTTATTATTGTGCTACCCGGACCTGTTTTATCCATAATATCCCTCATCGGGAACCAGCTTGAGTCGTTATCTCTTCAACTACGCTGTGTGCACAGAGTGTCCCGGGTAAATGATTCCGACTATATAAGTTACCCCATTCAATCAATTGGCAGGTTGAAGAATTTCTTTGGGTTTTCAAAAGTAACCTGCTCTATTTCGTCTCTTTTCAAACCCAGCATTCTCATCGCCATAATCACTCTTGGAATCGAGAAATAGCCATCGCTGCCGCCGCCGAGTTCGGAGTTTATCACCATCTTATCTCTCTTATCTGGGTTTTTGAGCACTTTTTCCGCGGCTATCTCGGGCGGCATCTTATCATGGCATACGCTTAGCCCAGCCATTGCCCCGGATTTCAGGCGAAAGTCAAGCGTATTTTCCCCGGCGTGGTCTAATATTACCCTGTCCAGGCTGAAATTTTCCTCTTTAATAACATTGACTATTTGCTTTATCACCGTAGGGGCTTGGGGTGCCAGCCGGATGGGAGTATGCACAATGATGGGGAGGTTGTGCTCCTTGGCAATCCTCAGCTGGGCTCTAAACAGCTTCGCTTCGTCTTCAATGCCCACGTCCAGACCTATCTCACCCATACCCACTACCCTTTCATGCTTGAGGTACTGGGGAAGCTTTTCAAGACATTCCTCGATAGCTTCAGGGGTTAGTCCGTAGAATGGTAGGCTCAGCGTAACATAAGCCTCTACACCCAGAGCCTTGAGGCTCTTCACCTCGTAGTCCAGGAATCTCCGCCATAATCGCAGGAGTGTTTCTGCCGTGGCTGAACCTTTAAACATGTGGGGGGAGGGAATAACCGCCGCCTCCATCCCTGCCATTGACAGTTTTTCAAGGACTACATCGTCAATCATATCTGTGTGAAGGTGGGGGTCAATAAATCTCATAGCTAAACCTCCCTAAATAAGATTAAAAGTTATTTACCCTGCTCTTTTTTTATCCAGTCTATGAGGTGGTTTATAAGATTTTGTCGGCACTTATCCATTTCTTCAGCCGACCATTTGTAGAAGCCCTCCCCCGTTTTGAATCCCAGCTTCCCCTGTTCCACCTTTTCTTTGAGAAGGGGTGAGGGTCGGGGAGAAGATTCCAGATGTTTGAAAATGTAATCGTGGATAGACAGGGTTAAATCAAGCCCTGCCATATCGGCGGTTTCCAGCGGTGCCAGAACCGGTAGCCGAATACCAACCCCCTTCTTAATGGCGTCATCAACCGTAGCCGGGTCGGCAATGCCATGTTCCACAATAGAGACAGCCTCTCGCCACAGGGCATGCTGAAGTCGGTTACAGACAAACCCGGGTACATCCTTCATGACCTTTATCGGGTGCTTGCCGGCATCCTTCAATACTTGGTAGGTTGTCTCTAAGACCTCGTCGGAGGTTTCATTACCCTTGACCACTTCCACCAGTGGAATGAGATATGGGGGATTCCAGAAATGAGTCCCCACAGTTCTCTCACGCCGGTGAGCCTTGGATGCAATTTCGGTTATACTCATTACGGATGTATTGGTAGCCAGGATAGTCTCCGGGGGACACATCTGGTCTAAATCGTGAAAGAACTGCTGCTTTAACTCCAGATTTTCGGAGACACACTCGATAACCAGTTGAGCATTGGTAGCCGCCTCTTTCAAATCCGTAGTGGTCTTTATTCTGCTTATGGCTGGTTCAATTTCGCTCTCTGAGCCCATTCCCCTTTTGGCCATTACCGAGAGGTTCGCCCTGATTTTTTCAACAGCTTCGGGCAATGCCTCCTGTCTTCTGGCATATATGTAGACATTGTAGTTCTTGGCGGCAAAAACCTGAGCAACACCGGGTGCTATCATGCCCGCCCCAATCACAGCAATATTCCTGATGTCTTGAGCTTTCATGCAGGCCTTCCTTTCCATGTTTCTCTTTAATGCAGAACTGTAACCTTGAGCTTGTAGATATCCAGCTTGGGGATATCACTTTACTTGAAGCAGTACCGCTGCTTCACCGATGATAGGCAACTCACCTGCCCGTAATACCGAATTCCATACCTAGCCGTGCAGAGTGTATCTGTAGCACGCTATTTCTCAATATCGTATCACCATGTCATGCCCACGGTCAAGTTTGTACCCATCTACCTTGAATGGAGCGTAGCTTTGACAACACCAGAGGATTTTGTTGCTCTCAGGTAACGGGTTGGGCTATAATTGGATATGTGATAGTTCATTCAAGCGGTGATTAGGGATTGAAGAAACCCGGTGGTGCAGGTGGTCAATCCTGAGATAATTACGGCAGAAAGGAAGGTAATACTGTGCAAAAATCGATTGTGTCTATAGTCAAGGGAACCGACGCGCAGAAGATGGTAGAAGAGGCTCTTTCTCTTTTAGGCGGGGTAGAATCTCTAATCAAGCCAAACTCGACGGTAGTCATCAAACCAAATATAGGGCACGACTACCCGCCTGAAACCAGTGTGAACACCAGTCCGGCGATGGTTGCGGCGACTATTAAGGTGCTGCGTAAAGCACGACCCAGGCAGATTATCCTGGCTGAGGCATCAGCCATTGGATGTGATACGCTCAAGTGCATGGAGGTGAGCGGAATCAAGAAGGCTGCCGAAGAAGCTGGTATAGACAAGATTATTGATATCAAGAGAGAGAAAGACCTGATAAATATTCCAATAAGGGATGCACGCTCTGCTTTAACCAAGACAGCCTTTCCCAGGTTTCTTTTAGAGGCAGACCATATAGTGAATCTGCCTATTTTTAAGTCACATGCCAGTATGGTCTTCACCTGTGCACTGAAGAATATGAAAGGAACGGTACAGGATAAAGTTCACTATCAAATGCACCAGACCGACCTCGCTCAGGCAATGATGGATTTATGGTCGGTTATGAAAGCCGACCTCAATATAGCCGATGTCATTCGACCCGCCGCTGGTTTCGGACCCCACTCCACAACCCCGGTAGACTTTGGTTGCGTGGTTGCTGGCAAAGACCCGGTGGCAGTAGATGCTACCGTTTGCCGGATGGTTGGTCTGGATATAGAAAAGGTATCATATTTCGAACCGGCTCGGGAGCGGGGCTTGGGGAATGTTGACGAAGATATGATAGAAATTCGTGGCAAAAAAATAGAGGAAGTACACAAACAGATATGGCTGCCATTCATGGTAGGGTTTGATAAGTGGCCCGAATACAACATCATGGCTGAACATTCCTGCAGCAGTTGCCAGGCATTGGTAGCGATGACCATGGAGAAACTAAAAGGACTTGGTGAGTATGATAAAAATGCAGGTATTACAGTCGTTCTTGGCCGCGAGAAAGAGCTTCCCGAGGGGGTGGACAAAGACAAGTTAGTCCTAGTGGGTGATTGCCTTAAGAAATGGCGTAAGCATGGCGTATTTGCCAGTGGGTGTCCCCCTGCCGAACCTTTCCCTCTGTGGGCAATAACTGACCGAAAGGATTATACCGACATAGAAAAGCTGGACAGGAAAAGAATGGCTAAGGAGGACGTGCTCTTTAGAAAGTATATAGACAAACTATTAGAGCAGATGGAGGCAGAATCAGGCGGGGACTAGAAGTAAAAGAGATACCAGGAAACGGCTCCCGAGACAATCTTAGGAGCCGTTTAAATTTGCACTAACTGGAAAGTAAGTGCCAGGTTATCCTGGATTATACTTAGCCCTGTGCACTTACCTTTTCCAGAAGCCGTCTCACCAACAAGTTGCGCTTATCAGGTGCGCCTTCTTCGGATAGCTAAAACCAAGCTAACCTATAACCAGTACATCTACAGAAGACCGGTCTAATAGTTAATCACTACCAGCATGCTTACCGGCTTGTTGGTCTTGTTAAGTACCTCTCTTCCTTCATTGGGAGGGAGAGAGAGTAAATCCCAGGGACCCAGGGTAACCTCTTCTTTCTTGGTCTTTATTGTGATTTCTCCATCAAGGACAAAATAAACCTTCTCCATAGGTGAGTCTTCATAGGCGTATTCAGCGCCACCCCCGGGGAGAAAGTGCGATAAGCCTACCCAGAACTTCGAGGCTCCTGTTTCTTCCTTGCCGTGCATTCTAAGCGCAACCATATTAAAATGACCGGGTGCTGCATAGGGCTTAACCTGATCCAGTCGAACTTTCTTCATGTATTCCCCTCCTCAGTATTGATAGTATGAAGTATTACTGGTCACCCTCATCCACGATGGCTACCAGTCTTACTATAGACCCGTCACCCTTTACCCATCGGATGGGGAAGCCGGCAATGGTAACCCTCATGCCTGTAACTTTGTCGAGGTCACCGCCCACATTTTCCCATCCCATAATGCCATTACCCAGTAAAAGCCTGTGACATGGTTCCCACAGAGGGAAGTCTTCCAGCACATCGTGTCCGGTTTCTTTCTTGTACTCTGCGCATATGTCCGGTCGTATTGGACCCGTTCCATGTGGGGCAATTGCCGTAGCCAGTGGGTGGTCCAGAGCCTGCTGGTCAACCCCGACTGCCTTTACTCCCTTTTCCACGAACCACTCGCCTGCCTCTTTGTATAGCCCGGGAGAGTAGCAGAAGTATTCGACATTATCACCGTATTTGTGGTGCCAACCCGTGTTAATAAGGACAATATCGTTCTTTTCAATCTTGGGTCTTGCCTTTTCCAGGTCATCCGGGGTAATCACTTCCCACTTCTTCTTGGGGATAGACACGACTACTCCTGTGCCGTAGTACTTGTCCAGGGGAATTTCGTCGGTAAACATGGTTCCCTCAATCACATGGGCTGGAGAATCAGCATGGGTTGTGCAGTGCATAGAGGTTGTGATTACCTGGGAGAGTACGCCGGATTTGGCGTGATAATGCACGCGCTCAATTTTGACATCAGCAAAATACGGCCAAAGCGGGCACTTGTCACCGAAAGGATGACTGCAATCGACTAACTTTACTTTTCCCATAATAATACCTCCTAATTAATTAACTCGCGTAGATAATGTTTCACTTCTCCGTCCGCTCAACTACCTCCTTACTAGAATCATTTTCCACCAATTACATACTGCTACCAGGTAGTCACGCCACCATCAATGTAGAGTACCTGCCCAGTAACGAAATTTGATGCGTCTGAGGCGAAAAACAGGGTAGGCCCAACAATATCCTCCGGCAATGCCCAGCGGCCCAGAGGGATACGAGCCTTTACTGTCCGGGCGAAATCGGGGTTGGCTAAAGCATCGCGGGTGAGGGCAGTCTCCACAAAAGTGGGGGCAATCGCATTCACCAGCACATTGTCCTTAGCCCACTCACAGGCGAGTGTTCTTGTAAGAAGGTCCACCGCTGCTTTGCTGGGACAGTAGGCTGCATAACCTGAGGGAAGACCATATCTGCCTCTCACTGATG
>Ga0209636_10007630_pt1 | contig 11024 bp, 8 predicted proteins | sample DeeMarSWOR152_54_FD_187464 | JGI IMG/M metagenome (GOLD analysis project Ga0209636, IMG submission 187464) | Marine sediment microbial communities from White Oak River estuary, North Carolina - WOR-1-52-54 (SPAdes) (version 2) | ecosystem: Environmental > Aquatic > Marine > Intertidal zone >... | reverse complement strand
TACAACAGATCGCAGCCCTTTTCTATGGCTGCTTCGATCCCTTTTGAATCCTCCGTATCACAAACCACACAGTCCACCTTGAACCGAGGTAAGATTTGCGTAAAGTGGAGGTAGGTCGCCCCATAAGCATCCCGAACCGTGACGGCCCGTTTTTTCGCGTCCAGTAAGGCGAATAAAGTTGAGTTGATCGCGGCCATACCTGTAGCGAAGCTGGTGGCCTGCTCTGCACCCTCCAAGGCAGCCACTCGCTTTTCAAAAATTGCGGTTGTGGGATTGGTATTGCGGCTGTAGATATGGCCGGGAACCTGCTTAAGAGCAGCCGCCCGCCACTTATCTAAGTCTTTATAACCAAAAGCCGTATTCTGGACTATGGGGGGGATGAGGGCACCGGTAGCAGGATCAATTTCACTGCCCAGGTGAACCGAACGAGTTGAAGGACCTTCCTTTTGATTCATCACTGCCTCTCCTTATTAATTCTCAGGGATAAGAAAATCAAAATTTATCATAATCTATATCTAAAGGAAATAAACCTTACCGAGAAATGATGATAGCCAGACGGATGATTGGAGCCGGTTGGATGTGAGATTGCAGAAAACCTTATCAGGGAGGTTCCTTCAGCGTTTCTTATTCTTTTCGATTTTTTTGATGATCTCCGGGCCGACGCACTCTTCAGCAGACTGACACCATTCCAGGCATCCCAGGTCCAGCTTCGGGTTTGGAATCCATTCCCGGCAGCTCTGGCACCGCCGTCTGACATCGTCTTTGAAAAACTCGACCGGAGAGCCACAGGAAGGGCAGCGGATTTCGAAAATGTCTCCTGGTTTCCAGTGGCGCGTGTCTTGACCCGGACATTTCATACTCAATACTATACCTTTCCTCTTCGCCTTTTTCAAGATGATTCGGGCGAGGTTATGGAGTGATTATCTTGATTAAGATGGGTTGCAGTCGAACTTATTACTTACCAGGGCCGCGGAGAATCTTGCCCGGCAGCTCACCTGTCTGCTGGCCGTGATCGATGACGATTCTTCCGTTAACGATGACATAGTCGATACCTTCCGGATACTGTTCTGGTTCTGGGTAGGTGGCCTTATCGATGATGGTCGCTGGGTCGAAGATAACTAAGTCTGCATAATGGCCTTCCTTAACAGCCCCTCGATCCAGGATCCCCATCTTCATCGCTGGCATCGAAGTCATTTTCTTGATGGCTTGGGGCAGGCTGATGAGTTTCTTTTCTCTGACATAGTGACCGAGAAAACGAGGGAATGTTCCGTAATTCCGGGGATGAGGCACTCCTTGACCCAGAAGACCGTCAGGAGTCAAGGCAGAGCCATCAGAACAGAGCATAACCAAGGGATGCTTCAGGATCAGTTCGGTGTTTTCATCGCTCATCCCGAAACCGAAATGCCCCAGGTCTCCTCCCTCCTCTATGAGCAGGTCACAGACGAGTTCATAGGGGGCCATCTTCCTTTGATCAGCCGCTTGCTGGAGATTTTTTCCTATAAGCTTCCGGTTTTTATCTTGACTGGCATCAGCGATGACGATGCTGTCCCAGGGATAACCTTTGAATTTTTCTAAAGTCTCAGCCTTCATCCTCTGACGGATGTCTTTGTTCTTCAATTTTTCCACAAAAGCTTTCAGTCCTCCGTCCAGCGCCCAGGGAGGGAAAAATACATTCAAACCAGTCCCGTAGGCTGTATAAGGATAGCGATCGGCCGTAACTCTGACACCCCTCCTCTCGGCTTTCTCGATCAGATCGATCATATAAGGGACTTTCCACCAGTTCGTCGTTCCCACGGCTTTAAGGTGGGAGATTTGGAGGGGAATTTGGGCCCTTTCAGCGATAAGGAGGGCTTCTGCGACAGCTTCTATAACCTGGTTATCTTCGCTTCTGATATGGGTGGCATAAAGTCCTTTATACTTTGCCACTACCTGACAGAGTTCGATGATTTCTGAGGTCTCGGAAAAAGAGCCCGGAAAATATTCAAGCCCTGTCGAGATCCCAAAAGCACCCTGCTCCATGGCTTCAGCAGCCAGCTCTTTCATCTGGGCCATTTCCGGAGAGGTGGGTTCTCTTTTCTCGTTACCCATCACATAACTGCGGAGAGTTCCATGCCCAATGAGAGTGGCCTGATTGACCGCCAGCCTGTTTTTTTCTAGCCGAGAATGATACCCTCGAAGGTCAGTCCAATCGATTTCTAGGTTGAGCCGTTCAGCAGACCTCCTTTCCTCATCTTGCTTGGCAACATTTACAGGAAAAGCTGAAAAACCACAGTTCCCGTTGAGCTCGGTGGTGACTCCTTGGCGAATTTTGCTTTCACATTTCGGATTGAGGAAGGGCTCGAAGTCTGAATGGGCATGGATGTCGATAAAACCAGGAGAGACGACCTTTCCCGAAACATCAAGGACTTTTTTTGCCTCGCTTTTGTTGAGTTTACCCAAAGCCTTGATTCGCTCCCCGCTGAGGCCGATATCCGACGGATAGCCTTTATCTTGGATGCCGTCGATGACGGTCCCGTTTTTTATGATCAGGTCGAGGTCTTTTTCTGATGAGGAATCCTTTGTCCAGAGCTGAGGTCCGGTTATCCCTAACACGAACCCAGTTTGAACAGCGGTTTTTAGAAAATCACGCCGGCGGAGCGGCGCTGCCATCTTGCCCTCCTTTTTTGTTTATCCCATACAAAGTTCTCTCGTCTGGATTTCTAGCTGGGCTGACCACAAGATAGATCACGAAACAATTTTATGCTTCATGACTCTTGTATTTCAACCTAAAATCCGAGGGTGTTGTCCGTTCCATCTTTTTAAAATTTTTTGTGAAATGGCTCTGGTCATAGAATCCCACTTCGTTGGCTAAGTCGGCGATGTTTAGGTCTGTGTTGAGAAGAAGGTATTTTCCGTAGTCTAACCTCAGCTTATTGATATATTGAGAGACAGACATCCCTATATCCTCTTTGAACAGATGCAGAGCTCGGCTTACACTCAACCCCGCAGATTTGGCGACGTCGCGGGCCGTTATCTTCCCGGCAAAATTTTGGTTGATGTATTCACGCATTTTTTGAATATTGACTTTTTTCCTCTTCTCCTTTGTTCGGGAAACCCTGTGGATAAAATTCTCCAGTATTTCCGTCAGTTTAACCAGCAATTCTTCCGTATCGGTGACCTTGTTGAGTTCCGTGAGATAGGAAAAGTTGAGCCCTAACAGCTCTTTGGCTTCTGCCCCGGCCTCTATCGCTGCTCTCGATATGATAACGACGAGTTCGATAATTCGCACCTTCAATATGTCAAAATTCATCCCGCTTTCGAAGAATATAGACCCCAGGAATTCGTTGAGGATTTCCCTCGCTCCAGTCTTATCCCCCAGCTTGACCTTCTGGATGATTTCATCCTGCTTATCGAATATCTTCCTCCCTACATCAGACTGGCTCTTCTTGAGCTCTTCCAGGAAATTGGCAATTTTGTACTGCTGGACATATTTTTCGTTTATATCTCTGAGGAAATGGATGTCATTGAGGCTGTATTTTCGGGTTAAATGGAATAAAAAGGAGACATGCTCTTTGACTTCTTCAAGGGAGAAGACGCTAAGGCGTCTCTTGGTGGAGTCGGTATCAAGGCCAGAATATCCATATTTTTTCAGGTTCTCGCAGATCTCCTCGGCTATATCCTTCTCCATCTCGGGGAAGACAGCGAAACCACTCAGTAGCCCGCCAAATAACTTTTTGTTGTGGACGATGGGAATGGCGAGCATGATCAATCCTATGGGGCAGGTTGTGATATACCCTTCTCCCCAGCGGAAGGCCTCTTTAACAGCGCTTATCATCTTCATCCGGCAGTTCTTTAGAAGCATCATGTTCTCTTTGCCAAGAACACTTCCACACAATTTACAGGCATTTGACCCATAGATAATGCTTCCCTTCGTGTCAACCAGAGCTAGGGGCAATCCTGTTTTGGAAATGTAACTTTGGGAGAGTTTTTTGAACTTTGATCTGGTCACGATATTTTCGATTCTCATCGGGATTCTATTCTAGAAACAATTTTAGCATAATTTTACAAATAATTTAAAAGAAAAAACTAGATTTTGCGCCGTCTAAGTGTTAAATTGTCTTTCGGGAAAAAAATCCTCTTGATTTTGCCGTGAAAATACTCAAAGAGATTGCCCTTAACATTGAGAGAGGAGACTCCTCTGCCGTGAAGGAATTGGCAAGACAGGCTCTTTCTCTGAGCCTTGCAGCAGAAGATATATTAGAGGGAGGCCTGATAAAGGGGATGGATGTTGTGGGTAGGAAATTCAAGAACAACGAGATATTCATTCCAGAAGTCTTGATTGCCAGTCGGGCGATGAAAGCCGGAATGGAGATTATCAAACCTTTGCTCGCCTCAGACAGAATAAAGCCTAGAGCAAGAGTTGTTATCGGGACCGTTAGGGGAGATCTCCATGATATCGGCAAGAAAATCGTGTCGATGCTGCTCGAGAAGGAAGGCTACGAAATCATTGATTTGGGAATCGATGTCTCTAAAGAAAAGTTTATCAAAGCTATAAAAAAAGAGAAGCCAGCTGTGATGGGGATGTCGGCTCTGCTGACAACGACGATGTCCTATATGCGGGAGGTCATAGAAGCGGTGGAAAAAGCAAATTTCAGGCAGAGGATTAAGATCATCATCGGCGGCGCTCCTGTCACCCAAGCCTTTGCTGATGAGGTTAAGGCAGACGGCTATGCTTCTGATGGAGCCTCAGCTGCAGAGTTGGTGAACAATATACTCTCGGAATAACCGGATTCCAATGGAAAAAAAGATTCATCCGAATCTGTATCGAATTGATATCTTTCCGGGGAAAAAAGCAGTCACAGCTGACGAAAATGATCTCCTGGCTGATAGAATCCAGGAAGCCGGAATACCCCTGAGCCTCTACTGCGGCAAAAAGGGTTTATGCGGAAAATGCTTTGTCGAAATCATCAAGGGCAAACGGCCTCCTGTCGAGGAAAGGGAAGACTTTTTCATAAAACAGAAAGGACTGAACAGAAAACACAGACTCGCCTGTCTTTTCAGAATAAAAAGTGACTTAGAGATAAGGATTCCTGAAGAATCCATTATCCAGGAAATCTCCATCCTCCAAACAGGAGAGAGAACGCCAGTTTTGCTCGATCCACAGATAAAAAAATATCACCTCCAACTCAGAAAACCCCAAATTGCGCTCCCCTCTTCCTTCCTGGAGATGGTAGAAAACGCCTTCCAAAAAAAGCTGAGAGTTCCTCTAGCTGTGTTGAGGAAGTTTCCCGCCATTGCGGAGCAAAACCATTATCAGATCACGGCCGTCATGGACAGTGATGATCAGGTGCTGGATATAGAGCCTGGAGATACCTCGAAGGAGAATTTTGGGATTGCGATCGATGCTGGGACAACAACGCTGGTCGTTGAATTGGTGGATTTAGTCACGGGCAAAACGCTGGATACATTGACGGCCAGAAATGACCAGATCCAATACGGTTCGGATGTTATGTCGAGAATAGGGTTTGCCATCAAGGATTCGAGAAATCTGGCTGAATTGAAGAAATCTATCCTGAATGCTCTGAACGGGATGATTGGTCAAATCCTGGATAAGAAGGAAATCGATAAGGCCAATGTCTATGAAATCGTTATCGCCGGTAATCCACCGATGAATCACTTTCTTCTGGGCCTCCCGGTAGAGAGCCTGGCCCGGGCTCCCTATCTTTCCGTTTTTTCCTGTCTGCCAGAGTTGACCTCTGATGAGTTAGGTTTTCGGATCAACGAGCGAGGAAAGGTCTACGTCTCGCCCAATATCAAGAGCTTTGTCGGAGGGGATATTTCGGCCGGGTTGGCGGCTGTTGATTTAGCCAATAAAAAGGGCAATTTCCTCTTCATCGATTTGGGCACAAACGGCGAGATCGTGCTGAAAAAACAAGACACGTTCATGGCCACCTCGACAGCCGCAGGACCCGCCTTTGAGGGGATGAATATCAGTTGCGGCATGCTGGCGCTCCCAGGGGCCATCCACAGGGTGGAAGACAGGGATCAAATCGTTATCCATACGCTCGGTGAAAAACCTGCTCTCGGTATCTGCGGGACCGGGCTTATTGATCTAATAGCCATATTTTTAGAGAGAGGGATGGTTTCTGTGAGGGGGAGAATCAAGAATAAATCGAAGAGGATAAGGATCACTGGTAATCTGACTATCACCCAGAAAGATATCAGGGAAATCCAGCTAGCAATCGCGGCCATAAAGAGCGGAATCCGGATGATTTTGATGAAGAATAACCTCAAGCTGGACCAACTGGACGGGATCTTCATCGCCGGGGCATTCGGGAATTATTTGAACATAAGAAACAGCATCAGGATCGGCCTTTTACCTCCCCTCGACGATGAGAAAATCCATTTTGTCGGCAACTCATCCCTTGCTGGAGCAAAGGCCTTCCTCCTCTCCAGACCAGCCAGGGAAAAAATCGAATCCTTGGTCAAAACAATTCGGTTTTTCTCGCTGGCTGCTGATCCGATGTTCCAGGACTACTTTATCGAAGCCTTAGAGTTTAAGGAACAGTCACTCTCAGGATGATCTGAGATCTGGAGGATCTTTCAGAATGAGAGAGGAGGCTTGGATGAGGCGAATAGAATGAAATTAGCCATTACAGGAAAAGGGGGAACGGGAAAATCAACCATCGCGGGAATCTTAGTTCACTGTTTCCACAACGATGGCTTCCGAGTTTTAGCCGTGGATGCTGACCCAGATGCAAACTTGGCCTCGGCCATCGGGATACCGTTTGAGGAAGCGTCGGCCGTTGTTCCCATCTCTGAACAACGCCGATTGATCCAACAGAGGACAGGAGCCAATCCGAGGCAATTTGGGCAGCTCTTCAAGATGAACCCCACTGTTGACGATATCCCAGATAAGTTCTGTCTGAATTTCAAGGGGATCAAATTACTGGTCTTGGGAGCTGTTCGAAAAGGGGGAAGCGGGTGTGCCTGCCCTGAAAACGTCCTCCTGAGGAGCCTCCTTTCCGAGATCATCCTGAATCGGGATGAGGTTGTGATCGTGGACATGGAGGCTGGCATCGAGCATTTAGGGAGAGCCACTGCCCGAGCCGTGGATAAAATGCTTATCGTTGTGGAGCCTGGGGCCAGGAGTATCTCCACAGCCAGAGCCATCATGAGATTGGCTGAAGACATAGGCATCCAATCTTTCGGGATTATCGGTAATAAAATACAGGACGAAAAACAGAAAGAGTGGATAAGCCAGAAATTTACCAAAGATCGGATTCTCGGCCTGATCTCCTACCATGAGATCATCAGGGAGTCAGACATGAGGCAGCAGCCCTTGATGGAGATCATCGCTGGTCAACTGAAGTCAGAAGTTGACCGACTATACGAGTCGCTCCGGTCGGATTTTTAAAGAAATCTGATTTTAGACAAAATTCCTGAAAATCAGGGTAAAAATTAGCATAATTTTACAAAAAACATATTATTGATTACTATCTGTGTCTGACTTGATTGACTATCATACTGTTGTAAGTCCTGTTCAGGAGGTCGACCATGCCTTTTAAGCCTCGATGTTTGGCCACCGGTATCGGCAGCTTCCCTCATCAAGATCCATCACAAGCCTGTGATGTTGTCTTGAGGAGCATCCCGGTTATTCCTGTCTGGCCTCAGCTTCCCAACGCAAATTTTAGGGAGGGAATGGAAATTCAGTACAGCGAAGGGCTGCCTTGTGTTGTCTTGGATGAGGCCAAGCAGAGGATGTTTTTTGATACTAGTGGAGATATGACCGACGCCCTGGGAATATTCTACGAGAATTATATGACCGAAAACTTGGATTATTTCCAGATTTCCCCAGAATTCAGCCGGGGCATCTACGAGATGGAAAAAAAGCTGAAAGAAGCGGCTCCTCCTTCCCTCCAGTACTTCAAGAGCCAAGTCACAGGTCCCATCACCACTGGATTGGGAAGAGTGGATGAGAATAAAAGGGCCATCTATTACAACGATATTCTTCGAGACGTCGTGGTTAAAGGGATGGAGATGAAAGCCCGCTGGCAGTTGCGAAGGTTCAGGTCCTTGGGTTGGGATCAGATCTGTTTTATCGATGAACCCATCCTTTCTGGCTTTGGCTCGTCTACCTATGTCAGCGTTCAGCGCTCGGATGTTGTTGATCACTTGAAGGATGTCATCACAGCCATCCACAAAGAGGAAAGCCTGGCTGGTATCCATTGTTGCGGCAATACAGAGTGGACAATTTTGATCGATGCCGGGGTCGATATCATCAGCTTCGATGCCTACGAATTTGGTGAAACGATCGGGTATTACCCTGAAAGAGTGATAAACTTTTTGGAAAAGGGAGGTGTCTTGGCTTGGGGGATTGTCCCGACTTCTGAAAAAGTCAATCAGGAGACTCCCGAAAGTTTGATAAAAAAATTGGAGGAGCTGGTAAATAGTCTAGCTGGCAAAGGCCTTGACGAGAATTTGATTTGGGAGAGCTGTCTGCTCACCCCCAGCTGCGGCACGGGATCTCTTTCAGTGGAGCTGTCAGAGAGGATTTTTAGTCAGTTATTTGAAGTGAGCCGCTTGCTTCGCGGCTGATATTTCTGTAGGATTTATGACAATTCGGAAGCCTTAAATTGGAAGTTGAATTAAGAAAAAAACTGAGTCCAGCAGAGAAGACCCATCATGACCAAACAAAATAAGTTAGATAAATCCAGACCTCAACAGCTTGAGCAGGAAGAAGAGCGGAAAATTGAGACTGTTTGGGACCGTTCTGAACAGCAGAAACCGAGGTGCGGGTTCGGGGAGCAAGGTCTCTGCTGTCACATCTGTTATATGGGCCCTTGCCGCATAAATCCCAAAGGGAAAAAACCCCAGAAAGGCGTCTGTGGGGCGACAGCCGAGGTCATCGTGGCCCGGAACTTTGCCCGGATGATAGCCGGGGGGGCGGCGGCTCATTCCGATCATGGACGGGAGGTCGCCAAAACTCTGCTCACAGCCGCGAAGGATCCTGATTCGGGTTATTCTATTCGAGATATTCATAAGCTACACAAAGTCGCCCGGGTTCTGGGGATCGAAGTCAATGACAGGCCCAAGCAGGACATCGCCCTGGAGGTGGCTCAAAGGGCCTTGGCCAGCTTTGGCCAACAACAAGGAGAAGTCGCTTTTGTCAAGCTGGCTCCCGAAAAACGGCAGGCTCTCTGGCGCCGGCTCGACATCGCGCCGCGCGGTGTTGATCGGGAAATCGTGGAGATGATGCACCGGACCTCCATGGGAGTGGATCAGGATCAGCGGAATATCATGCTCCAAGGGGCTCGGACATCACTGGCGGATGGCTGGGGCGGCTCCATGATAGCCACCGAGCTTCAGGATATTCTGTTCGGGACTCCCTCCCCTATTCGCGGCCAGGTGAATCTGGGCGTGATTTCTGAGACAGAGGTCAACATCATCGTCCACGGGCATGAACCCATCCTGTCTGAGATGCTGGTCATGGCGGTTCAAGATAAGGAATTGATCGAACTTGCCAGATCGAAGGGGGCTGCTGGTATCAACCTGGCAGGAATCTGCTGCACGGCCAATGAAATCCTTCTCCGTCATGGCCTGCCCATAGCTGGGAACGTGTTGCAGCAGGAACTGGCTGTGAGCACAGGAGCTGTGGAGGCGATGATCGTGGATGTCCAATGCGTCATGCCTGCCCTCCCTGAACTCTGCAAGTGTTTCCATACCAAGCTTATCACTACTTCCCCCAAGGCAAAGATAGAAGGCGCCGAACATTTTGAATTTTCAGAAAAGGATGCTCTTCACACGGCGAAAAGAATCGTGAGAGAGGCGATTTTGAATTTTCCCAATCGGGGCCGAGTCGATATCCCCCAAGAAAAGATGGACTTGATCGCTGGCTTCAGTCATGAAGCGATCATCTACATGCTGGGGGGAAAATTCCGTGGCTCCTACACACCCCTCAACGACAATGTCATGAACGGACGCATCAGAGGGGTGGCTGGCGTTGTCGGGTGCTGCAACCCTAAGGTGCCCTATGATCAAGCCCATATCGGGTTGGTCGAAGAACTCATCGCCAATGATATCTTGGTCGTTCAGACAGGATGCTCAGCCATCGCCTGTGCTAAAGCTGGATTTCTCGTTCCCGAATCCGCCGAGAAATATGCGGGGCAAGGCCTGGCTGAGGTCTGTAAAGCAGTCGGCATACCCCCAGTCTTGCATTCAGGGTCTTGTGTGGATAACAGCCGCCTGCTGATAGCCCTCTCAGAAATGGTCAGGATTGGGGGCTTGGGAAGCGATATTTCTGAACTCCCTGTGGCCGGAGCTGCGCCAGAATGGATGAGTGAGAAAGCCATCTCGATCGGACAGTATTTTGTCGCCTCGGGAGTGTTTACCGTGTTCGGTGTCGGACTTCCAGTCCTGGGAAGCGAGGTTTTCAGCCGTCTCATTTTCAAAGAATTCGAGGAGATTTTAGGAGGAATGTGGGCCGCAGAGCCCGATGTCAATAGAATGGCGGGAATGATGATAGATCACATCAACAAGAAGAGAGAGAAATTAGGAATCAGTAAAGGGAAAGAAAGGGTGCTCTATGATATGGAGATGAGAAGAGAGTTGGAGGTCTGAAAGGATCCGTCAATGTCAAAGCTTATCGCGACCAGAGCTATTCGGGGGGCGCAGAAGCTGGTCCTTCGAGCCGAGAAAGAACTCAACCAGGCTCTTCAAGAAAAGAGCCCTGAAACAAAGGTTGAATTCCCGAACACAGGCTATTATCTCCCGATTTCTCATGGCATACTGGGTTTGAATATAGAGACCCTGGGAGGGCTGACGGCTCTGTTGGAAGAAGCCAAAAAATTACTCCCTCCCCTTCCCGAGGATGAATTATGGCTTCCTTACCTTGGACAGACTCTGGATGCGGGCATGGCCACCCTCTTTGCCGATGAGATCATCGAGGCTTTGAAATACACTCAAAATCCCCTCCCCTACTGGACCAAACCAAATCCTGAAGACGGCCATCTCTGGCTGGGAGCGGCCAATGATGTGATCATGAG
>Ga0209636_10007629_pt1 | contig 11024 bp, 13 predicted proteins | sample DeeMarSWOR152_54_FD_187464 | JGI IMG/M metagenome (GOLD analysis project Ga0209636, IMG submission 187464) | Marine sediment microbial communities from White Oak River estuary, North Carolina - WOR-1-52-54 (SPAdes) (version 2) | ecosystem: Environmental > Aquatic > Marine > Intertidal zone >... | reverse complement strand
ATACGCCATATATTCCGGTACGGCATGGCTTTATTATCCCGGATACTTTGAATTAGAAGCAGGGAAGGGTTATTACCTTGACAACTTCGGGCGGGAAGAGAACCTAACCTACGAAAGGAATCCGTATTAGTTTTAATGTATATTAAAAAACGAAAATGAAACGAATGGAAGATATAAATATAGGAAGGATGTTGAAAAGTAGATCAACAATCCCGATGTTGATTGGAGTATTGTTTATTGGCATGCAGTCTTCTTCTGCATGTATGGTTCAAGGCTTCACACTCAATGAAACAAATGATGGAGTTGCAGCGCATGTTGAAGGTTATTGCCCGGGTAATGATCAATATAGCGAGTTCTGGAGTGGGCCAGATGGCGCTTTTGGATTGATATTTGGCACGCCATTCCAGGCATGCGATTCCTTATGTGGGAACTATATACCTATTAATGCTGCAAACCAAACGATGCATATATATGGGGGGCACACAGTTAATGCCGGTGATTACCCCGGGCATGCTACAATAAGTGGACAAAATATCACGATGTTCGAATATTTAGCGAAAGAGGGAAATTTAACTATAACCAAGACCGCTGATAAGGCATTCATAAGCGAATCAGATGCCATTAACTTTACATTAACAATAAATAACGGTACAGGAACTGCAAATAATATCACAGTAGTTGATGTATTGCCGGAACCGCTTGTTTATATGCCAGGAACAGCAGAAGTTAACGGAACGCCTCAGGAGCCATTAATAAATGGCAGGAACCTTACATGGGAAAATATAGTTATTGATTCAAATCAGAGTGTTGATATCTCTTTTATATGTATTGTAAATCAAACCGAAACAGCGTATATTTCACTTCAGGAAGCATTTGCGCGCGGATTGGCAGACATAAGGCAGGTTGAGTCGGGTTCAATGCACGGGGGCATAGCAGGTGAGATAACAATAACAAATTATGGTGATGTACCCGTCAGGGTTGATCCCGGAGTTATACTTGCTGAAGAAGCGATATTTGTGGGGGTTATTTCAACACAGGAAGGAGTTACTCAAGAGGGCACTATTCCCGGAAATTACACGAATGAAACAATAACAAATGATGCTTTAGTATTACTTAACGGAGAGATATACAACTCTACAATCCATAATATCACAATAGTGCATTATACACACGGTGGAGTGCCAATAGTCCCTGCCGGAGAAAGCATTACTTTGACCCAAGCAGATGGATGGTTCTGTATAGAAAAGGGCCAGGTTATTCAGACCAATTCAAAGTTAATTGTAAGTGGTGAGATACTGCCTGAGCCGCTTGCCTCTATACTTGCAAATACTAGCATAACAGGCACGCAGAGACAGAATGCCCTTCAAAATTACCAGGATGCTCACGGAGTTTTAACTGTAAGTAAAAGACCACTTTACAGTTTGATGGACCCACAAACTAATATCGATATAATGATGAACCTCACTGTTTTTAATAGAGGATATAAGGATGTTTACAATGTAACATTGATAGATATAATACCACTTGGATATACTGCTACAGATTATTCATTGGCGCCGGAAAGCATAACCCCTCAAGATGATGGCACCCAGATCGTGGTCTGGAATTTGAGTAATATATTGGGATCAACAGTTTCTGGCAGTGTTACAAACTGGACAAGAAAAAGTGTTGCTTATATGCTAACAACACCCAAGCTTCCGGAGAACATTAAAGTTAAAATACAGGGTGCTGAAGTAAGAGGGGTAGAATCGGGAGATATGAGTAATATCAGTGCTGTATCAATGATGCCGATCATACGGACGAAAATTATAAAACCGGACTTAACACTTTCATCAAATGATATAACTTTCTCAAATAATGATCCAGAGGTTGGGAATCAAGTAACAATAACCGCAGATATACGTAATGTTGGCACAGGAAACACGAGCAATGTGGTGGTTAGATTCTACGACGGTGATCCAGATGACAGTGGAACTGAGATAGGGAATAAAACAATAAATTTAATACTTTCAGAAGAAACAGAGACATTGGAGGTAAACTGGACAGCATCCTCTGGAATTCACAGCATATATGTAAAGGCGGATCCTGATGACACTATAGAGGAATTTGACGACTCAATTATGGATAATAAGGCATCAAAGGCGATTTATGTAAACTCAAGTTGGTGGAATATTTCATGGGCGTACAGAATTCCCGTTTCAATAAATGCAGAAAATTATTTAAGAAATGACACTCCAATAGAAATTTCCCTGAATTTTACAGAATTAATTCAAATCGGCTTTAATGGAACATTTGATGAAAATTCAGTGAGAGTTATTGAATATGATGTCTCTGGAAATGTTTTAAATGAAATAGATTCGCAGTTTGACAGATCTTCTGGTTATAATGCTTCAACAAATGCTTATGGGGCAGTGATCTGGGGGATAAACGGCACAACTTCACAAGACGCTGATAGATATTATTATATTTATTTTGATATTTTGGAGAACGAGCCTAAAGACGCTCCAAGTTACACAAACATCATAGTTAATGATAATGTTCTATGGGCGGGCACATCAAACTGGATTGGAATTGATGATGAATTAAACTTTTTAGTCAGAAAGAGCATAGGTGCTAACATAAATAATGTCACAGTTGACAGCAAATCAGGGGGTTATACAACTGCCCAGGGATATGGTGATGATTTTGGCATTATGAGTCCTTATCTTAATAACGATGGATGGGGGTCTTTCACAACATCAATGCCCGAACAAAAACCTGTCAAGATTGTTATAAAGCAGGAGGGAGGAATTAGACATTCGTATATCACATACTATGCAAGGCAAAAATACATCAAAATGGAAATGCATGACGGTGCTACATGGACAAATTTCGCCTGGTCAATACAGGGAGTTGTGGAATTGGGAGACAATCCAGTTGGACATGTATGCAATAATGGAATGGATGCGATGTTATCTGGGCCTAATGGCTCAGTAATATGGAGTGTTGATGAACCTGGAAGTTGGTATTGGGCGTATATGGACGCTGGTGGTGGATGGTACGATAATCCGGGATATAATCCAAATAACATTTCACATCTTACCTTAAACTGGATTTATGTGTTTGACAAAGAGAATTTGACTAAATTAGAAGCAAAAGAAATTTTAAATGAAATTAAAAATCCACCAACAATTTATGAAGGAACCCCCGAGACATTAATAACAACGACAAATTTCAGTAATTCTACCTTGGATGCAGATGCTACGGTAATCCATTCTAAGCCTCTAACAGTGACCATAACTGATGTGACTCCCCCAACCAACTACTCCCATGGCTATGGACCCAATTCTACTGACATTCAAAGATTTGTTGACTATGTTGCAAATGACACATTCATATCAGCGACAATAAGGATGTACTATAACGAAGGTGAACTTCTGGGCATGGGTATAAATGAGTCAACACTTGGGATGTACTACTGGGATAATACCACCAATAATTGGACAATGTGCAATAATACCGGGGTTAATGTGGATGAGAATTATGTCTGGGCGATTGTGGATCACTTTACAATATTCACGGCGATAGGTCAAATCATACCAACAGAGTACAAAATAAAGTTAATCAACACCCGGGTAGACAATTTAAGGGAAGAGATAACGATGTCTAATATATCCGATGGACTGAAAAACATCCTAATATCTAAGTTGAACTCCTCGGAGGATAAAATAGAGCAGGGATGGATCCTCTACCTAAATGGAAAAGAAGAACAGACAAAGAATATGTTCAACACTGCAGATAATATCCTAAATGCGTTACAAAATGAACTGTATGCAAATCAAGGGAAGAAAATCTCAGGAGAGGATTATGAATCATGGAATAATCAAATAGCAATTATTCGTGAAGCATTACAATATATAATAGCAAATGATTAAATCACTATTCCTTATAATAATTAAAACTGCCCTTTTTTAGAGGGCAGATAACCTGTATGCAAGCACAGCACATGAAGAGTTAGCACAGTTAAAACTATGTAAAACATTAAAAATGAGAATTGGTTTGATTGGCATCGGCAGGATGGGAAAAGGCATTGCTGGAATGGCATTGGATGAGGGAATGGAAGTGGTTGCGGCAGTGGATGTCCCGGAAAACCCAAACATCGGCAAGGATATTGGTTTATTGGTTGGGCACGAAGCAACTGGCGTAAAAGTGAGCAGTTCCGAGAATTTGAATGAAATATTGAATGAATCAAAGCCAGAGGTTATGGTTGATTTTTCTACTTCCGAAGCGTGCGTTAAGAACTCGAAAACAGTGGTAGAGAACCGCATAGACATGGTTATTGGCACAACCGGTTTCTCGGATGCTCAAATACAGGAGATAAAGGACAACATTCTTGCAAATGATGCCGGGGCTGTGATAGCTCCCAACATGAGTGTCGGCGTGAATGTTTTCTTTAAAACCGCGGGGGAGTTAACGAAACTGTTGAAAGATCGGGGCTATGACATCGAGATAGTTGAGGCGCACCATATCTTTAAAAAGGACGCCCCTTCCGGGACGGCACTGCGGGCAGCCCGGGTGATAGCGGATGCCCTCGGCAAAAACCTGGATGATGTTGCGGTTTACGGGAGAAAGGGATTGAAAGAAAGAAGCAAAGATGAAATCGGGATTCACGCGGTAAGGGCGGGAGATATTGTCGGGGAGCACACGGTAATATTCTCCACTCAAGGTGAGAGCATAAGGCTGGAGCACCGTGCGCATTCAAGGGACGCGTTCGTGAAGGGCGTCATCGAAGCAATAAAATTCATCAAAGGAAAGAAGGGGCTGTATGACATGGGCGATGTCATAGGGGTTTAGAAACGATCACCGGACTAATTTTATTTATATATGTAAATTTAACATGTAATAATATGCTGAAAATATATGATTGAAATGAAAAATGTAAAAGTTGTTCAAACCAAACTTGGGGCATCGGAGTATGCGGAGTTTAAAAATCTAGCAAAGCGTTTTGGGTTGAATATAAAGGATGCTTTGAGAAATGCCGTTGAGTTATGGATGAGAGAGAAAACGCATCCAGAGGATGATCCTTTACTTAGACTTAAACCCGTTGACTATGGGGACGATAGGGTTTCAGAGAGAGTTGATGAAATCTTGTATGGATTGAAAAAATGAAAGTATTTGGTGACAGCGGATGGTTTCTTGCCATTCATAATAAAAGAGATATACATCATGAGGAGGCATTGAGGATATTGCAAAAAATAATTGAAAAGAAGATACAGGTTTATACATCGGACTATGTGGTTGATGAATCCGTAACACTGGCATTAGCCAGAACTAAATCCCATGATACTGCTGAAGCACTTGGTGAGGGCATACTGAGATCCAGATACGTTAAACTTCTAAAAATCAGCGAGGATAATTTCTGGGATGCGTGGGAATTTTTTAAAGAACATAAACATAAGTTTTATAGTTTCACTGACTGCACGACATTTATATTGATGCACGAGTATAAAATTGATAGAGCATTCACTTATGATGACCACTTCAAAAGGGAAGGATTTAGGGTTAATTTTGAGTAAGAGCATAGAGCACATTCAAGGGACGCATTTGTGAAGGGCGTCATCGAAGCAGTAAAATTCATCAAAGGAAAGAAGGGGCTGTATGACATGGGCGATGTCATAGGGCTTTAGGGGATCTATTTGAAATCATATTTTTACTTAAACGAATAAAAAATGGAACTTGAACCAAAGAACTTTTATAAAATTTTGGCTCCAAGACCTGCTGTGCTGATCTCCACCATTGACCGGGAAGGCAGAGCAAATGCCGCCCCGTTTTCCTTTGTAATGCCCGTCTCTACGAGTCCCCCGCTGGTCGCTGCTGCGTTTGCCCCAGGCAGGCACACCCTGCTTAACATCAGAGAGACAAAGGAATTTGTGGTTAACATCCCGCCGAGGAAATTACTGGACAGGTTATGGAAGTGTTCAAAGTCGTTCCCCCGGGGAACAAGCGAGATCACCGAATCCGGATTAAAGGAACGAAAATCCAATATCGTTAAGCCGGTGAAAATTGAAGGCTGCATCGGCTGGTTTGAATGCAGGTTATGGGATGAAAAGGATGTTGGCGACCATGTTTTGGTCATCGGGGAGGTTTTGGGTGCGGAGGTGGAGGAGGGGTTAATGAAAGACGGGAACCTGGACGTGGAGAAGGCAAAGCCGTTGATGCACATCGGGGGCAGGGATTTTGCCGTCCCGGGGAAAGTCATAAACCCATGATCCTTTTTATTTTTAACTTTTTATTTTTATATACTAAAACTAAATTAGATAAAAAATGTTTGACGGACCATTATTGGCTGCAATGGGTGCCGGACTGGCAGTTGGCTTGCCGGGATTCGGATCGGCGATAGGATCCGGATTGGGCGGGGCATCGGCTTCCGGGGCGATTGCTGAAAAGAAGGAGATGTTTGTTAAGGGAGTAATATTTGCCGCTCTTCCCCAAACCGCCGTGATCCTGGGATTCGTTATAGCGATGATGATCGTCGGTCTAATAAGCGAGGAGATGTCGGCTACAGCGGGTGCATGGTGTTTTGGTGCCGGTTTAGCGGTCGGAATTGCCGGATTGACGCCTGTCGGGCAGGGCCCGGTGGCAGCCGCAGGCATCGGCTCTACCGCGAGAAGCCCGGACACTTTCACGCAGAACATTATCTTTACGGCTCTCCCTGACATATCTGTTGTCCTGGGTTTTGTGATAGCTTTTATGATGATAGGGCAGGCGACCGTATAATCTCTTTTCTTTTTAATTTTTTTGTATGAATGTCCTATATAATCTTATGGACTCACTGATGCCCATACTTGCAATTGTGCCCCCGACAGCGGCATTCCTCATCTTCTCTGCAGTACTTTTTCTGAAATACGGGAAAAAGAAGGACAGGACAACCATGTATTTTATGATTTCTTTTCTTCTCATTGGAGCAGGCTACAGTGTATGGGTTATTCGTACACTGTTTTTGCCCCGTCATCCTGATGCAGAAACAGTGATTTTCTGGGTTAAAGTTACATACCTGGGTGCATCATTTATACTTTTTGTTGGATTGGCCGCATTGGAATTCATAAAGCCCGAGACCATCAGAAAAACCAGAAACCTGCTCTTGTTTGCGGCACCAATGATTTTTATGGAAATACTAATACTGCTTTCCGACCCCCCGGTAGGAATTGTGGCAGGGCAGAGTGATGTGATATGGCCCCCTGTTTTATCCTCCATAATCTTCATAATTGCACTATTTTATCTCCTCATCCCCAACTATGTTTTCATCTGGTTTTTAATGAAAAATCCAGAGCATCGTTTGTATGGTAAAGTCAGATTGATGGAAGTTGGGTTGCTTATATTTACCTTTTTTGTGTTGATGGAGGGCGCAAAAATAGGTATGGAATCCTGGGGGTTGTTTATCAGGTGGTTCACGGCATTGGGTGCATTCATAATGCTGTACGGTTATATAAAACATCAGTAATAAATAAAAATGGACTCACTTATACCCATACTTGCGATAACTCCCCCTTCCCTGATCTTCTTTATATTCTCCGTGATACTTTTCCTGAAATGGAAAAGAAAAAGGGACAGACAGACGCTTTATTTTGCAGTCGCCTTTCTCTTCATGGGTCTGTGTTTTGGTATGTGGGTTATCCGAACACTTTTCTATCCCCCTCATGTTGAGCTGTCCGAGGTGAATGTTTTCATCAGACTGGGATACATCTGCGGCATAACCGGCACAGCATTTGTCGCATTAACCGCTATGGAGATGGTAAATCCCGAATCGATCAGAAAAATAGAGAATCTAATTTATTTCCTTGCACCGGCAATTGCCCTAACGATTCTCATCGTCTTTATAGCAGAGCCAATACCCACCGTAATAGCCAATCAGGTAGATTTTGTATGGTCCGAGGAAGTGGCGTTTGTTACCTCCCTTGTCGGCATTTACTACTTTACGTTCCCAAATTATCTATTTATCTGGTGGTTGATGAACTATAAGGATCACCGCCTCTACACCAGAATAATGTTACTGGAGATCGGGTTATTGATATTCTGTGCAGGAATAATACTTGAGGGTTCAAAGATAGGTATGGAGTCCTTTGGGATTCTTGTCAGGTGGATCGCTGCATTTGGCGGGGCGGTAATGGCATATGCATATACAAGGAAACGAGAATGATTGTTTAATTTTATTAAAAGTTTTTAATAATTAAAAGATGGCATTCTGCATCTGGGTGACTGGATTGCCTGGCTCCGGGAAATCCACGATAAGCAGGGAATTAAGAGAGGAGTTAGGGAAAAATGGTACCGGGGTTGAGATCCTCAGATTGGATGAGTTGAGAAAGATATTGACCCCAAAACCGGAGTATACTCAAAAAGAAAGGGATATTGTTTATAGAACACTGACTGCCACGGCAGCGGCTCTTACAAAGAACAGGATAAACGTTATAATAGACGCCACTGCAAATAGAAGAGAATACAGGGATCTTGCGAGAGAGCATATCAAAAACTTTGCAGAAATCTACATAGAATGCCCGCTTGAGGTTTGCATTGAAAGAGAGTCCGGAAGGAAAGATGATCTGGTCACAAAAAACCTGTACAAGAAAGCGCTGGAGGGGGGAGATATCGTTGGCGAATTACCTGGAATAAATGCCCCATATGAAGCGCCAGGAGACGCAGAGGTTATTATTCCCTCCGATAAAATCTCCCCGAAGGAGGCTTCTTTAGAGATAAAGGGTTTTCTGGGAAAGAGGGGGTGGATATAGAATTTTTAATTTTTATAGAAACAATGAACAATGAAGAAAGCCAGAGTGGGGAGTTGGAAAAGGGCGATGATGCACCCTGTGAACCTTGGGCGAAATTGAGCATGGTTAACCCGTCAACCATTGCTGTTCTCGCATTGATAGGGATCGTTCTGGTCCCAATCACGGTGGTTGAGACGGGTGCGGATATCACAATAGGGGGAATCGTTTTTTCTCAAACCACGGTAATGGCTGTTATTTCAGGCGCATTAATGGTATATGCGGGCCTCAGGGTTGGAAGCGAATTGCTTGGACCCTCGGCATACATTCTCATAATCATTATGGCAGCAACGGGCGGTGTTAGTGCCATGGCATTGATCATACCCATATTGATATTATGTTTTTGTTATTTCTATCTGTGGGCGGCAGAATGCAGGGAAATGTATGAGCAGGAACATTAAATCAGCGATATACCCATCCCCGCCCCCTTTCTTTTTGCTTCATTATACACAAGATAGGCGGTGGAGACATCCTGGATCGCCAGCCCCGTTGAATCAAATAGGGTTATTTCATTATCCCCTGTTCTGCCTTCCTTGGTCCCAGAGACAATTTCACCGATCTCCGCGAGCACGCTGGCTTTACTTATGATGCCCTTGGAAAGAGGGATATTTATCTCCCCGCCATGACTTGCCTGATCCCAATCATCCACCACGATATTAGCCCTTGTTAATATCTCCGGCTCAAGTTCCTGCTTTCCCGGGGCATCAGCCCCGACAGCATTTATATGCATCCCCTCCCCTACAAATTCATTTTTGATTATTGGTTTTCTGACAGGGGTTATGGTTGTGAGGATGTCGCATCCCTCGACAGATTCCTTTATACTGTTCGCGGGTTTTACAATGATCCCCAACTCCCCCTTCATCTTTTTTGCAAACTCTTCACTTTTCCCCGGGATTATGTCAAATACTCTTACCTCCTCTATTTTCCTTACCTTGCATAATCCCGTTAACTGCGATTCTGCTTGAGCGCCTGTGCCAATTATCGCAGCAATTCTTGAATTTTTACGGGAAAGATATTTTGCTGCGATTGCACTTGCTGCGGCGGTCCTTAATGCCGTGATGCGGGTGCCGGAAAATATCCCCAGAGGCATCCCGGTTTTAGGATCACTCAATACGATGACCGCCATAACCGTTGGCAGTCCTTGATCCGGGTTTAGAGGATGCGAGTTCACTATTTTAACCCCGGCGGTATCAACATCCTCAAGGTATGCGGGCATAATTCGCAAATCCCCCTCGTATTTCTTGAAATAGAGGTAGGGTTTTGGAGGCATCTGCACCATCCCGTCGCTCTTCGCCCTGAATGCTTGTTCAACCACCGTAATAACATCCTCGATTTGAAGAAGCGGTTTTATTTCAGATTCCGTTAAAATTAAAGTTTTCATTTTTTTTAAATTTAAAAATAAAAGATTAAGGTTTCATTTATCTAAAAAGATCAATAATACTTCTCTCTTGCACGCTTTATTGTCCCTGAGACCCCCAGAACATGAAAGATAGCTCTTTTGCCGTTTATTTCCCTGATAAGTGCGATCGATGCCCTCATTTCATCAACCGACTTATGGTTTACCTTCAGAATCCCTTTTCTGGTTTCACCATTCCATTCTATGAGCCATAGACTCATCTTGCTCACCCCCAGTTCGCCCAGGAATCGCAGTGATGCATTCTGGATGACCTTTGATACATCTCCTTTACTAAACCCATTGTTCTCAGATATTATCTCAAAGACCACATACCTGTTTCTTTCTCTTAGAGTTGGGGGCAGGGGCTTTGGCATTTTTAATAATAATTACACAATTTAATCTTTATTAATTATTTAAATGAAAGCAAAAAAATCTGGAAATAAATTCGCAGTAAGAATAGACAAAAGAGAGGAGACTATTGAAACATTAAAACAATTCTGCAGGGACAATTGCATAAAACCCGGGACCGTGCAGGGAATCGGGGCAGCAAATAAAGCCGTGATCGGGCTTTTTGATGCGGAAACCAAAAAATACCATTCAAGGGCGCTTGCTGGCAAACATGAAATCGCCCCTTTACCGGGAAATATTTCAACCCGTAACTTTAACCATTTTTAGGAATATGTCTTTGTCTAAAGCCAAAAACACACTCTTGCGATACTTTTTTACCTTACACGCCTTTATAATCATATTACTAAAATTAGTAATATGAAAACTCAAAAAATAATGGCCAATTATGAGCTAAAACAGTTGCCAGAGAATCCATAACTGAA
>Ga0209636_10007627_pt1 | contig 11026 bp, 8 predicted proteins | sample DeeMarSWOR152_54_FD_187464 | JGI IMG/M metagenome (GOLD analysis project Ga0209636, IMG submission 187464) | Marine sediment microbial communities from White Oak River estuary, North Carolina - WOR-1-52-54 (SPAdes) (version 2) | ecosystem: Environmental > Aquatic > Marine > Intertidal zone >... | reverse complement strand
GGGGCCATGAATAGCATATCCAGTGGGAGCTTTCGCGCCAAATCCGTGACGAACTTTATTCCTTCAGATCCACAAACGTTGGCGATTTCATGTAAGTCAGTGACCACGGCTAGAGTGCCTCTGGGGACCACGGCCTGAGCATACCTTGCCGGGTGCAGCATAGAGCTTTCTATATGCGTATGTCCGTTAATCAGCCCGGGAGCTAAAAAGCTGCCTTGTAAATCGATAATTTCCTTGGCTTCACCGTAGTCTCCTACTCCGGCAATCCTATCGCCGTAGATAGCCACGTCGGCTTGCTCTATTTCTCCAATAAAAGTATTTACTATCCGGGCATTTTTCAGGAGCAAATCAGCCGGTATTTCTCCCCTGGCCACAGAAATAAGCTCCTTTAAACTCATCTCCTAATCCTCCAGGGCATAAATATCGGGCAAATTGCGGAACCTCTGATCAAAGTCCAGTCCATATCCCACGATAAATTTATTGGGCACGGTGAAGCCACGATAGTCAATGGATACCGGGACTCTGCGCCGAGATGGCTTGTCTGTTAGAGTACAGAGCTTTAAAGAAGCGGGCTGCTTCTTCTTTAAGTAATCGAGTAAAAAAGAGATGGTAATTCCGGTGTCCACGATATCCTCAACCACCAGGACCTCTCTGCCCTTTACAGGAGTCTTGACCCCCTGAACCACTCTCACTTTGCCCGAACTCTCCCTGGCAGCGCCGTAGCTGGAGAGTCTGATAAAGTCGAGCTCCAGGGGCAAATCAAGCTGGCGGATGAGGTCAGCCATGAACACAAAGGACCCTTTAAGGACGCCAATGAGCAAAGGCTGCTTCCCTTGATAATCCCTCTTGATTTCAGAAGCCAGCCTGTCTACAGCTTTAGCTATCTCGTCACGGCTGATAAGAATTTTGAGTTGCGGCTGAAAGACCATTACATCGTTCCCAAACTGGTTACTATGATAGCATAATTGCATCTGGTTACGGATGCTGGACTTTTCCTGTGCCCTGTTGTATACTTTAGGCAAGAGATTAAGATGCGGTCCAGCCTTATCGGGAAGATTGAAAAAGCCAAAAGGTATGCTCAAGAACCAGGTCGTGTCACTTTCTCAGGTTTAAACGCTGTTTTCCATGGAGAGAACGATAACCATACGCTAAGCTATGCCAATGGAAAATGGCATTGTACCTGCCATTTCTTTTCCCAATGGGAGATATGTAGTCATATCATGGCGCTCCAGCAAATTCTAGGCAATATGTTACCCAAGGAAGCCCTTGCCTCTCCTATGGAAACTCAGCCCCCTGAGAAATAATCTAACGCTTCCGCCACGACAAACAGAGAGCCGGTAACGCAGATAATATCTGTCCTGTCTGCCAGAGATAAAGCTCGGGATATAGCTTCGCTTACAGTTTCTCTAATTTCAGGCTCGATGCCTCGCTTGCTGAATTCGGCAGCCAGGGTGGAAAGGGGGGCAGCACGGGAATGTGCTGTCCGTGTAACTATGACTTGGGGGGAGAGGGGAACCAGCTCATTCACTATTCCCGGTATGTCTTTGTCACAAGATGTCCCGAAAACAAGAAAAATCCGCTTGTGAGCGAAGTATGCTTTGATATTGCTCACCAAGCTTCTCATCGACGTCACATTATGAGCTCCATCAACCAACACCGTAGGGTGTTGCTGCAAAATTTGAAATCGCCCCGGCCAATTAACTTGGGCAAGCCCTTGAGCAATATTGGCGGCTGATATGGCAAAGCCCGCGGAAGCCAATATCTCTAGAGCAGCTACGGCGGCGGCGGTATTCTCAAGCTGGAAGTCGCCTAAAAGAGGAATGCTAACGTGGTATTTACTCGTTCTACCCTCGATCGCCAACGATTGATGATGGAGGTCACCGCCTATCTTATACCAGGTGACATCCTTGCCTACCTGAACCACCTTAGCTTCCTTCTCACGACAAATATCGGTGATTACCGAAGCCGCCTCTTCTGGCTGGGGGGAAAGCACCACCCAGCAGCCGGACTTGATGATGCCTGCTTTTTCCCGGGCTATTTCCTCCAGGCTATTGCCCAGAATCTGAGTATGATCCAGGCTGATAGGGGTAATAATACAAACTACAGGCCTGGCTATATTTGTAGCATCAAGTCTGCCACCTAGACCTACTTCCAGCACTTGAAAGTCCACCTGCTTTTTCTTGAAGTAAGCAAATGTCAGCGCGGTCAACGCCTCAAAATAAGTCAGTTGCCTGAAGGCAGAGTCCTGTTTCATTGATTCAATAAAGGGCTTGACCTCCGCCATGGCAGCAGCAAACTCTGCTTCAGAAATCAAACTGCCACCCACGCTAATACGCTCCCTTAGAGTATGAAGGTGGGGGGAGGTATACAGCCCTGTTTTGTAACCTGAACCGCTCAAGACCTGAGCAATCATAGCCGCCACGCTCCCTTTCCCCTTAGTGCCAGCGATGTGAACCGTCCTGGCTGCCAGCTGAGGATCGCCCATACGGTTTAGTAGTTCCTCTACATGTCTTAAGCTATAACCGGGCTGGGCATAAGATATGCCCGGAATCTGCTCATAATTAACAAAAGTATCGAGATACTCTTCTGCTTGGCTGTAATTCAATTCTTGGCCTCGATATTCAGCAATTATACTACTTACGCATCATGCCCTGCTCAGTCTGTGATAAAATTTTAGGGTATTATTTGGGAGAAGAGCGCAAGCAAAAAATTAAGTGAAGATCACGCTTGAACCGTTAGGCAATATAGCTGACGAAATAATGGAGGAGCTTAAGGATAGGGTTGGCGGCATTTTCCATTGTCCAGTAGAGATAAAAGCAGGTTTTAGCGATTTGGCCCAGGCTTATAATCCCCAGAGGAAGCAATACTGTTCCTCAAAATTGCTGGCCTCTCTTGAAAAGTCGGGGGGAGATGAAAGGGTTGTAGGTATAGCTGATGTTGACCTTTATGTTCCCAGGCTTAACTTCGTATTTGGTGAAGCCGATATAGTCTCTGGAACAGCAATCGTATCCCTGTGCCGACTAAGGCAAGAATATTATGGCTTGGCTCCAGATGAAGCTTTATTTCTGGAAAGAGCCACCAAGGAGATAGTTCATGAACTGGGGCATACCTTCGGCCTGGGACATTGCCCCAATAACAAATGTGTCATGCACTTTTCCAACAGCCTGGCCGACACCGACTTGAAGGAGGCAAGTTTTTGTAGTAGCTGTCGCCCCAAGATAATTTTTTGATATAGCCTAAGAATTTGATATACTTGGGAAATCCACAGGTAAACTGTCCCACAGCAAGGCGCGGGGCATCGCGAGAAATGATTTTGCCAAAAAAGCCATGACAATGCCCGTCTCAACTTTGAGGCAGTTTAATGCCTCCATCCGCGATATTATGCCCAAGAGGAAATTCTGATAGAAGGAGATTAGAGCATGCAAAAAGAAATAGTTGTCGTCAGTGGTGCCAGGACAGCAATTGGCGCCTTCGGTGGTTCTTTAAAAAGTATACCTGTTGTTGACTTGGGTGCTGCGGCAATCAAAGAGGCGCTTAAGCGAGCAGGACTAAGGCCGAAGTCCAGTGAAGAATTACTCGGTTATGGCCCTGAAGCACTCAAGTCTGATGGAATAATAGAGCTGGAGAAAAAGCACTATGATTACGATTCTTCTTTGCGTCCTGTTCAGGTTGACGAAGTAATTATGGGTAATGTCCTTCAGGGGGGGCAGGGGCAAAACACAGCTCGCCAGGCCTGCATCTACGCTGGCATTCCTAAAGAAACCCCCGCCTTTACAGTGAATAAGATCTGTGCCTCAGGCTTAAAAGCTATTACTTTGGGAGCAGAAGCTATAATGGTGGGCGAGGCCGATGTTGTAGTCGCTGGAGGCATGGAATGCATGAGCCACACCCCTTATCTTCTCCCTAAGGCCCGCTGGGGCTATCGCATGGATGTTGGAGCCAGGGGAGAGCTTATAGACCTCATGGTCTATGATGGAGTGTGGGAAATATTCTACGGCTATCATATGGGAAATACCGCAGAGGAAATCGCCAAGAGATATGGCTTCACTCGCCAACAGCAGGATGAGATAGGCTATCTTAGCCATATGCGGGCGCGCAAAGCCATAGCGGAGGGCATATTTAAGGATGAGATAGTTCCTTTTCCTGTCCCGCAGAGGAAAGGCGAGCCCATTGTTTTTGATACTGATGAGCGGCCTATGGACACTTCCATGGAGAAAATGGCTAAGCTCCCTCCCGCATTCCGAAAAGACGGAACAGTCACTGCCGGTAACTCTTCGGGGATTAATGATGCTGCGGCTGCGGTAGTGCTTATGTCCGGAGACAAAGCTGGAGAATTGGGTCTCGAACCTGTGGCAACCCTTAGAGCCTGGGCTTCAGGCGCGACAGACCCCAAATACATGGGATTAGGCCCTATACCGGCAATAAGAAAGGTGCTCAAAAAGACGGGGCTTGGCAATAAGGATTTTGATGTTATTGAGCTTAATGAGGCCTTTGCTGCTCAGACACTGGGTTGCATGAAAGAGCTTGGTTGGGATTTTGACCACGTTAACCCTCATGGTAGTGGTATATCTCTGGGCCATCCTGTTGGCTGCACCGGAGCGAGAATAGCAGTTACCATCATCTACGACATGGTGCATAGGAATCTGCATTGTGGCCTGGAAACCATGTGTATTGGTGGTGGGCAGGGGATGGCAGCCGTGTGGGGAAGGCCCTGAAATTTCACGGGAAGTCTGGTGTCAATATTACCGTCTACAGTCGGAGCCCTTCTTAAGTCCCAAGCCTATCCCCATAAGCCACAAAAAATAGAACTGGTCCAGACCCAGATGTCCTTTATTTTCCTTACCGGCGAATATGTATACAAGATTAAAAAGCCGGTCAATCTGGGTTATCTGGATTACACCACTTTGGAGAAACGCCATTTCTTCTGCCATCAAGAGCTGGAGCTAAATAGGCGCCTTTGTCCCGGTGCTTATTTGGCTGTGGTACCGATTGTCGAAGAAAAAGGCGAGCTTCGCATCGAAGGGCGAGGCCAGGCGATAGAATATGCTGTCAAAATGAAGCAGTTACCTCAGGACCGCATGATGGACGTGCTTTTGCCCCGGGGTCAGGTAACTCTGGAAATGGTGGCAAGGGTGGCTGAAAAGCTAGTGGGCTTTCACCAAAAAGCCGAAACAAATCAAAAGATTGCCGCCTTCGGCAGGTTGGATGTTATACGCCAGAATACCAATGAGAACTTCGCTCAAACCGAGAAATATATTGGAACCTCCATCACCGCCGAGGAATATCAGCACATTAAGAATTACACTAATAACTTCGTTGACAGTAACGCGAGCCTGTTCGATAAGCGAGTAAGAGAAGGGAAAATAAGAGATTGTCATGGCGACCTTCATGCCGCTCATGTTTGTTTCACTGACGATATCTGCATTTACGACTGCATTGAATTTAACGACAGGTTCCGATATTCCGACGTGGCCTCGGAGATCGCCTTTCTGGCTATGGACTTAGACCGCTATCAGCAAGCTGGTCTTTCCCGACATCTGGTAAATACCTATGTGGGGCTGAGCCATGACGAAGAGCTCCTGAAGTTGCTCCACTTCTACAAATGCTACCGGGCTTACGTCAGGGGCAAGGTGGAAAGCTTTAAGCTCGACGACCCCTACATTCCCGAAGAGGAGAAGGCAAAGGTGTTAACTGCCGCCCAGAGCTATTTCCAGCTTGCCGAATCGTACGTATGATATGTAGTTGCCCAGGCAGCCAGTGCCACTGAAAGCAGCACCAACAGGCCCACCATGACTGTCTTATCGGGCATAGTAGCATTGACGGCTACGGTGCTCATGGCCACAGCGGGCACCAGCCCGGCCCTCACTATCGGCTTCAGACTGGGATGCTCAGTTATGAACTCAGCTATTGGTGGGCTGACCCTGTAGTAAAACTCCACCAAAGCTTGTCCCACCGGGCTGGTGAGCAAGTATTCATCTCTGAACTCACGCAAAATTTCTATTTCCTCGGCCATTGGGGTCCCGTAGGCTGCGGTGGCGATGAAGCAAAAGCCAGCTCCAATAAAATTGGCTCTGATGGAGTAGGGGCTGTCCATGGTGATGGTGGTCGAGGCAGAGTTAACATCAGCAATGGTGTTCACATCGCCCGACCAGTAGACAAACTTGCAGCCTCCGTCAGACTCAGCCACAAGGCTGACATCGGCACCGAGAGGACGCAAGAATGTCCCTTCGCCGGGGGTGGTTACCGAACCGCCTCTGTTGCTGGATATCACCAATAGCGCCACGGGTTCGGGATGCCACGTCTCAAAGTTGGCGGTGATGGAGTAGGAGTCGCTCATGGTGATGTTGGTTGAGGTAGCATAGACATCGGCGATAGTACTTACATTGCCAGTCCACTTCGTAAACTCGTAGCCTTCGTCAGGTTGAGCGACAAGGTCGACCGTCGTGTTAGCGGCATGGGTAGAAATCCCCTCACCGGGGGTGGTTACTTCACCGCTTTCGGTGCTGGAGATGGTGAGGCTATACCAACCTTCGTCTAGTTCGAAGTTGGCGGTGATGGAGTAGGAGTCATACATGGTGATGGTGGTGGTGGCAGAGTTGGGGTCGGCGACGTTGGCGCCAGTCCAGTTGCCAAAGTGGTAGTGTGTGTAATTTTCAGCGACAAGAGGGACCGTCGTGTTAGCGGCATATACAAAAATCTCCTCACCGGGGGTGGTTACCTCACCGCCTTCGGTGCTGGAGATGTCGAGGCTATAGTAACCTTCTTCTAGCTCGAAGTTGGCGGTGATGGAGTAGGAGTCGTTCATGATGATGGTGGTTGTGGCAGAGTCAGGGTTGGCGACGTTGGCGCCGGTCCAGTTGACGAACTCGTAAAACTCATCCGCCACGGCCTCCAGGGGGACCACCGTCTCGGCCTCGTAAATAAACATCCCCTCGCCGGGGGTGGTTACTTCACCGCCTTCAGTGCTGGAGATGGTGAGGCTATAACCCTCCCGAGGCTCAACAGCGATACCAAGCCCATCAATAATGTGCTCTGCCTTGCTAATGACCGTGCAGTCTTCGGTGCCAGCAAAAACCAGCCCCACAAAATCTCCATCTTTATCCACCGCGGAGCCTGAATCGCCGGGCTCTGAGAAGGACCAATTATCTTGAGTTACGACAATCTGGTCCACGAAATAAGCTGATTGGTCGCCGTACCAAACCACGACAGAGACATTGGTGTGAATTACCACGCCGGTGGTTACTCCAGTCGTGCGCCCAGATTTTCGTACGATATCTCCCTGAGAGACCTCGGTCCACCCTTCAACCCAGTAATTACCTCCTTCATAAAACTGCTCGCCAGGAGATACACCAACACCACCATCAATACTGCCTATAGCAGCATCAGCGTAGTTTTCCGCACCAGGGTCAAAGTCAATAGGGATGTATGCCCCGAGTTCCCCCACCCGATCGCCTATCCTTCCTCCGTCGACACTTCCGGGCTGGAGGATGGGTGTTCCTGTGGCGAGAAACTCATACGTCTCCGGATTCATAGCGATAACGTGGGCATTAGAGAGAATCTTGTCGTCATAGGTGACCATGCTCAGGGTTCCGGCATACAGGTATATCTCTGCCCCTTTCGTGACGTAGGCTGACAGGCTTATCCCGCCGACCAGAGGTCTGACCTCTTCTTGCCTCTCCTCGCTAACATCGGTTATGGGCTCCGCTACCTGAGTAGAAAGTGTTTCGATTCTCCCGGTAACTTCCGTCCGCACTGTGTAGCCTTTAAAGGAGCGCGGCACTCTTTGCTTCATCTGTTCATCCTCGACAAAGACGATGACTTCGCCCTCGTCTTCCGAATGGGAGATGCCAGCAAAGCCGGCTCCCGCCAGAGGCAAAAGTTCTTGTTCCAGGGCCTTTCTGGCTTCCGCCAGTGCCTTTCCACGATCAGGATTTTCACCGGCCGAAGCAGGGACAATGCTGAAAAGCAGCGCACCAACAAGAACCAGCACTAAGAACAATAGAAGCTTTTTCTCTTTCTTCATCTCCTGAACCTACTCAGCTATGCCATACTATACTATTAATATACTATGACTAATGTTTTGGAAAGCGTCAATCACCCATTTGTACCGGTTATTATATCATCTGCTGCCCAGGTAGCACTAAACACAAAACCTCTCCAACGATTGTAGAGGGGTGCGCAAGGATTTCTGGTTTGGTTGACATAATATACTGATAGTGAGTTAACACTGCGTTATAGTAATGGGTCGACACTTTTGGCGTGGAAAATTTACGAGGGTGCCGGAAAGAAGGTGATAATGGATTGAAAGGCATCTGCTACCTTCTGTAGCCTTAGGGATTAAGCAAAATAAGAAGTAGAGGAATAATCCGGCACATTTCAAGGGTAAATGGCTAAAGCTTCCAGCCCTGTGGTCTCAGGCAGGTCGAACATCAGATTCATATTTTGCACCGCTTGCCCGGCCCCTCCCTTGACGAGGTTGTCCAGACAGCTAATAACTATAAGCCTGTCTGTCTTCGAATCGACAGTGGGATAAATAAGGCAAAGGTTGGTTCCCCAGACATGCTTGGTGTGGGGAGGCTTGGTCGTTATTTGAACGAAGGGGGCATGGTTATAGAATTCCCGGTATAGCTGGCTTAGCTTTCCTTCAGCCTTGGCGTCTTTGAGCAATTTGTCGTCTCTTAATCTCGCATAGCAGGTGCTGAATATGCCTCTGGTCATTGGCACCAGGTGAGGCACGAAGGTTATCGAGGGAGAAAGTGGCGGATTAAGTGTTTTCAATTCCTGTTCTATTTCAGGCAAATGGCGATGTCCTTCAAGGGAATAGGCAAGGACGTTCTCGTCGGCCTCGGAATAATGGGTAGTCAGGCTCAGGGTTCTGCCGGCGCCCGAGACGCCTGATTTGCTATCCACCACTATATCGGGATAAATAAGCCCTTCTTTGACTATGGGTGCCAGGGCTAAGATAGCACCAGTGCTATAGCAACCCGGGTTTGCTACCAGGGAGGCCGATGCAATTTCCCCCCGATGCAGCTCGGGTAAGCCGAAAACCGCCTCTCTCAATAGCTCGGGCGATGGATGGGTAAATCCATACCATTTGGGATATTCGCCAGCGTTCTTTAACCTGAAATCAGCGCTGGCATCGACAACCTTAATTCCTTGTTTTAGCAAAGATGGTACTATGTCTATACTGCTTTTATGAGGCATTGCTGAGAAGGCGACGTCGATTTTGCTATCAAGCTCGGCTTTTATTGTATAGTTAGTTCCCGCGAAGTTGGGGAAAACATCGCCTAATTTTTGCCCGGCTGCGCTTCTCCCGGTGACAGTGACGAGTTCTACTTGGGGATGTTGGTAAAGTAAGCGAGCCAGTTCGGCACCAACATACCCGGTGACATTTATTATACCTGCTTTTATTTGTGGCATAGTATGTTCCACGCATTATACTACATAATGGGTAATGTCAGGGAAACAATAAACAATATCTCTTCCCATCTCCGTTCCTTTATTTCCCCTGCCTGAAGTTATATCGCTTCTCCAGGCAAATCGGCGTAGAGGATACAATTACTGGGCTAGCCCATTAGATTGCATAATAATATATAATATATTGTATGATACTACATAAAGGAGGAGTTCGACAGGCATGAGGTTTGAGAGCAGCATCGACATTAATGCCCCTGCTGAGAAAGTCTGGGCGCTGATAGACAAGCTTGAAGAGTGGCCCCAATGGATGCCGTCCATCAAGAAGATTGAGAGGCTCTCTAAGGAGCCTTTGACAGTAGGCTCACAGCTTTCTGTTACAGCTGAGGTAAGCGGGCTTACGGTTACATTATTGATGACGATTACCGAGTTTGTCCCACAGCGGAGTGTGGTTCTGGAGGGGAAAGCCTTAGGCACTAAGTTGACCCGCTTCTATAATCTGGAGCCTGTAAATGGCAAGACGAAGGTTACCATTGGTGGCGACGTTTCAGGGGCTCTAGCCTGGCTGGCGCGCCGCGGTGGTCAAGAGGTCTCAGCCGAGATTGTCCAAGCGGTAAAGGAAAAGGTCGAGGGGCGGGAATAGCAAGCTGAGAACCTTTAGGGGAGTAGGTATAAGCTCAATCGGTTCGAATACAGCCGTGATAGTGTTGCTATGACCCTGTGGGCTTTGTAGCCTGCCTCGCTTAGTCTAATTCCAGACTACCATGTGAAGAAAAATGGAAAGTCCTCTTGGTTCAATACCGTTGAATTGCGTTGATAAATGCCTGCTGGCTCTTGATAGCATAAATGAGCCTATGCTTATTCACGTAATTCTAAATCTCGAAGGGGAAATAGAGCACCTTAGATTGAATCAAGCGATTTTCTCAGCGCAACAAGCTTATCCCGTTATGAGAACGATTTTGCGCAGCAGGTATTTCAGACTTTTTCGCGAGATACAAGAAGACCTTGGAAAGGGAGTCCTGAGCATTGCAGACCAGGCTCAACTCCAGGACACGAACTACGAGAGCTATCTCTCCTCATGGATGAACCAGCCCTTCAATATTAAGAAGGAGTTCCCAGTGAGGGTTCTTCTGTTAAGGAAAAATGAACTGGAATCCTCGCTGGTTTGCACCTTTCATCACTCGGCGGCAGATGGACTCCGCGCGCTTCTTTTTGTAAGGAAGGTTATTGAGAGTTATAACAACGAGCTTTCTCAGGATTCTAAATCGTGTGAGGATATCCGCATAAATCGTAAAGGAGACGAATTGCTAGAATTTGCCCACAGCCAGAGGTCAAAGGTAGGACACTATTATAGGAAAATGATTTCCAGTCTTTTCCATCGCTTTGTTATAGCTGCCCTCCCTCCTCCAACAAGGGTTTTCCATGACAAGTCGGGACAGTCCAGGGAACTCCATTTTTGTTTTAAGATTATAAGTCCCAGGGAATTCAGGCAAATTCAATCCAAAGCAAGATCAGCCGGGGTTGAGCTAAACGATATTTTTCTGGCAGCTTGTTACCGAGTGGTGGAGAAGTGGAATAGCATGCATGGGAAGACCAGTAAAAAAATACGTGT
>Ga0209636_10007626_pt1 | contig 11026 bp, 13 predicted proteins | sample DeeMarSWOR152_54_FD_187464 | JGI IMG/M metagenome (GOLD analysis project Ga0209636, IMG submission 187464) | Marine sediment microbial communities from White Oak River estuary, North Carolina - WOR-1-52-54 (SPAdes) (version 2) | ecosystem: Environmental > Aquatic > Marine > Intertidal zone >... | reverse complement strand
GCAAGATAGACACAAACGATACCCTTCTTGTCTATTATGGAGACATCCTCACAAACATGAATCTACAAGACCTACAATGTTATCACAAAAATAAACAGTCTTCAACTACAGTTGCCCTAGCATCCGGCTTTACAGTCAGAGTGGGGCTAGCCGATCTTGATAAAGAAGGAAGAATTCAAGGATTCGTAGAGAAACCCACATTAGAAAAGCCAGTGAGCATTGGAATAATGATACTTAATGGAGAAGTTCTTGAGGACATGGAGAGGTTAATTAAGAAGAGGCGTAGGTTGGATTTAATGAAAGATATAATTCCATATCTTATAAAGGTTGGAAGGCCTGTTTATGGCTACTTGTCAGATGCGTTTTGGTATGACACCGGAAGCATTGAAGCATATGAAAAGCTTGATCCGCGGCTTGTTGAGGACACTTTATCCTATCTTTTCTGATTAACCCCTTATTTTCATGTTGCTCGCCTTTTTTGTTGTGTTGGTTCTGGTTTTTTATGTTTTGTTTCATAAGATTTTATCAGTCCTACTCTGGAGATATCTCCCGTAAAACCCTTTTTTTCCCGAAAGTTGAAAAAATGGAATTTGGACCTTAATGCGCGCGCAGAATAAATGCCCATGCAAAATAGAAAGAAATTTAAATATGACGTACGTCATAGATTCTCTATAGACATGCCAATAATGTCGCGGAGTGGAAGGATTATGCGCAATGAGGAGCCAGAGGTTGGAAGAGAGTTCTCGAAGGTTGAGGGCTATCGTTCCCGGCTTGACAAAGCAGACGGGTTCAGTGAAGTTTGGGAAATAGTCAAGGACACTGTTGAATATTCTTTAGGCGGGCATAGACGGAGCATGATGCTTTTCTTAGACGATTTGCCTATTCATCTTGGTGCGTATCATCCGTTAGGCACGAACAACATAGTTCTGAACCGAACACTTGTCCAGATTGTCGAAGCTGCCACAAAGTCAAAACGAATTGTAAACGCATTCATCTACAGCTTGTTGGCTCACGAATACTTACACGCTCTAGGATATCTGCCAGAAGCTGAGGTCCGTCGTTTAGTCTATAAAATATCAAAGGAATGTTTCGGTGGAGAACACATAGCTACAAGGTTGGCCGAGAAGAGTCCATGGTCACTATTGAGAGGCGTCCCACTCAGTGATTTAGAAGTACCAAGACGTGCGATCGAGATTGTTAAAGACTTTGAGAAATCGAACCAAAAATACATAATGTGAGACGTGCGCGCACATAATGCATGCATGCCTAGTGTTTTGCTTTTTCTTTTTTCCCTCTGATATAGGTTAAGACTTTTATGGCTGCCATTGCTCCTTCCCCTGCTGCAGTTACAACCTGCATTCCGCCACATGTGCAGTCTCCGGCTGCGAAAATACCTTCAATATTCGTTCTTTGCCAGCGATCCACCTTTATGCAACCCCTATCATCGACATCTGTTCCTGCTTTCTTAACTATTTCAGTTGTCGGAACCTTGCCTAGAGAGATGAAGACTCCGTTTACTTCCTCTCGCACCTCCTGTTTGGGTTTGAACTTGATAATTTTTATTGCTTTCACAACGTTTTCTCCTAAGATGGTGACAACTTTACCGTTAACTATTTTTACGTTGGCTTTTTCCAAGAGTCTTCGCTCAAAGGCTTCTGCGACTTCAATCTTTTCTTCTCTGCGTTATCAACAATACTTACTTCGTTATGTCAGCCAAAAACAACGAGTCCATTATTGCTTCTTCAGCGAAGCCGACAACCGCAACTCTCAAGCTTTTAACGAATGGCCCTTCGCAGACTCGGCAATAGTTTGCACCTCTTCCAAGAAATTCAGTTTCTCCAGGAACCCCAGAATCTTGCAGATCACCTATCACACGCTACGCCATTGGAAAGCCACAATTGAATATCACAGAACCAAGGACATCATACATGTCAAACAGATTCTGGGACACAAAAACATCCAAAACACACTTATCTACATAAACTTGGAACACGCCATATTCCAAACTACAGATGACAATTTCATTGTCAAAGTTGCTGGAACAGTCCAAGATGCATGTAAGTTGTTAGAGGTAGGTTTCGAGTATGTCACCGAAATGGACGGAAAAAGGCTCTTTAGGAAGAGAAAATAGTGGTTTCATAAAATCCAGAATTATTTCATAAGATTTTTATAGTTAGAGGTTGAGGTTGGTATTGTGCTGGGAGTTTGCTATGGAGTCTAGTAAGTTGCAGCCTAGTATGAAGCCGTTGAATGTTTTGACTAAGCAGTTAAACAGTAACATCCTGATCGTTTTGAAGAATGGTGTTGAGTATAGGGGGCGAATGATTCGTTGTGATGGTCACATGAACATTATGTTGGATGGGGCTTCTGAGTTTTTAAGGGAGAAGCCTTTGGCTAATTATGGGACTGTCTTGGTTCGCGGGAACAATATTTTGTATATTGGTTTGGATGTTGGTCGTGGTAAGTAGCGTTTAATTTTCTTTTATGTAGTTGAAGGCTTGTTTTAGGGTTATCTCTATTTTTTCTTTTTGTTTGAAGAATTTTAGTATGTTTTTTAGGTCGCGTTTTAGAAGTTGTTGGGCGTTTGGATGGGTTATGGGGATATATTGGGGCCAGTCTATGATGAGGATGTGGAGGTTTGGTTGAATGAGGATGTTGTAGGAGCTGAGGTCTGCGTGGATTATTTTTGCTTTTTGGTAGGCTTTTTTGACGTTGTTTAGGATTTCGTTTAGAACTCTTTTGGTGTGTGGGATTTTTGGGTAGAGGTTTAGGGGTGCGCCGTTGATTAGGGTCATGACAAGGGTGTGGCGGTTGTGGTGTATGGGTTTGGGGGCTGCTATGTTGTAGGGTTCGAGGAGTTTTAGAGCTTTGTATTCTTTCTTGGCTGCAATTGTGGATTGTTGGTGCCAGTTTGGAGTGTATGTATATTGTTGTGTGTAGCCGCGTTTGCGTTTGGTTTGCTGGAAGCTCATTCTGCCGAGGCGGTGGAATTTTATTGCGACTTGTTGTTTGGTTGGTGTGAGGGCGTCGTAGACGTCTGCTTCTTTTCCGACGCCTAGTGGTTTGCCTATGGCTTCTAGGATGTTGGCTTTGACGTGGTTGTTGAGGGCTAGGCAGTCGTAGCCTGCGGTTGTGAGTTGGTAGCCTTTGTATGGGTGGGTTTGGTGTTGTATGAGGTGGTTTTTGGTTAGTTTGGGGAGGTGGTATTGGACTTTGGATTGGGGTAGTTTGGCTTTTGTGGGGATTTGTTCTTCTGGTGTGTATTGGTATTGTTTTGTTTGGGTTTCGATGGCGTGGAGTATTTTGATGTCTTCTGGTTGGAGTTGGCGGAAGATTTTGAGGGCGATGTCAATGGATGACATGGTGGACAAGAATAGATGGATGTGGGGATTTAAGGAGTTTCTTATGTGTCTGTCTGCCTGTCTAGGTCTCTATAGAGGGGGAGATAGCAGGAAATTACTTTGGTTCTTCTTCTCTCAGAATGAAAAAAAGGAAAAATTTTTGGTTTTCATTATCAACTGTGCTGAGGGACTTTAATTTTAGCTTTCTGATTTTGGATTAGGGGTTGTTTTGGGTTTTGTTAGCGTGAAAACTATGATATCAGTTGATAAAATAGGTTTTCAAAACTGTTCAAGTTTTAAATGGAAGTTGTTACATGATTGCTCTGGAGGCGTGAACGTTTGAAGTTGATTTACGTGGTTATCGATGGTATGGGAGACTTGCCAATTGAAGAATTGGGAAATAGGACTCCTCTTGAGGCTGCTGAAACTCCTAACATGGATTTTCTCGCCAAAAAAGGAAAAACAGGGCTAATGTATACGGTTGGGAAGGGTATAGCACCTGAAAGCGACGTAGCCGTCGTCTCAATCCTTGGATATGATCCTTTCAAATACGAGGTAAGTAGGGGAGTTCTCGAAGCCCTCGGCGCAGACTTACCCTTTAAAGACGGTGATTTGGCTCTGAGATGTAACTTTGCCACTTTGGGTCCGAGAAACAAAATTATTGACAGAAGAGTGGGAAGAAGCCTAACTACGGAAGAAGCCACAGAGTTAACTGAAGCAATAAACAAGCGGATACGATTGGAGTCTTACCCAGCCAGTTTTCAATTCGAAAATACTCTGAGCCACAGAGGAGCTCTGGTCATAAGGAGCAAAGAGAAGAAACTTTCAGGGAGCATAACCAACACAGACCCAGCCTACATTAGAATTAAGGGTATCGGCGTAGCAGAAGCTGAAGCTGAAATGATTCTAAAAGAATGTAAACCTTTGGACAAAAGTGTAGAAGCAAAGGTTTCTGCAGACCTTGTCAACGAATTTACTCAGAAAAGCATGGTGATTCTAGATAAACATGAGGTGAACAGGAAGCGTGTTAAAGAAGGAAAGCTGAAGGCGAATGTTATTCTCATGAGAGATGCTGGTGTTCGCCTGCCAAAGTTTCCCACTCTCAGTCAACAGTATGGGTTCAGTTTCGCCTGCCTTGCCGACATGCCTGTTGAAAGGGGAATATCCAGGCTAGCAGGCATGCACATGATCGAGTTGCCTCCCCCGTCCAAAAGCCTTGAGAAAGACTGTAAACTGAGAGTAGAAAAACTACTGGAAAACCTGCCCCTTTACGATTGTTTCTATATACATATTAAGGGTCCGGATGAACCCGGTCACGATGGAGACTTCAACCTCAAGACTCAGCTGATCGCCACTGTTGATAAGCACTTCGTTGGCAATATGCTGCAAAGAATAAACTTAGAAGATTATGTCATCTGCATTACAGCAGATCATTCAACACCCTGCAAACTAAAAGCTCACAGCGACGATCTTGTGCCTCTTCTCATATCAGGCAACAAAATCCAAGCTGACAAAGTTCAAAAATTCTCAGAAAAAAAATGCAAAAAGGGAGAACTGGGCATTTTACTACATGGAACCGAACTCATGCCAAAACTAATCATACACCTAAAAGAATAGAAGGGGAACCTTGCGCCCACACCTCTGTACTGAAGATGAAAACACGTAAAATTTTGTTTCAATTATCAACTGCTGAAAGAAATCGTAATCTATGACTTCTCATCTTGAAATGGGTATTGCTTTGGGTTCTGTTAAGACTGGATCGTAATGATAAAAATTTTATTCCTTCCTTCCAACTAGCTGTATTTATAAAACTTCCACGCAAGTGTTATAATCAATTCTGTACCTCAGTGATTTAGGGAGGAGTGAAGTTATGAGTGATGGAAAAATGAGAATCGGAAAAACAACAATAGGGTTAATAGGGTTGACTGTTCTCGTTAGTGTGTTAGTTATTTCGAATGGATGGTTCTATTCGAGTCTGCAACAAGTGAGCGGGTTGAGTATCGAATATGACTCGCTATGTGTGAGCTATGATACTCTCTGTAACGAGTTTGATACACTCTGCAATGGTTATGATAGCCTCAGTGCTAGCTACGATAGCTATAGGGCGACACACAATTATACGAACGCAGAATATAACAGCCTCAAAGCCGACTACGACACTCTCCAGAGCACCTACAATAGCTATTTGACGACACATAGTTATACAGATTTAGAATACAATGCATTGCAGAATGAAAGAGATTCACTGAAAGCAGCACAACTACATCTAATCAATTACGATGAAGAAATCCATTCCATTATCTTTGGGACAGATTACGTGACAGTTGGGGGCACGATCTTCAACTCTGGAACTTACTCAGCTACAAATGTTGCTTTTACTGTACGGGTCTATAACAATGCAATGACTCTAATTGAAACTAAGCTAATATCGTTTGGAACAATTCTTGGAAAATCTTACGTGAACTTTGAAGATGTAATATATGCGGAAGGCGCATATTACGTCACGGAAGAAGTAACCTCTGACTGAATCTGCCTTCCACTCATTCTCTACGCGCGCGCAAAGTGCTGGGTCAATCGATTTCATCGTTGTTGGTCTTCTACCATTTGGATTAATCGTGGTGTGCTTATGTCTATCTTGTGGCTTTTGCATGTTTCTAGAACTGTTTTTTTGAGTTTGGCATCTATCTCTGGAAGCCGTTTTATTTGGTTAATGAACATATAGAGAGTATATTCAACTGCGAAATCTCCGAAATCTGTAATCCAGACATAAGGCTTGGGTTCCTTTAATACTTGGTCTATTCTAGTTGCGGCTTCCAGCAGAGCTGTTTCTACTTGTTCTGAAGTTAGTTCGTATCCAGCAGTAATTGAACATCTTCTTCTTACGATTGTGTTTTTTCCATAGTTGTCTATTTCAGTTGTTAACAATTCTTGATTAGGAACTGAAATCAGGACATTATCAAGCGTTTTCATTCTTGTGTAAATCAAATCTATGGCTACAACATCTGCAAATTGACTCTTGAAAAGTATCCTATCGCCGATTTTGAATGGTCGACTAACCATCACGATTATGCCTGCTATAGCGTTGCCGATGGTGTTCATTGCAGCAAAACCTATGATGGTGCCACTCGCAAGTGCAAACAAACCAGCAACTATACCTACTTCAATTCCGAATTGTGCAAAAACAACAGCCAAGATTACGAGAATAAACAGCCATTGGAAAATCCTTTTCAAAGTGAAAGCGACATTTTCTTCGAGTCTTCTCTGTTCTTTCAATCTTGTTATCTGTCTTGTGAGAACCCTATACACAACATAAATGATGATAACGGCTATTGTAGAAAAAACAATTTTGTACAAATTGGAAGAAACCAATTCATTGAAAGAACCAAAGAAATCACTTAGCTCACTCAAGCCATTCATCCCTTCAAATCATTGTTGGTTATATCTTTCGGCTTATTAGATTTAAAAGCTGCATTGTAGGGAAATGAAACGAATAAACATCCTATGCTCACATCAGTAGGACTTTAGCGAGCGTGTATCAGGTGAAAGTTTAAAGTAGCCCTTCAAGCTCTGAAATGGTGGGAAACGGAATACGGGTAAGTGAGTTTTTAACTCATTCTCTCTTGTCCCCACACAGAGAAACTCGTGTTTCGTTTCTCCAAAATCTGTGTGCGCAATTAATTCTATAAACGGATAATTTTAAGAGAACCCACTACATTTTCTATAATTTCCTTTACTTTCAGTTTTTCTTCAGCGTCTTTAATCTCTTCCAGCCTCGCTTTTGTTGTTGGTTTTTTGGGGGCTGCTGTGCATCCCTTTGCCTTCCACCCTGAAATCTCGTATGTTCCTATCTTCCTCGCTAACGCATCAGTCTCTGTTTTATCAAAGCCCAACAAAGGTCTATAAATTGGATACTTTTGCACCACCTCATCCAACACCCTCAGATTGTATATTGTCTGACTCGCCTGTTCCCCAATGGCTTCCCCAGTCACAATCCCCTCAGCCCCAACCTGCTCGGCTATGCGCTCAGCTACACGATACATCATACGCTTACACGAAACACACGTCAACCGACGAGGCGCCTCTTCCACAATAATTTTTAAAGCCTCTCCAAAGGGCACAACAAACAGCCTCCTAGGAAACCCAATCGCCCAACCAAACAACGCTTTAGCCACCTCGTTAGCCTTTTCAGTTGTCCTCTTGTCCGTAAAGGGACTATTATCAAAATAAACAGGCACAACAGGTGCTCCACGCTTCATAACCAACCAACAAGCCACAGCCGAATCAAAGCCTCCACTCAACAAACCAACCAAACGAGGTTGCGTCCCCAAAGGCATACCTCCCACCCCAATCACCACATCCGAATAAACAAATCCTCGATCACCTCGAACCTCAACTCCAAAACGAACATCTGGCATCTTCAAATCAACCCTAGTCCTCAACTTATCACCAAACTCCTCCAAAATCCGACGCCCCACAACCTCACAGATATCTCTACTCCCATAAGGATGAGAACCCACACGCCTACACCTAACAGCAAAACTGTTACCTGTGCCCAAGCGTTTACGAGCCAAGAAAACCGCCTTGTCCACAATATCCTCCAGTTTGGAAGTTGTCTCCAAAGCCGGCGAAACAGAAGAAATCCCAAAAACTCTGCTTAACCGTAGTGCCACCTTCTCTGCCTCATCAACCCGTAAAAACAGCCGTCCATCAACCCTGCTAACCTCTTTAACCCCTAAATCATAAGACTTCAAAACTTTCTTGATGTTTTGAATCAACCGCTTCACATAAAACCTTCTAGTCCAAGCACCTTTGATCCAAATTTCGCCACTAAACCGCACAACAACAGAATCAAAACCTGCAGCCTCCCTGGAATCTTGTACCAAATCTACAACCGCCCACATTTATTCAGAATCAGAAGGTTTAAACCTTCCCAAACCAAGATAATAGTTGGGTGCGGAAGATCGCTGAAAGAGAAAGGAGATCGCTGATTTACTGACTTCTACAGACGCACCCTTCATCTACTATCATCTAAACCCACATCTTAACTATAAGCATTTTTAAGAAAAACTCAACATCCCTAAAAAAACAACTATAACTTCTTTAAATACTCTCTGCACTAACCCTAACAAACCATTAAAAAACAGTTTAAAATAGTCTTCTTGGAGCCAAAGATTGAACAACATTTGACTGCCAATGTTCTTAAATCCTTTTCATGTAAGTCTCTTCGGTAGCTAACATTTTCTTGAGCTCGGTTAAACGCTTCTCTACAATTTGGTGTATTTTGACTCTGAGTTCCTCTCCTTGGATTGATTTTCGAATTTTATTAATCTCATTTGCAAGATCGACATCTCCTATGGTTTCACTGACCCATTTCTCGAAGTCCCGGCGTTTAAAGTGGAAATCCACTGACATGACATCTATTTTCTCTATCCTCTGGCAGAAGTCAGCGAGACTGGCTGCAAGCTCTCCCGTATATTGCCCAATACCCGTAAAGAAGTAAAAGGCCTTATTGTAAGGAACGGTTCCCAGAATTTTTGAGGCTAAACCCGGCTCAATTCTGCTTTTAGCCTTCCTTCTAGTCGCCAACAACTCACCCCCAATCAATTTGACGTGATATACCCAAAAGATACAAATCAGTATAGTTTTATATTTATTATCCCTTGAACCGCAGTAATTCTTTGAATTTCAGCTTTATTGCCTGCGCAATGTGTACATTCACGCACAGGGCTTTTGCTTGAACCCCATAGATATAATTTATATTGGTTTACATCAAAATATCACTTCAGAGTGGAGCGTATGCTTGTTACAAATAAAGAGTTATTATTGGCTGCGAGGCGAGAAGCATATGCCGTTGGAGCCTACAACATCAGTAATCTGGAAAGCTTATTAGCTGTTGTTGAGGCTGCGGTGGAGGAGAAGTCGCCTATTATAGTTGCTGTTACGCCAAGTTCTATCCAGTATGCTGGTTTATCTTACATTTCAGAAATGGTCAAAATGGCAGCGGAGTCAACACCGATCCCAATGTCCCTGCACCTTGACCACGGCAAAGACTTGGAAACAGTTTCTAGATGCTTGGAAGCTGGCTTTACCTCCGTCATGATTGACGGATCCCATTTGAAGTTTGAAGAAAATGTTGCATTAACAAAGCGTGTGGTTAATTTGGCACATCCGAGGGGAGTTTCAGTTGAAGCAGAGCTTGGAAAACTTGCGGGTATAGAGGAGTCAACCGTTGGGGAGAGAGAAGCCGTTTTGACTGACCCTGACGTAGCCAAAGAGTTTGTTAAAAGCACGAGTGTTGATTCTCTCGCTATTGCGATAGGCACCTCTCACGGAGCCTACAAATTCAAGGGAGAACCGAAACTTGATTTTGAAAGGTTAAAACTTATACGTGAGAGGGTTGACGTCCCGCTTGTCTTACATGGCGCCTCAAGCGTTCCATCATGGATCGTTGAAAAAGCCATTAAATACGGGGCTGAACTAAGCGGAGCAAAAGGTATACCAGAAGAGCACATCAGAAGAGCCATTTCTCTAGGAATAGCGAAAATAAATATTGACACCGACTTGCGGCTTGCTTTCACAGCAACCATACGCGAATTCTTAGCGAAATCACGTACAGAGTTTGATCCAAGAAAGATTCTAGACCCGGCGAAAGAATCTATGAAAGAGGTTGTTAAGGGAAAAATGCGCCTATTTGGAAGTTCATTTAAGGCTCCTTAGAAGGGAAAGAGAAAATGAAAGTTGGAATCTTAAGCGGAGGAGGAGACGCTCCAGGGATCAACGCGGTTATTAGAGCAGTTGTGAGAAAGGGAATTCGGAACTATGGTTATGAAATTGTTGGAATTAGGGATGGATGGCGAGGATTAATTGAAAGTGAATTCATCCCACTTGGTTTAGAAGCAATTTCTGGAATGCTTCCTCGCGGAGGATCTATTCTAGGAACTTCAAGAACTAACCCCTTTAAACATGAAGGCGGAGCGCAGAAAATTATGAAAAATGTTAAAGAAAATGGCCTTGGCGCCGTGGTTGTTATTGGGGGAGAGGATACTTTAGGCGTGGCGTATAAGCTTTACGAGATTGGGCTTCCATGCGTTGCAGTGCCCAAAACAATCGACAACGATTTAGCTGGCACCGATTATACTTTCGGCTTTAACACGGCAGTTCATATAGCAACCGAAGCGCTCGATAGGCTTCATACTACCGCAGAGGCACACCACAGAGTAGTTATCCTTGAAGTAATGGGTAGATATACAGGATGGATTGCGTTAGAGACTGGAATTGCAGGAGGAGCAGACGTTATCCTAATTCCAGAGTACCCCTTTGACGTTGACGAAGTCTGTGGTTACATTAAGCAAAGGCAGAATCACGGTAAAACCTTCAGTCTTATTGTTGTTGCTGAGGGAGCAAAGTCCAAGGGATGCGAGGAAATTGTTTATAGCACCGGCGTAGACGAGTTTGGACACGTTAGGCTTGGTGGTGTAGGCTATTATCTTGGGAAGGAAATTGAAAAAAGAATGGATATTGAAACTCGAGTTGTGGTTCTCGGCCACCTTCAACGAGGTGGTTCTCCGACGGCCTTTGATAGGATTCTGGCAACAAGATACGGAATCACCGCCATTGACCTTGTTCACAAAAGCCGGTTTGGATGTATGGTTGCTCTTAGAGGAAACGATATTGTTTCTGTTCCA
>Ga0209636_10007625_pt1 | contig 11026 bp, 13 predicted proteins | sample DeeMarSWOR152_54_FD_187464 | JGI IMG/M metagenome (GOLD analysis project Ga0209636, IMG submission 187464) | Marine sediment microbial communities from White Oak River estuary, North Carolina - WOR-1-52-54 (SPAdes) (version 2) | ecosystem: Environmental > Aquatic > Marine > Intertidal zone >... | reverse complement strand
CATTCAAATAGCGTAGATTCGGATTAGTCATGAAGATCAAGAGATTGATGGTTAGAGATGTCGTGACTGTGCAAGCAGAAGACTCAGCCCATGACGCCGTAAGACTCATGAACAAAAACAGAATAGGCTGCCTAGTGACTACATACAACGGCAGAATCTATGGGATTCTGACGGAGAGAGATCTGCTTGAAAGAGTTTTGGAGAAATGCAAGGATCCGAAGGACACAATGGTTTCGGAAATAATGACAAGTGGGGTCATAGTTGGAGACCCAGATATGCACCTTGACGACGCTACGAGACTCATGTTTGAAAACAAGGTGAAGAAACTACCCATAGTAAAAGGAAGCCGATTGGTAGGCCTCGTTACCCTCACCGACATAGCTCGTGCCACAAGCATCGACAAGAAAACCGTAGAACTATTCGAGAAATTATCAAACATCCATACGATCTAGCAAACCCCTACAGTTTGCAGAGAACGCAGCCACATTGAGCGCTTTGTGAAGAGAAAACAGAGATCGGAAGTTGACTTTTCTCGCGCACACGTGCTTGGAGTTGTGGTGATAAATCGGAAAATTGCCTCCACCACAACTGCACCGAACAGTAAGGATCTGTTTAGGATCTCCAGCCTTCAGTTCGTATTCACAAATGGTTTGGCAAAGAAATTACCTTTAAGTATCATGCTAATCGGCATAGCACAAATCAAGCTGTATCTGTTATGGAGGAATCCAAAGCTTTTATAGGATGCATGCATGGCGCAATGAACCTTGTTTGGAATAGAGGGTGAATGCATCAGTTATAACTAGAATAGATGATAGGGAGATAGAAAGAGAAAGAATCGATGTTTCGATCGCTATTTGTTCTTTGCAGCAGCCCTCTGAGCTCTTGCCTTAAAATCCTGATTCTTTCCAGTTTTGTCAGCATGAGACTGAATTCTTGCAGCGGCTTTCGCATCCATTTTTGACTGTTTCCCCAAGAAGCTCACCTCCATAATCAATTATATAACATGAAGATAAACTGAAAGATAACGATTTCGTCTATTTGGTATAGAAGTTTCTTTCTTAGATCTTTGGTGGAAGCTACTTGTATGGATGCGGAATGTTTTAATGTTGATTCCGAATACTCTGTTGCTATGAGCTCACATCAGCCTGTAGAGAGTTACAGCGTTAAGCTGGGCAGAAGCAGGTATATCGACCTATTCTTGTACAAGTCAGATGAACCTGAGAAAGGGAGCTTCATCAAGCTCCGCTTGTTTAAGAGGGGGAAGCGAAGCAGTCTTTTCATGAGGAAGGAACAGGCCAGTTTTCTGTGTATGCAATTACAGTTTCTGATTCAAAAAGGTTCAGAGCTAGATATGGCGGAATTAAAGGAGAAGTATCCAGACCAAGAAACATGGCATATTCGATAGAAGCATGTGCTTAGGAGTATAAAGTTTTAACAGGTATGCCCTATACTAGAGATAGCTGAGGATCCTGAATATGGCTGTAACTACTAAATTCGGCATAATTTTTCTGTTAGCTCCCTTTGTTGTAGCAGTATCCTTTTTCTCTACCCTTTATCTTCTTCTTTATCTTCTATACAGAATTACTCCAGATCTCTCTCCAGATCTGGTTCCTAATTTGATATCTATGGCTCTTGTCTGGCTGCTGGTTTGGGAGAGGCTCAGAGGATCTCTCATTAAAGATCTCAAGTGGTTCCACAGGTATGTCCTTTTCAAGCTGTATAGTAAGTTTCAGCCCAAAATGAGTCTCTATCATGTTCAGCCAAACGGTTTCAAGAAACTAAGGGCTGATTTGGAGGAGTATAGCAGATCCATATTGAGGCTCCGTTTATACCCTAGGGAACTACCAGAGATGATTGACGAATTTCTGGAGTTAAATGAAGATTTCTCTCCGAAACTGGAGAAGATTGAGAAGTGGGGAAAGAAAGAACTGGGGGGTCATTACACTTTTCGCAAGTTTCTCTATTATCTTGGGATAGAACCAGTTCTTTATTCAGTCTACAGTAAGGCAGTAGAGGATGCCCATAGAGATGGTGCCCAGCGACTCCTCCAGGAACAGCCTGATCTGGTTGAAGGGACCATAAATTTGCTCCAGAAGATGGGGGAGAGAAACGAACAGATCCATGATTTACTGGAGGATTTCATGAAGGATAACAAGCTAAGTCTGGAAAAAGAAAAACTCTATACCGGTTACCCTTAGAGCCTAACAAAAAGGGGGAAAGAGGGGGGAGTTTAGAGCTCAGGTTTTCTGTAGATCAGCTTTCCCTCTTGAGTGAATTTGATCAGGATAGTTCCATGTTAAACAGGAATCTTAAACAGATTGATTCAGAGTTTCATAATCCATAAATTGTAGAGGAGAAAGATTCCTATAATCCCCAACAATAGCAAGGTCCAAGAACCCCAGAAGATCCATAGCGCCCAACAATCGCATAGGATTAAAAGCATAATTGCAAATGCCCACACATATTTCCTCAATTTGAACCAGAGCTTTGGTTTCAACTCTTTCTTATACATTTGCAGACTCGGAAAGCTGCTCTTCCCCAGGTTGTCTATGATTTTATCAATTGTTCTATATTCCATCTTTTGGACTTTGAAGGCTGTTACATGCAAGTATAACAGTGCTCCTAGCATCAGCAGGATAACAAGAAGAATGGGAGCGCCAAGGGGTATGGAGAACATTGAGAAGAGTTCAATTTCATTCCTTAGTGTTTTCTGATTTTGTAGACAGCTAAGTATTACAAGTAATGAAGTGGGAATTACTATAGAAATGGCAAGATAGGTTCTCTGGTTCCGTTCTAGCATACTCCTTTTTAGTAATTCCAAATCAAGACGGAGATTTTTCTTATCATTCTCTTTGTGAAGGGCCATCCGTTCATCAGGAGGAATAGGAATTCTCCTATAATTTAGTATTATGAACTGACAGTCTTGTATATGGGTTCAGAAAAAAGAGGGGGGTTTAGAGCTTAGGCTTTCTGTAGATGATTTTTCTCCAATGCATGCCCAATTATTCCAACTGCAATCAAGAGACAACCGATGAATATTAACCAAATTTTTGACCATGGATATGTTGCAAATATCCATTCTCGTACTTCATAGTAGTAAGCAGCTATTCCTACGATAATGAGCAGAGTTCCAACTACATAGCATACATTATGGAATTTAATATCCATTTGGATAACCATAAAATAGTTACAAATGCTTCATCTTTAAGGTTTTTAATGCATGCATGCTGGGAAAGAAGCTCCTAGAGTGGATGATAGGGAGATAAGTATCATTTACAAAATAGACGTCTAGAAGAACAGCTGGCTTTCAGGAGGATCTTGAATCAAAAAAGGGGGATTTGGGGTTTTTCCTCAAGTATTCCTGATCCGATAGCTTCATTGGCCTTTTGATGCCTTACGCACATTAATTGTGGCCAGAAATCTTGGGCAGGTTCCGAACTTATCAGTTTTACAGTATTTATTTCTGATGCTTGCATCTGGCTTATATTTTCCAGCTAGTGCAGGTATAGGTGGATTAGCATAGCATTTTTCCCCAGGACCAAAGTAGATACACTGCACCTCTCTTCTCCTCACTGGCTTGTATTGATAAAACCTTCTTTAAAGTTTGGCCAAGACATTAAAAAGGAAGAGGCGTTTAGGCCTGTGCCTACAGGCCCCAACACCCTGGAGCCCTGTGCATGCATGCCCGGGAGCCCTAGAGCTTAGGCTTTCTTAAAGATCTGTTTTCCATCAATCAAATACATGCTGGAACCTGAAATACACATTAAACCAGTGGTTCCCTGGAAGGAATTAGGGATGCTAGTTCTTTCAGTATTGCCAGAGATTGGTTCTGGTTCTCTATGAGCTTTTCCAGTCCTTCAATATAGATCTGTTTCTGTCTATTCTCTTCAGGATGGGCGTCATCCTGAGCTTGCACTTTGTTGAGCAGTTCCTCAACTTTGTCCTTCTTCATTTTGATAGCACTTATGCTGGTTTCTATCCAGTCCGGATCAATCATGCAGGTTCCCCTTACTGAGTTCATCTCCTCATACATGAGACTTTTGGTTTTCTGGCGTCACAATTTAGGATTTCTCGGAAGAAAACTTATAGAGTGGATGATTATCAGATAATCTGGGACTCAAAAGAAAAATACTATGTCATACTATAACAACAATCATGGTAATCCCCAGCGAACTACGATTTGGAAAAGCAATCCGCAGAGTAAGTATAAGCGATATTAAGAGTCTGATTCAAAACCAGATAGATGAGTCTCACAATCTTGAATACAAGCAGCCCAGTAGCAACCTAGAGAAGGATTGCAACGATTTGGGCAAGACAATTTCTGGATTTCTTAACACAGATGGAGGGATTCTTGTCTATGGAGTCTCCGAAAAGAAAGAAGGAAAACATCGTTATCCTGATTCTACGAAATGGTGTGATGTTCCCAAAGAAAGACTTGAGAGTCTGCTGAAATCGAGGGTTCAGCCTTGGAAAGAAACAGTCAGCATCAAGCGAATTGAGAATAAGGAAAATGGGGAGGAAGGAATTTTCGTTATTGAAGTCCCAAAGAGCGATAGCCCCCCACACATGCATGACTTCATCTATTATCAACGATTAAACTTCCAAACAGAGCCGATGACTCACCAAAATGTTTTCAGAGCCTTCCAAACAAGCTGGCTCCGTCAAAAGGATCTATATCAGAATGTGTTGGAACCACTCTATGCTGAAATCAAGGAAGATTGTGAGAAAATCAACAATCATCAACATGCCCCCAGCCATGAATATGACAATATTATCAAAGTGAACCGATACCTATACGATCAAATTGAATTGCCTCTGCGGAAGAAGATTGAGGACTTCTACAGAAGAATAAAGGGACTGAATGCCTGGTTGGTTTGGACGGACAATATTGCCGTTCGGATCATAAATGAAGAATTATCCACAATTCTCCCTTAAAAGAGAAATCGGATTGAGCGCTATATGTCTAGAAATAATCTCATAATCAGAACAAAAGTGAAGTATCCTGATAAGAGCATTAAGGATTATGATCATGAATCTGCAATAACTAGGGCTCTGTCTCTGGGAATTACTTTGGAAAGCTTCTTGCAGTCATCTTATCATGATGCGGAAATATTGGGGTATGAATCACTTCTTTCTGTACCCCCAGAAGAAGCTATAGCAATTCCAGATCAGACTTTTAGAGGGCTCTGGAGTAGATGTCGTTCAAAAATCGCTGAAAATGAGATCTATATGTCCATTCGCAAGGAAATGCCAAAGATTTCGATGTTAGGTAGACAGATTCTCAGATCTGTTATTGGGTGAGTAGTGCCCCCTTCATGTAGGAAGGAGAAAGAAACTCATCGAGTGGATGATAGGGAGATAACTGTTTTCTATAGAGTGGAGAGAATCCAGGGAGGAGCTCCTTAGAGACCAGCATTTTGAAGCCTATTTCAGAGCTCAAGAAGCTTTGAGGTTTGATATGTATGGAACCTGGTCACCAGGTTTATTGGCTCTATGTCCAGATAAGTCTCCAGCGCCTCTAGGAATGTATGGTATTGGCGTTCCACAGAGTCCCATCCAAATAGATTGATCAAATAATGTTCCGTTTGTAAGCAATGAATGAAAACGATTCTTTCGAGAGAGAAATCCAAATCTCTTTTGGGGCCTTCTCCATACAGTCTGAACATGAGGTATGCATCTTCGTATGTGGCCCATTCGCGTAAAGACTTGAGATAATGTGGAAGAGTGGTGATTGTTTGTTCTTGTCGAACCGACTCTAGACATTCCTTGATGAAGGGGATTTTGTGTTCCTGAGCGTAATTCCAGGTTATCATTTCACTAAGTTCTTTCGGAATGACCCCTTGTTGGTTCAGATAGAGATTTACAGGAGGGAGAAAGAACTTCTGTCTGTCTCTGTTACAGAGAAACTCTCTTCCGTAGATGTTGAGAGTTTTGCTGGGATTTCTTTTTGGTGGATGATAACAACAAACGAGGGATGCTACCGCAGAGAAAATAGAATAGTAACATTGGACGATCTTCCAAGATGCGAATTTGAGCCTCTCATCAATGCTTTCGAGGGGATGGATTAAGGCACATTCATGATACCAGCAATTTCTTAGGTTTCTAAACGGATGTGTTTCATGTCCTGGATCGTCCCTTCTTTCATCCAGTTTTGCTCCCTGAGCTGAGAGCTGGAGAAGCATACGAGCTACTGATTCTTCCAGTTTCGTCATGTCATGCATTATGCCATACATATGTGCTATTATATCCGCCATGCTCTTCAGATAGACACTATGCGTACGGAGGTATCGCTGTCGGAAAACCTGAGGTAGCTTATTGAGAAAATCCGGCAATATAGCAACCTTACAGTTTGAATGACTTCCCACTTATTTAACCTGTTATTTCAAACCAGGCCTATCGATTGATAGAAAAAGAGAAAAGCAAAAAGAAACTTCTATGAAACTTAAGACATCCATGTAGCAAGCTGGAGGAGTCTGTTTCATGATTAGATATGTTGCGAATTTTGTGATTCTAGCCATCTACTCTCTGTTCTTCTGGTTCGTAATGAGACTTAGTCGAAGGACCAAAGTTCTCTTACTTACTGGTGGATTTATCGTAGGAGCTTCTTCTGTTCTCTTGGTAGGTGCTGTCTACCTCTATCCTTATGTGAACCTTAGGAACTATGCTTACTTCATTGAAGAGGTATGTAAATTCATACTCATCTTCATTGTCATACTATTGCCCAGACTGAGAAATATATTTCAGGAAGAGAGACATTCCATCCCTTGGTTTGGTGTCATGGTTGGCTCATATTTTGGATTTCTCGAGAACTTCTCTCGGATTGAAACTTATGATGTAGGGCTGGATATCATTCTAAAAAGAGGAATCACCAGTTGGCCTATGCATATGATTTACACATTATGCTCCGCTTATGGGCTGCAGCTGATCATAGACAACAGAAAAGTGTGGGGGGTTCTATTTCTCGCAATGTCGATTTTCCTGCATTTACTATTTAACTATTACATTGCCCCTTACATCCCCCATTGAATCATAAAAGAGGGGGGTTCTCCTGAGGGGAGCTCCCTAGCTGAGGCTGAGCTCACTCTTCATTACTTCTCTGTATGTATCCATGATGCCTTTCGACTAATGTAGATTCAGCCATTATCATGCATAATCTTCTTGTGGCAAATCTCAAGAGATTTCTTTCTCCACTCTGGTTTTTTCCAATATTCAAAACCTCTTGATTCATGTAGGGACTGATGACATGATAGGCAAAGTGGACGGAGATTATCCAGATCTGTTTTTCCACCAAGATGTTCTGCAATCAAATGGTGAATGTGAGTATCTGAACCTTCTCCTGTCAGTACTACCCCACAACAATAGCATTTGAAACCATAGTTCTCAAGAACCTCTCTTCTCAGTCTCTTGGTTATAGGCTGTTTGTGTAAATAGTCGCGTTTGATATAACAGAAAAAGTCGAAGGATAAACCCAGCTTTCTCCTCTTAGAATCAAAAACCCTACCACCTCTTATCTCAAGCAAATCCTTCATAACATCGAACTCCCTGCTTAGAGGAAAGAAACCTGAGACTATCCTATGGTACCAAAGATTTTCAAAGAGGGGGGGTTCTTCGTATAAGGCTTATCTTGAATAATAGAGCTTTTGGTTTCCTGTTTCCGCAGCTCCATCATACCAAGATGCCAAGCCTTTTCTCATCCATGCTATTTTGGTTCTGTCTCTACCCAAGCCGAGTTTTTCTCTGTACAAGAGTGATAGGACAGCTCTTACTAAAGATTTAAGAAGGAAACTTCTATGTTAGACTCCAGGTTGGAAATGCGACCGAAAGTATTAGTCATCGGCTCCAAAGATCATGATAGAGCTGATTGCGTTGATTGGCTACATCCTTTTCCTAACATTGAAGACTATGACTCTATCATCATAAATCTACAATCCTTGACTCAGGCTGTGTACGATAAAAGCATTAGCAAGATTCGCGGAATGAGGGAATCTATAGTTACAGTTTTCAGCACTGATCGAGAGATTTTTTGCGTTATGAATAAGGTGGTTGCTCCCTCTCCAGTTCCCTCAGTTAAGGGGAAAAGAACAGGAATAGGATTAGTCACAATAGACCCAGACTATGTTCCAACCACAAATTATGAATGGCTACCTATAAGAATTGAAATAAGAAGTGGAAAGAGAGGTACATTTGTCTCTCTATCTAATCATAGATTCGACAAATATTTCCAGGGTGTAGACAAATGGAACCTCGAAATTGGCATGTTATCATCTTCTTGGATCGCACTTGTTCCAATAGCAGTCAACAAATCAAGGAAGATGATAGGTGCATCTTTGGAACATATTGAATCAGTACACCAGGGTGCAATCCATCTGTTGCCTCCCCCAACAAAGGGTGATACGCATCGAGCTATTGAAACCTTATTGGATTTAATTTGTGGTGAGAAAGCAAAAACAGTTCCGCTTTGGAGAAAGGATATCCAAGTTCCTGAGATTAAAGAGTTTGAAAAGAAGATAGACACAGAAATGGAAGTCATCAAAGAGATTCAAGAAAGAATTTCTCAGCTCAAAAGCCAGATTCAAGAGTTGGATTCGTATCGCGATTTACTGACCGAAACTGGGGATGACTTAGTGAGCATAGTCAAAAAAACACTATCAGATATTGGCATCAAAGTCAATAAGACTGAGAAAGGATTCCCAGCCGATTTGACCAGCGATAATGTGGCTATTGAAGTTACAGGAATCAAAGGGCATATGAAAGTGAGTTCTGGCAAAGTGATTCAAACGGCCAGATTTAAGGAGAACTATCATAAGGGAGAGAAAATTGTTCTCATTGTCAATACCTTCATGAACTTGTCATTACAAGAGCGAGAGAAACGCGATGATTTCACCAGACAAGCAAAGAAATACTTCGAAGCCTCATCCATCTGCTGTTTGACCACTAAAACGCTGTTCCAACTATGGAAAGATGTTGTAAGCAAGAAAAGAGATTCAAAAGATGTTAGAAGCATGATTCTGACTAAGAATGGTGAATTGACGCTTGGTCATTCCAAATAGACCTCCAAAAGGGCAAGAGCTTTCATACCTACAATTTCAGGAAAGAGAGAGGGGAATTGCAGCTTAGGTTTCCTGAAGATTCCAACTTCATCCATCTCTCACTACCTATCTCCCTTTGAGGATTGTTATTGGTAGCAGATCTAGGTTGTCACATAGAAATCCGGTCAAATCTTCGAGAAACTGGTGGATATCGTCGGAAAGTTTTTGGATCTTCTTAATAGTAAATGCTACATCCCTTTTTCTAGTGTGAGAGTAAAATCGTAGCTCTATTTGCTCCCCTACTATACCTATACTGGGGGATAAGAGCATACCATGATGAACTATGTAATCATCCCTCACATCCTTTAATTCATCAAACCAGTCTGCGTCATTAATAATCTTCTTCAATTCCTCCAGTCCTTCTCCTTCATAGTCTCCTACCCTCTTTCTCCAGTCATAGAAACTAATTTCACTTGGTTTATCTTCACCAACTACGATCATATGCAGTAATGAGGATATCTTATCCATAAGGATACGAGCAAAAAGAATGAAGGAGATGAAATCAAGGTTCACTGGGTAAATTGTAGCCCAGAATTCTACGGTTTTTCCATGGGAAGGCGTCAAGTCTGGTTCTAAAAATTTTGAAAAATCATCACTCAATCTCTCAAGTATCCATCCTAAATATCTTGAAAAAGCTGTGATCTCCCAAATACACACTCGGAATCTCGTTAGCACTAAAACCTCGCGTTTTGTTTCCTTCAACGCTTGAGGTCGTAGCTCATCTAGTCGACTCAAGAACTGGCCAAGAGGCGATCCTACTAACCAACATTCATAATCCAAGATTTTCTGTGACATAACAACTACTGAAAATACGATATTGTTCATATTAAGTCTGATCGAAAGAAGAGAGGAGTTAGAGTTCAGATCTGAGCTGATTCAGGACCCTGAACACTCTTCCTCTGAGTTCTGTGATAGCTGAGCTCCTATAGTTTAGGCTTCCTGTAGATGAGCTTCTCCTCTTGTGTGGCCACATACTCGAATCCCTGTTCTATCAGCTCTGTGCTCTCTTTCAGTGAGGAGGCCACTTTCACTATCCACTCATCCTCTCTAGATCCTATGAGCTGGGCGTAGATGAGAGTAGTATCTACTCTGGAGTGGCCCATCTGCTGCTTGACATAGAGGATATCCTTAGTTTTGTGGTAGAGCATGGTTCCGAAATAATGCCGGAGATCATAGAGCCTAATCGTTTTTAGAGAGGGATCCTGGAGTTTCTCAGCTACCTTATTCCTGGCTCTCATCCATCCATCAGACATCGCTTTCCTAGTGGGAAACGGATACTCCCCTGAGTGTTTAGCCAGATATCGCTTGAGCATGGCCACAGTGGAGGGTTTCAGCTTTAGAACTCTGGGCTTATGGCCTTTCACTCCTATAGCCTGGATCACCCTCCTCTCCAGATCGATATCCCTCATCCTGGTTTTATGGAGTTCTGCTGGAGCCATCCCAGTATCTCTCAGGATGCAGAACAGGGTAGCCTTTCTCCAGGGAGCTCTGGCTATGATCTTCTCTATCCCCTCTCCACTGGGAACCCTGGGGATCCTATTAGCTCTCTGATATCTGGGTTTCTCCCAGCTCAGGCCATGAGCTTTCAGGTAGTAGATGTACTCATTCACCAGGTTTCTCTTGTAGCCTTCACTACACTCCTTTCTAGCTATAACCTCCTTAACCCTCTCAGGATCAGCCAGATCACACAGCCCACTAAGAGCCCTCAGCCTCTTTCCAGTATTCCTAATAGTACTCTCAGCATAGCCCTGTTTCTTCATCCATAACAGAACATTAACGATGTTCCCATCTGAGAAGGGTTCCTGCAAAAGTGCGGGGGGTGGGATTCGAACCCACGAACCCCTACGGGACAGGGACCTGAACCCTGCGCCTTTAACCTGGCTTGGCGACCCCCGCTGCAATCAGATACTATCAGCTCTTTCTAATTTTCTTTTCGA
>Ga0209636_10007624_pt1 | contig 11027 bp, 10 predicted proteins | sample DeeMarSWOR152_54_FD_187464 | JGI IMG/M metagenome (GOLD analysis project Ga0209636, IMG submission 187464) | Marine sediment microbial communities from White Oak River estuary, North Carolina - WOR-1-52-54 (SPAdes) (version 2) | ecosystem: Environmental > Aquatic > Marine > Intertidal zone >... | reverse complement strand
ACCTCAAAAAATTTCGTTTGATGTTATTGTTTGGGTACCAACCACTCTACACTAGTCCATCGAAATTTTTTGAGGTGGGAGGAAAACGCGTCATCAAAAAACAGAACACTACAGATTTCGGACATAAGAATCTCTTTACAGTTAGGGCTTTAAAACATCTAATAGAGATTAATCAATTCAAAATTGCTGACATGTTCGCGAGACTGCGAACTGCACGACTACTCGTGTATCACTCGGCTCGTCTTATGGATATGAAGGTGGATGCTGTAATGGAAGCAACCAACGCTAAGCTGTACACTTCTGAAGCTTACGAGAGACAACTAATTGACGCTATGCAAGTCATGGGTGGAGACGGTTGGACACGCTTCTACCCGCTTGAAGCACTCATAAGAGATGCCAAGGTTAACCAATTGGGCGCCGGAACCAGCGAAGTGATGAGAATGGTTCTATTTCGACAAGGACTACGCACGATGACTGAAGAGTTAAAGATGCCACACCGTCATATACACCCTACTTTAAATGTGCCCATCTCAACCGCAAATCCATCATCCATGACCGAAGTCAACGAAAAAACGGTACTTGAAATGTTAGCCCAAGATTACATCGTGAACCCAGGGCTTTACATGAACCGTGACGACATGAAAAAAGTCTTATCTGACGCAACAGATGAGAAGCTTGACAGCATTCTAACTTCTTTAGAAGCCAAAGGACTAGTAAAGCTCCATGTTGACAAAAAAGGAAGAATTGCTTTGGCAAAGGCATCATACAAGGGGTTGAAAGACGCAAAACCACTTGAAGCCTATAAATGGTTCCCTGATTGGGCTAAGAAACTACTTAACATCTAAAGCTGTCTTCCTTTATAGGCTCTCAATGTGTTGAACAGTAAGCCTTCGATTCTTCGAGTAACGCGTACTGAAGATTTTGAACATGCTTATAAGCGAGATCTAGCGCAATATTTTTTCGGATTGGATGTGACAATGGATAAACCGACAATCGGAATTATCGGTTTGGGTCCTATTGGATCTATTTTGGCTGCCCATTTGACCAGCGGCGGGACAAATGTGATTGTGGAGGATATCGCTAAAGACCTTTTGGCTAAGATCATGAAAGATGGTTTGAAGGTATCTGGGATTCGAGAATTTTTTGCTCGGATTGAAAATGTTGTTGGTTCATTGGCTAAATTGGCCCAGTTTGAGCCTGACATTGTCTTTGTCACGACAAAGGCTTGTTTCTTGAAGAATGTTTTAGCTGAGCTTAAGCCCGTGTACACGCCCAGAATGAGACTTGTCAGTTTTCAGAATGGATTGGACAATGAGCGTTTAATTGCCGAGACTTTGGGAATCGACACCGTTTACCGTGTGGTTATCAATTACGCTGGGAATTTGGTTGCTTCCGGAGAAGTGCAGCTGAATTGGTTTCAACCCCCCAACTATATTGGTGCTTTTCGGAAGGGGCAGTACACGACTGATGAAACAACTAAGTACATTGCAAAGATTATGACAAAATGTGAGTTAACAACTGAAGAGTCGTCTGACATTAAGAGTCATGTGTGGGAGAAGACAATCTTGAACGCTGCTTTGTGTTCTATTTGCGCCTTGACAGGGCAGACTATGAAAGAGGCAATGGAATTCGAGTTTAGTCATGACTTGGCTGTAAAAGTTTTAGAAGAGGGGCTATCTGTGGCGAAAGCGGATGGTTATAACTTTGGCAAAGACGCGCTTGATAGATTTACTGGCTATTTGGAGAAGGGTGGAGCTCACAAGCCTTCTATGCTTGTGGATGTTGAAAACAAGAGGATGACCGAGGTTGATTTCATGAGCGGAGCTATCGCGGCTTATGGAGAAAGGTATAATGTTGAGACGCCTGTAAATCGTGTTTTGACGGGATTATTGAAAAGTTTGGAGAGCAGGTATTCCAGCAAACGCGCTTAGAATGATTAGAATTCTGTTAATGTATGCGTCCAGTTTTCTGAGGCTCATCTGAGAATTCCGCAGGGCTCCCATTTTGCATCGTGAAATAAAAATATTAATAGGATTTGATTATTTAGCACCACAGCTGAGAGAGAAGTTCAATGGAGCCGTTAGAGCTGTTTAAAACTTTGATTTCCGCGGATAACGAGTTCACTAGGGAATGGAAACGTCGAAAAAAGCCCATTTTAGGATACGCCAGCTCATACACACCTGAAGAGATTATTTACGCCGGAGGGATTCTTCCAATTAGGGTTTTTGGAAGCCTTGAGCCTTCAAAGTTGGCTGATGTCTATCTTCCAGTTAATGTTTGTTCCTTTGCGAAAAGCTGCTTCAACAGAGCCTTAAAGGGAGAGTACAGCCTCTTAGACGCTTATGTTATTTCAAACTCCTGCGACAATCAAACCAAGATTTACGACTTCTGGCGACACTGTGTGCCTGTTAATAAAACATATTTTATAAACACCCCTCACAGCACTACAAAAAGAGCCCTAAAATTCTTTCACAATGAACTCGAAAGATTCAAAAAGTGGCTAGTAAAAAATTTTGAAGTTGAGATTTCTGCAGAAAATCTGAAGAACACCATTAAAGTTTATAACGAAAACAGAAAGCTACTAAAGCAGATTTACGAACTGCGAAAGCGAAATCCTCCGTTAGTATCGGGAAGCGAAGCGCTTGAAATCGTCTTGTCAAGCATGATGATTCCAAAAGAGGAACACAACAAGCTTTTACGTACATTGCTTGACAAAATTGAGAAACGCGAAGACCTGCCCAAGGGAGGCGTGAGACTGCTTGTTTCCGGCAGCGTCATGGACAATTCGGAACTGTTAAGACTTGTTGAGAGCGTTAGGGGCTGTGTTGTTGCCGACGATCTGTGTACTGGTTCGCGCTACTTTTGGAATACAGTAAACGAAAATGAAGAACCAACGAAGGCTATTGCAGAAAGGTATCTGCATAAGATTCCATGTCCTTTCATGTCTTCTTCTGAGGGAAGATTTAAACATGTGATGGAAATGGTTAAACTCTTTAATGTTAAAGGAATCATCATTTTTTCCTTAAAATTCTGCGATGTGCATTCTTTTGACGCTCCCATATTGGCTGAAGAACTAAGAGAAAACGAGGGCATGCCAGTTTTGTGTCTTGAGTGGGAGCACTCCCTTAGCGGAATCGCGCAACTCAGAACAAGGATTGAAGCGTTTATTGAGATGTTGGAGGACTAAAATGAGCGAAAGAAGACTTGAAACCCTTAAAGGATTTTATCAGAACTATGTTAAGCCTCACTATGAAGCAGCCCACAAAGCAAAAGATGAAGGCAAGCTAGTGGCTTGGGTTGCCTCTACATTCCCAGTTGAAATCCTTCTCGCAATGGATATAATTCCAGTGTGGCCCGAGAATTATGCTTCCTTATGTGCTGCTAAAAAGGTTTCCGTTCCATTATGCGAACTAGCTGAAAGAAAGGGTTTTTCTAAAGATTTATGTTCCTATGCGAGGTGTGTGCTCGGCTCCCTATTCGGTGCAGAGGATTTGCCCGAAGGAGGGATTCCAAAGCCTGATTTTTTGGTCGTTTCAACATGTGCTTGCGATACACATCTAAAATGGTTTCAAGCTGCTAGTCGAATGTTCAAGAAACCGCTTTTTCTATTGGATGCGCCTTATAACATTGAAAGCTCGGATCCTAAAGGTTTGGAAGATTATTATATTCAACATTATATTTCTCAGCTTGAGAACCTAATTGGTCTTCTTGAAAAGCAATCTGGAGCAAAACTTGATAAGAACAAGCTTAGAGAAACCTTGAAGCTCTCAAATAAGGCTGGAGAACTTTGGCTCGAGATTCAAGATTATAGAAAAAATATTCCTGCACCTATGGGAGCAAGAGAAGCCTTTTCAGCGGTCTATTTCATGCTTTGCATTCCTGGCACTGAGCAAGCTGTGAACTTTTATGAAAAGCTCTGCAACGAACTTAAACAGAGGGTAGATGAAGGTGTTGGCGTTGTTGAAAACGAGAAATACCGTCTGATCTGGGACAACCTTCCATTATGGTTTGACCTTCAAATTTTTCGGTATCTGGAAGATTTGGGAGCAGTCGTGGTGGCGGAAACCTTTTCGCACATCTGGGCTGGAAGCTTAGACCCTTCCAAGCCGTACGAAAGTTTAGCTCGAAAATATTTGACAAACATGGCGAACTGTAGCATAGAGCGAAGAATAGAATTAATCACTGAAATGATCAAGGATTTTCGTGCAAATGGTGTCATCTTGCCAACCAACTGGGGATGCAGAATGATGAGTATTGGAGAAACCTTGGTGAAGGAAAAGGTTCAAGAGATGACTGAGGTTTCAAGCCTAATACTGGATGTAGATTCAACAGATTGGAGAAGCTTCGACGAATACCGCGTGAAAACAATACTGGAAACCTATTTGAGAACTTTGAATAGGCTGTTCGGGTAAAAACTAGCGGATTATCCTCAAAAGGGTTCTGGTTCAGAATTTCTTTATCGCTTTTTTTAGTAGTTCACGTGCTTCAACGGAATACCAGCACTTCATGAATAGTCGTTCTTTCTCTGCCAAGTGAGTTAGAATCTGTGTTTCAACAGTCTCTATGCGGTTACGTTTGATTACCCCAAACGCTCCTTGAGGCAACCCGCCTAAGAATTTGGCTTTTTCGATTGACTTTGGAAGCACATGATTTGAAGGCAACACCTGATCCACCATACCTAGCTTAAGCGATTCCTTAGGAGGATAAAACTCGCCAGCGTCCAAAATTTCACGGGCATTTCGAGTTCCGACTACCTTGTGTAGAATACAATCGCCAGGGTATGGAACAGGAATCCCAAGCTTAACTTCGTTGAGCCCCATTAGTTTGCGGCCTTCTGCGATGAATCGGTAGTCGCAACAGAGTGTAAGGATGCAGCCACCTGCTATAGCATGTCCTGTTATTGCTGCTATCGTAGGTTTGGGCAATGTATACAGATCCATGCAAACCCGATTGAATGTTTGATAGAAGACTCTGAAATCCTTCTTAGTAAGCTCAAACAATTGCGGAATGTCAAAACCGATAGAAAAGAATTTGTCGTTGGAACTACTAAGCACAAGACAGTGTACATCTGAGTCGCTTCTCAATTTCTGTAGGTTCTTAGCTAATTGATTAAGGAGCTGCAGATTTAGTGCGTTTGTGATGCCTCGGTTTAGCTTCAATATAGCTACTTTATCGCAATGTTCTACACGAATCAACTCCACACTCGATCCTTACAGCAAATTACTAATAGTATATGTAAAATTCGCACTTGCCAATCTAGAGGTTTTCGGCATAGCGTTCTCTAAGCTTTCTATGCAAAATCTTTCCTGTCGCAGACCTCGGCATCTCAGAATAATCAATGAATAGAACCTTCTTAGGCTTTTTAAACCCAGCTATCTTGCCTCTACACCATTCAATAATTTCTTCTTCAGTCGCGTTTTCACTATCTCTTAAAACAACAATTGCTGTGACAGCTTCACCCCACTTATCATCTGGAAGCCCTACCACAGCAACATCACGCACTTTCGGATGCTGAGAGATCATTTCTTCAATCTCCGAGGGGTAGACATGTTCACCTCCAGTGATGATCATGTTGTCCTTTCGATCAACAATGTAATAATAGCCTTCATCATCACGCCTAACAAGGTCGCCGGCGCTGAAGAATTCACCCCTAAAAGAGGCTTTAGTTTTTTCGAGCATCTTATAATACTCGTCAAACATCATCGGCCCTCTAGAATATAGTTCTCCGATTTCTCCGATTCCCACTTCACGACCATTATTGTCCAAAAGTTTAATCAAGTCCACGCCTATGCATTCTCTGCCCATCGAGCCGATTTTTCTAAGTTGGTCCTCGGGCTTGAGTATGGTAACTAGTCCCGCTTCAGTGGAGCCATAAGCCTCATACAGCTCAACGCCAGAAAAACATTCCAAGATTCCACGTTTTATTATGCTTCTAACAGGAGCGGATGAGCACAAAAGCTTATGTAATGAGCTTGTATCGAAACGTCTAAGGGTTTCTTTAGGGACTTCTAAAATGAGGCTATAGTGAGTAGGAATGAGTGAAATAAAGGAAACTTTCTCTTTGTCCACAATGCTCAACAACTCAACAGGGTCGAAACTTTTGTCTCTGCCAACGAATAGAGAACCACCGATGTAGAGAAATAAAAGTCCATAAAAGGTTGAGTTTACATGGAAAAGGGACATGACAATCATTCCATAATCTTTTTCTGAAAAGCCGAATTCTATAGCGTTAACTAGGAAGAATGCGACATAAGACTCGTGGGAGCGAACAACACCCTTAGGAACCCCTGTTGTGCCAGAGGTGTACATTTGAACCCACGCATCCTTGCTGTCGACGTCAATCTTAGGTTTATGAGATGAAGAGCCAGCAACTAGGTCTTCGTATTTGATGTAGCCTTTAGGGACTGACTTGCCGACAGCAATGAACTTGTTCTCAGCAACCTTTTTCAGTTTTGACCGTATGGCGTCTATTGTTTTGACGAAATCTTCATAGACGATTATGGCTTTTGCGTCGGAATTATTCACAACATACTCAATCTCCTTATCGACGTAACGCCAACTGATCGGTGCGGCAACAAGCCCGATTTTGGCAAAGGCACAGTAAATCTCGACGAATTCAACACAGTTGTAAAGCATGACTGCAACACGATCGCCCTTGCGTAAGCCAATGTTCAATAAGCCATTAGCAAGTTTGTTAGTCCTAGTGTCCAGTTCCGAATACGTCCATGCCTTGCCATGCCAGTCTTTGACCGCCAGTTTTTTAGGATGTTTTCTAGCATGAATATGCAAAATCTCTCCCAAGTTCAACCAAGCCACGACTTGTCTCACCTTCTTAACGTCAATCTAGAGTTCTTACATGGGACATAAATATTAATCACTTTTTCTATACGATAGCATCCTAATAGTGACATTCTAACACGCACTCTATCAAGGTCTACATCATGATTATCTCTCGTTGACTATGGCAGAAAAATCCTAGAAACAAGGGAGTACCAATCCAAGAAAATATATACTTCTACACTATTCTTCTTTATCTTCTAAAAGGAGAATTCAAGAATGGAAGTTCGAAAAGTAGCTGTTATTGGAGCCGGATTAATGGGTCATGGCATAGCACAAGTCGCGGCACAAGTGGCGAAGTTTGAAGTCAGCCTAAGAGATGTCAAGCAAGAATTTCTCGACAATGGAATGTCCATGATAAACGGCAGCCTGCAAAGATTTCTAAAAAAGGGAACAATGACAGAAAACGAAGTAAAAGAGGTCTTGGGAAGAATTCATCCAACCTTGGACCTAAAAGAAGCAGTAGCAGATGCAGACCTAATTATCGAGGCTGTTCCAGAGATTCCAAAGTTGAAAAAAGATACACTTTCAGAGGTTGATAAACTGGCAAAGCCTGAAGCCATTTTGGCCTCAAACACCTCGTCGATAAGCATAACAGAACTCGCCTCAGCCACAAACCGACCCGAAAAATTCTGCGGTATGCACTTCTTCAACCCACCACAATTAATGAAACTGATAGAAATTATCCGCGGAGCAAAAACGTCAGACGAAACCATCAACGCAATAGTCGAAGTTACCAAGAAAATGGACAAAGAGCCCGTCGTAGTCAAAAAAGATTGTGCAGGTTTCATCGTGAACAGAATTTTGGTTCCAGCATTAAACGAGGCTATCTCCCTTGTTTGGGAAGGAATAGCCGATCCAAAAGACATAGACACCGCCATAAAGCTTGGGCTCAATTGGCCCATGGGTCCCATAACACTGGTTGACTACCTCGGACTGGACACGACGCTTTCTATATCTGAAGTTTTAAGAGACGACCTAGACCCAAAATACTCCCCGTGCCCGTTGCTGAGACAAATGGTTCGCGCTGGGCTTCTTGGAAGAAAAACTGGCAAGGGCTTTTATGACTGGACACAGCGGTGAGAATTATGGAATTCAAGAACATTCTCTTCGAGAAAAAAGACGGAATAGCGACCATAACCATAAACCGCCCTGAAGCTCTAAATGCACTAAACGAACAAGCAATCCCTGAGATTCTTGTAAGCCTTGAAGACGCAGAAAAAGACGAAAACGTCAGGGTTATAGTGATAAGCGGAGCAGGTGAAAAATCCTTTTGCGCTGGGTTAGATCTGAAATCAGTAAAAGATATCAGTGTGATAAAGGCGGTGGAGACCTCAAAACTTGGACAGAAATTAACTCTGTTGCTTGAAGAACTTGGAAAACCCGTGATTGCAGCCATTAACGGCTATGCCCTCGGTGGAGGCTTAGAGCTCGCAATGGCATGCGACATCAGAATAGCATCAGAAAACGCGAGAATTGGACAGACAGAGGTTAATGTTGGACTGATTCCCGGTTGGGGAGGGACACAGCGTTTACCACGTTTTGTTGGAAAGGGAATAGCTAAAGAACTGATATTCACTGGAAAAGTGATTGACGCCAAAACAGCCGAAAGAATCGGATTGGTTAACTTGGTAGTACCTCCGGAAAACCTCAAATCAGCCGTCGAAGAACTTGCCAAAGTAATCATGAGCAAACCTCCAATAGCCATAAAACTAGCCAAAGAACTCATCAATAACAGCATCGAAACAGACCAAAGGACAGGATTAACACACGAGGCAGAAGCCTTCGGAATACTATCTTCAACAGAGGATTATACAGAAGGAGTATCAGCATTCATAGAAAAAAGAAAACCACAATACAAAGGAAAATAAACCACAGCTTTTTTCACTGGTGAACTTATGAGAAAGGTTGCAATCGTCGGCGGCGGAGCAACAAAGTGCGGCAAACGAGAAGCAAGCTGGAGGGACTTGGTGCAAGAAGCCGGAAAAGCCATGTTTGCAAGTGTACCCAATTTTTCTCCGAAAGACGTTGACAGCCTAATAGTCGGCGCGGCGCAACCGGAACGATTCATTTTTCAAGCCCATGTCGCTCCAATGGTAGCCGAGTACTTGGGAATTACACCGAGAAAAGTCGTGGCAAGGACAGAACTAATGTGTGCTTCCGGACAAGCTGCAATCCGATATGCTTGGGCTTGCGTTGCAACTGGCATGGCAGACATCGCTGTTGCCTTTGGTGTCGAGAAAATGTATATGCCAGATATGACGGAGGCCCAGACAAACATGACTTGCGTACTTGACAGAGAATGGGACGGCGTAAACGGGCTTTCAGCTCCTCCCTTCTTCGCGATGACTGCTCAAAGACACATGCACGAGTTCGGCACAACGAAAGAACAAATGGCTCTGATTTCGACCAAGAATCATCATTATTCCACCATGAATCCTGTAGCGCATTTCCAAAAAGAAGTTGCAGTGGAGGATGTTTTCAAATCTCCGATGATTGCTCCGCCTCTAAACCTTTTTGACTGTAGCTCAATGACGGATGGGGCTGCGGGATTAATCTTAGTTCCAGCCGAGGATGCAAAAAAATTCACGGACACTCCAATGTATATTATTGGAAGTGGACAGGCAAACATTGGAAACGTCATCAACAACTTAGCTAGCCTAACTGAGTGGATTCCACTGAAAATGGCAGTCCAAGAAACTCTAAGAACAGCAAAGATAACAAGAGACGAAATTGACATAGCAGAGTTACATGATTGCTTCACGATTTCTGAAATTCTGGAATACGAAGCCTTCGGCTGGTGCGAAAAAGGAAAAGGCGGAAAATTCGTTGAGGATGGCGAACCATACATCGGCGGAAAGGTTGCAGTAAACCCGAGGGGCGGGCTTCTTGGCTGTGGGCATCCTTTAGGTGCTACAGCGATTCTGCAGACCCTAGACATTCTTCAACAGTTTAGAGGAGAAGTGCCCGAAGGAAGGCTAGTCAAAGATGCCGAAATCGCAGTCGCCCACAACCTTAGTGGAGCCGCAAACGTTCACAGCATTTTAGCCTACTCGAGGGGTCCAAAATGAGTGCCAAATTTGAGAAAATAAAGCGTCAAGACATGATCAAGCTTCCCTATATGCTGGATTTCTACCCCTTACAAGATGAAAAATTCACAAGAATCGGCAAATTCTTCCAGAATCTCAAGGAAGGAAAGTTAACTACGACCAAATGCAAAAATTGCGGAAAACTCTTCTGGCCTCCAAGAATCGTATGCTCTGAATGTTTTTCGGAAAATCTCGAATGGGTCGACTTAGGCGTGGAAGGCGAATTGTATGCTTTCACTGAGATGAGACTTGGTGCGCCACTAGGCTTTGTCGAAGATGCGCCCTTCTGCATAGGCCTCGTGAAGATTGGCGGCTTGCTGATTTCAGCCAGAATAGACGAAGCGAAGTATGAAGACCTCAAAGCCAGAGACAAGGTTAAACTGAAAATAGTTGAACTGCAAGACGGCAGAGTCTTTTACAGGTTCTACAAAGCTAAGGAACTATAGAGTCCTCTTTTCCCTTCAACTTCTTCTTTTTCGGTCTTACATAAATTGTCCTGTATTTATCACAATCTTGCTGTGATAAACATTCTTTGCATTCTTCGCTTGTTCCATCGAAAACGACAGGCTCCAATTTAACTTCATATCCAAGTGATTCATACAGCTCTACAGCTTCGCTTAACCTTGGTTCATCAGCCACAAAACGCCTTACCCAACCATGCCTTTTAAGAAAATTATCTCTATTTTTATCTACGGACTTGCATTGCTTACCAAAACGTAAGACAGCAGGCTTTCTGATAAGACTATCTTAAATGCCGGGCTAGTACAGGTCTTCTTCGATTTCTATGTTTTGTTCAGGCATCTTTCCATGTCTTTTAGTATACTGCTGAAGCAGTTCACTTTCTCTTGTTGTGTACATCTTCGCCTCTTCATAGATGAAGTACTTTGCCTTAGTGTTGGTTGCAAGCTGCTGCTCTAGTTCCCTTTTCAAGTTCATGGTCCCTTTTATGTAAATAGTTTCTTTGTTTTCGTTTAAGAGTTGGTAGACGCCCTCGGTTTCTGGAACAGCTTTAACGTTTTCTTCTTTTAGCGGTAGCCACTTCTCTGGAGGCGGCGGTGCTTGCTGAATGTACAATCTCAAGTCACATCTTAAGCAACGGTC
>Ga0209636_10007623_pt1 | contig 11027 bp, 9 predicted proteins | sample DeeMarSWOR152_54_FD_187464 | JGI IMG/M metagenome (GOLD analysis project Ga0209636, IMG submission 187464) | Marine sediment microbial communities from White Oak River estuary, North Carolina - WOR-1-52-54 (SPAdes) (version 2) | ecosystem: Environmental > Aquatic > Marine > Intertidal zone >... | reverse complement strand
CCCATCCATCATCAAAGATTATTTTGACTCCATCCAACGTATCAATCTTGTAACCCTTATTTTTCAACTCTTCCTTCAGGTTTTCAATGAACGAAAATTTTTCTGATGCTTTGATCGGGAATCTCATACCTTCTGACACCTGTGAGTAATACTTTGGTAAATCCTTGAAATGGTCGTTTAATTTTTTTCCGGATTTTGTTAAGAACTCAATTAATCTAAGGCATGCAAATAGAGCATCGTCAGAAAAGAAAGTTTCTTCAAAGTAATAGTGCCCTGATAATTCACCTGCTAAGACAGCATTCATTTCAGCCATTTTTTGTGTGATATACGTATGACCAACCTTACAAACAACTGGAACACCATTATGTTTTCTTATGACATCTTCAATCATCATCGAAGAGAGCGCATCGTAAACGATTTTGGAATTAGGTTTCATGTCTAGAGCTTGTTTAATTAATAAAGCAAAGATTTTGTTTGGTTTTACAATTTTTCCATTCCTATCGACTACTCCTAGCCTGTCACCATCACCATCATAAGCAAAACCTAAGTCTGCTTTAACTTCTAATACCTTTTTTTGTAAGTCAACCATGTTTTCTTTTTTTGTTGGATCTGGTTGATGGTTTGGAAAGTTACCATCAGGTTCACAGTATAGTTCATAGACATCGATACCAATTTTTTTCAAGATCTTTGGATAAATTAACCCTGGAGAAGCGTTACCTGCATCGACCACGATCTTCATGTCTACTGGTTCTGCAACATCGATTTGACTCAATAAAAATTTACTGTAATCTTCTACAATATTTTTCTTGACGACACTTCCTTTACCTTTAGAGAATTTTTCACTCTCGAATATTTTTTTTATTTCACTCAAACCGGATTCATAACTGAATGGTATAGCATTTCCATCGTTAAACTTGAAACCGTTAAATTCTTTTGGATTGTGAGATGCAGTAACCATTGCCCCACCATCACACTTCAGAATTTTAGTGGAAAATATAATCATGGGAGTAGCAACCATCCCAATATCGATAACATCACATCCAGTAGATACCAACCCTTTAATCAATTGTTCTTTGAGTGGAGGACAACTCAATCTTACATCATTACCAACAACTACTTTACCATGATTGAACGTACCAAATGCTTTACCTATTTTAAAAGCAATTTTTTCGTTTATTTCTGTTGGGTAAATTCCTCTTATGTCATATGCTCGGAATATTGACATTTTAATCTCCTAACATAAATTCAAAATTTTTTTGAATATCTACTTAACTGTGACTGATTTCGCTAAATTTCTAGGCTTATCAGGATCACATTCCCTCTCTACAGCAAGATAGTATGCCAACAATTGGATTGGTATTATCATCAATATTGGATGCATCTCCACTTCTGGAACGATGATTGAATAATCAAAAATTTCATTGTCTTTGTTGGCTATTCCGATTATGTAACCACCTCTCGATTTTATCTCCATCGCGTTACTCAATGTATCTTTTTTCATACCGTTATCCGGAACGATAGCTATGCATGGCGACCCCTTTTCAATCAAAGCCAAAGTCCCATGTTTTAATTCTCCGCCAGCCAAACCTTCAGCATGGATGTAAGAAACTTCCTTGAGTTTCAAAGCACCCTCTAAAGTCGTGGAATAACCCAATCCTCTACCTATCAAATAAATATCATTTTTATTCTTCAATTTCTTGGCCAATTTCTTAATTTTTTTGATGTTCTCTGGACTTAGAACTTGTTTCACTTTTTTTGCAACTTCCTCAAGTTTCTTTTTACCTTCTCCATATCTACCCGCACAAGTATATGCCAAAAGATATACCAAAGCCAATTGGGAAGTAAAACTCTTTGTCGCCAAAACACATATCTCAGGACCAGCATTTAAGAGTAAAGAAAAATCACTCATTCTCATCAAGGAAGAACCCATGACATTGACGAGTGAGATAACTTTCACTCCTTTTTCTTTTGCTGCTCTCACTGCTTCCAGGACATCAGCAGTCTCACCACTCTGGGAAACTGCGATCATTAGAGTATTCTTTGTAAGGAAATGAGAGAAGTTAGGGAATTCTGATGCTAGAAAAACATTTACATGTTTGTTTGTTATCGCTGAGAATATGTATCCAGCAGATAGACAAGCATGATAACTCGTTCCACAACCAACGAAAAAAATACCATAAGCATCGTTTATCATATTAGCGATTTTTTCGATACTTTCTCTATCACGATTAACGGCTTTTTCTATGGTTTCTGATTGTTCATTAATTTCCTTTAACATGAAATGTTCGTAACCAGATTTCTGCGCTTCTTCTGGATTCCAATCTATGTAACTGATTTTCTTGGTTATCGGATTACCATTGATGTCAAAAACTTTGAAATTGCCTTTTGTGATCTCAGCAATTTCATCATCATCCAAGAATACGGCCTTGTTAGTATGGTTCAGAAAAGAAACAACATCAGATGCTACAAAATTTTCTTCTTGACCTATTCCCAAAACAAGAGGGCATTTATTTCTACAGGCAACGATTTTATCTTTTTCACTCTCATTAATCGCGATGAAAGCAAACATCCCTTGAAGTTGTTTTGATGTTTCTATGACAGCATTCCTGAAATCGATTCCGTTATTCATGTATTCTTCTATTAGATGTGAGATTACTTCTGTATCTGTTTCAGATTTGAAATCATGTCCTTTCTTTATTAACTCTTCCTTCAACTCAGAATAATTCTCTATTATACCATTATGTACGACAGCGATTTTATTCTGACAATCAGTGTGAGGATGAGCATTAAAGTCAGTCACACCACCATGAGTTGCCCAGCGTGTGTGTGAGATACCAAGGTTTCCGGATATAGAATGGAAGTTGATTTTTTCATGAACATCATCTATCCTACCAGCACCCTTGAGAATACTTAAGTTCCCACCAATCGTACACATACCAACTGAATCATAACCTCTGTATTCAAGTTTCTTTATCGATTCTAACAGTATTGGAGTTGCCTTTCTTTCACCAATGTAACCTACGATTCCACACATACAAAATTATTACAATGTGAGATATATAAAACAAGTTTAAAACATGTTTTTTAAGGCTCTTTTGGGTTTTTCGAAAAGAAGAGATTTTAGGGTTATACCATTATAATGGAAATTTTAACGTTAAAAAATATTCAAAAAAGTTAACATCTCTTCTGGTGACTTGTACGATTCTTACAATGACTCTTTTGTGTTAAGAGGGCTTGAAATAGAGGATTATTATAATCAGAATTTGACTGCAAATATTATCTGACGAAAACTTTTATAATGTTATTGACTCATAAGAATATTCATGGAAGAAGAAAAAAAGTTGGTTGGTAAGATCACTCATTATTACAGTAAGATAAGTGTAGCTGTGATCGAGTTGTCAGATACTCTAAGTGTAGGAGACGAAATATCAATAGAAGGAGCGAACACTAACTTCACACAGCCCGTTGATTCAATGCAGATACAACACGAAAACATAGAAGAAGCAAAGGCAGGAGATGCGATAGGTCTAAAAGTCAAGGACAAGGTCAGGGAAGGCGATTCTGTCTATAAGATCGCGAAGTAAATTTTTCCTGGCCCAAAACTTTATCTTTTTGCTAGTCGTTTATTTAAAACATATTCAAAACTATCCAAAAGTTTATATAGTAAATAGTTACTCTTAAATAGTAGTAAAATTTATATATAAGAGAAGGCATTCACATGACATTTGAAGATGAACTATCAAAGGAGTTGAAAAAACCACTTACTTTTGAGAAAAAAGAAGTAAAACAAGAAGAAATACCAAAGGGGGAAATTTACACCAAGGTCATAAACTTTACTAACCAAATAAGGAAAACTTATGGAGATTTAATAAAATCAGTCTTGATATTTGGCTCAGCAGCGACAGGAGATATGAAAAAAACTTCTGATGCTGATATTTGGGTTATTCTGGATGATACTGCAACTAAGAGTTCTGAGGATTTAGAGAGAGTAAGAATGCAAATTCAACTTACTTCAACTCAATTGAAAGATTTACATGTACAAGCAACAGGTTTGACGGAATTCTGGGATTGGATGAAAAAAGGTTCACCAGAGTTGTTCAATTATCTTAGAGTTGGTTTGGTGATATATGATACTGGATTCGTTAAACCAGTTCAAAGAATGCTCAAGGCAGGTTTATTGCCACCGAGTGAAGAGACAGTCGGAATAAAGTCCAAATCTGCTGAAGCTCATCTGAAGAAGGTAAAGTTGACTCTTAAAGCACTGATATTCGATTTGAGGTATGCTGCAACAGATGCTTGTCAATCAGTTATAATGTACTATTACAAGACAACACCCGATCAAAAACACATGGCTGAAGAATTGGAGAAACTTGTTAAACAAAATAAATTGGAGAAAGAGTACATCGACAAATTCTTAGAATTGAATAAATTATGGAAGGATATAGATCATGGTGTCATAAAAGAAGCTACTTGTGAACATTTAACACAAGCTATGACTCTTGCCAATGATATAATCGAGAGAATGAAGAAACTTCTTCCAAAGGATTTATCAGAAATAGATTTACCTTTGTGATTCAATGAAGAAAAAAAAAGAAAAAAAACCAAAAACTAAGGCTCAGATAGAAAAGGATGTGAATGAGTTAAAGGATAAAATTCTGAAAAAATATGGTGATATAGTCAAATGTATCATCGTGATGGGTTCTGTTGCAAGGGGCGAATTCAAGTCAAAATCTGATGTTGATGTTTTCATTGTTGTTGACGATACTACAAAATTCATAACTCCACAAGAGAAGGATAAGATTGATGAAAATCTTGAAAAGATGGCATCTGAAATTTCACCTGATTTATCCATTCAACCGTCCTATACTCTAACAGAATTCTGGGATTACGCCAGGGTTTGTCATCCGATCATTTACAACTTCATCAAGGAGGGGAAGGCAGTTTATGATGCAGGTTTCTTCATGCCCATCAAACGATTATTGGACATGGGAAAAATACCTGCCACTAGGGAAGCAATCGAGAGTTATATGGAAGGCGCTCCTAAGAAATTGATGAGAGCTAAGACAGTCAAACTGTTGATGCTCGCTGAAGATTGTTATTATGCAATGCTGAATACAGCTCAAGCTGTTTTGATGTTTATGGGATTAGAACCTCCAGTTCCAAGTAAAGCTTATGCTGAAGTAAAGAAATATCTTGTCGGTCCTGGAATTCTTGAACCAAAATATGCCGATTGGTTGAAGGATATAATAGAAATAAGGAAGAAGATCGAACACAAGGAATTGATGGATGTTACTGGGGCTTTTGTTGATGAGTGGATAGATAAAGCGGATAAGTTCATTGAGAAGATGTTCCAGTTGCTTTCAGTCTTAGAATTCAGGAAGAAGGAAAAGATTCTTGAAAGGACTCATGAAGTCATGTACAAGGCTGCTGTTGCTGCATTAAAAACTCTGAAGAAATTACCGAAAAAGAATGAAGATATCCCAAAAACATTCAAGGCGGAGTTTGTCGATAAAAAACTCGTTGAAGGGTATTACTGGGATATATGGAGAAGAATAGAAGAGATGAAGGGCTTAGCTGAAAAGAAGGCTTTGGATAAGGTTGATGATAAGGATGTTTACAAGATGAGGGAATACGTCAGGAATTTAATTAGGGATTTGGCGAAAGTTTTAAAGAAGAAAGAAAAGAAAAAGAACAAGTGAATACTATTTTTCTGTTAAGTCTATGAAAAATTTTTCACGATATTCAAGTTCTTCAAGTAACTTTTTACCTTTTGAAGTAATTTTACTGGAGATTGATTCTTTCGAGATTATTCTGATTATTCTATCAAGTAAACCTCTTGGAACAGTAGTCTTTATAGCTTCAACCATATCGTCAAGATGTAAACTTGGAGCTAAAATATTGATTTTGTCATAATTTTTTTTAAATCTATTAAATAAACCCATCGGAACCATAGTCTTTATAACTTCGACTATATCATAAGGAGATAACTTTAGAGCTAAATTATCAAAATATAATTTCTCATCCCTCTCATGTGCTATGGTTTCTGTAGGTATGTATTGGTCACCCATTGCTCTTAGAAATCGTTCTAGTCTAAATGAGGGTTCTGATACATATCCATTTGGAATCTTTATTGTTGTCTGCCCTTTCTTTAATCTATCAACTAACTCTGTTCCAGAACTACTCAAGTAAATTGTCTCTTTTTCATCTGTTCCTTCACCAAAAGCCAGTTTTTCATCTTTCAATTTTTGAAAGTATGGATAATCAACATCAGTCACACTTATAGGGATTTTTCCATGATGAATAGCAAGTCTATATAAACATTCTATAAGCTCCGGTTCTATCTTCTCTGTCATATTTTCAGCATTCACAAACATGAAAAACCCCTTAAATTTTAATCAGTTAAAGGATTTAAAGTATAATTATTGATAAAAATATCATACTTATAAACTTATTCTCAGAAAATTATAGAGTGATTTAATGGAAGGTAGAATCCTCAGCTACAGGCATGGTAGACACACACAAAATGTTAACCAGATGTTGATAGAGTTAGAGAATGTAAACTCTAAAGAAAAAGCAAAAAAATTCATAGGAAAGAAACTTGTCTGGAAGTCACCATCAGGTAAAGAGATAAAAGGAGAGATCATAGCTTTACATGGTAATAAAGGTGTTATCAGAGCGAAATTCGAGAAAAACCTACCAGGACAAGCTATTACAACGAAAGTTCAATTAGTCTAACCATGATACATTAAAGTGAGTTGGTTCTTTCTAACTTCTGCGTGTTCCCATTTTTTCTCGAGCAACTTACAAATTTCAACAAACTTTATCTTCAATTTCTTAACCCATTCATTGTAAGAATCTTTTATGAAGGAAACCATTTGATTATCCTTGGCAGTTTCAATTCTCTCTCCTCTCCAAGCCATTGACATCAATTCTTTAAATATTCCAAATGCTTCGTCCTTCTTTTCTTCTAACATTTTTGCCTCATACAAGGAAGTTGGATCGCTATAGCTTCGAACGAATAATATTGATTCGAGTATTTTAGCATGATTTAAAAATTCTTCTTTCATTTTATTAACGATATCATGAAGAATCAAATCAGAGTCTTCTAACTTAACCTTAAATTCTCTTCTCAAATCCTCTAGCTTTGGTAGATTGTATTTCTTCCTCAACTTCTCATACTCACTCTTCGCTTCCTCCATGGGATAAATATTAAACGGTCAGCTAATTAAATGTTATTGTGTCTCAAAAAACTGTTTCATCAAAAATAATCACAGAAGGTTTAACTAAGTTGAAGATTCCTAAGGATTATTTGAGTAAAAAACACTTCTTTAATCCAAGGGTTGAATTATCTAGGGATTTGACTATCATCGTATTGAATACTTTGAATTCTAATGACTGGATAGTTTGTGATGCTTTAGCAAGCATTGGAGCGAGAGGTATAAGGATTGTCAAGGAGTGTAGAGTTAAGAGAGTGTGGTTGAACGATCAGGGTGAATACAACATTCCATACATGAAAGAAAATGTTCATTTAAATCGAGTCAAGAGTAAAATTAAAATCACTAATAAAGATGCCAATCAATTATTCTCTGAACAAATAAGAACTTTTGATTACATAGACATTGATCCTTGGGGAAGTCCTACCTATTTCTTCGATTCGTGTGCAAGGTCAATAAAGAGAAAGGGTTTCTTAGGCTTTTCTGCTACTGATACTGCTGCATTATGTGGGACAAGTCCTATAACATGTTTGAGAAGGTATGGTGTCCAAAGCTATAAGACAGATTTCTTTAAAGAACTCGGTGTAAGGATATTGATTGGGAGTGCGGCATTATCATTCTCAAAATGGTCTTTTTCTCTCAAGCCTTTATTGTCTTATGCTTCAGAACATTATTTCAGAGTTTTTGCTGAACTTAAAAAAGGAAAAAACATTACTAGCGAAACAGTCAAAAAAAATCTAGGCTATGTCAATTACTGTTTCAAATGTCTTTGGAGAAAAATAGATAAAAGACCCATAACAAAATGTGAATTCTGTAATAACCAAACAGAAATTATAGGAAAAGTCTGGATAGGTAATATAGAAGATGTAAAATTCATTAAAAAATGCGTAAGACAATTATCCAAAACCAATTGGTTAAAGACTGAAAAAAAGATAAAAAAAATACTCTTTTTATTACAGAATGAGTCCACACCACTTTATTACGATATACATAAACTCTGTAAAAAACATAACTTGAGAATACCAAAATTCAGAAAATTACAGGACAGACTCAAAGAAAAAAACTATTCAGCAGAGAGAACTCATTATTGTAAAACAGGAATAAAAACTAACGCAGAAATAAAAAATTTGATAAAGATACTTTCCAAGAATTAATTTTACTTCTTCACCTTTGTTTTGTAGTAATCGCATTTGCTACATTTGTAGCTGGTGAAGTTTTCCCCTACGTACTCCTTTATTATTTTTCCACCACACAAAGGACAAAGATTTCTTCTATAATTTTCTAAAATTATAGCTGCCATTATGCTGACTGCTGCGAATATTCCAACAAAGACGAATTTTATCGAAATAAAAAAGGGTTTTACTTCTTTTTCAAACCTTTCTTCCTCTTCTATAATTTCTTCAACCTCTTTAGTGTATCCTTTCACATCCAATGTTAAAGAAGAGGTTTCATAAATCTCATCACTAACTATTTTGATATCAAGAACATATGTATCAGGAGTTATGTTTTGAGGGTTTAACGACACGTGAAAATCAGTGGAATCATCAGGCGCTAAAACCCCTACACGGTCGGGAGATATAGAGTAAGAATATCTTGGTATACCTGAGATGCCGATTCTAATATCATGAAGAGTAATTGTACCTTCATTCTTTACCATTATACGAAAAGTCCCAGTTTCGTTCTGATATACTTTTAAGGAGCCTGGCATGGAATAGATTAAGGCAGATCCTTGTACAATCTCTTCTGGAAGAGTGATTTCTCCTCCTCCCCCTCCCCCTCCATCTCCTCCTGCAATTGTCGTAGTCGTCGCACCAGCAACAGTCGTAGTCGTTGTACCGATAATAGTTGTTGTGGTTGTATCTCCGTATTCAATAACTATTTCAACAGTATCTGAAAGGACTAAAGGAATCAAAAATAGAGATAGAGTAAAAACCAATAAAATTACAGATTTTAATTCAAACAAAAAATTTTTCATATTATTAATTTAGTAAAAATTTAATTTAAACAACTTTAAGAAAAAAATCTTTACTCTAAAAAATCAAATATTATTTATGAAAAAGATTTTATTTGTGTATTTACTTCTAATGATGTTTGTTCCTTTACAGATCAATTTAACTTTAGCAGCAGATCTTACCTTTGGATATACTACTGTAGGTAGTTCATGGGGTGGTGGAGCAGGTAATCTTCGAGCAAGTAATTTTACTTTACCAGAAGATGGAACTGTATTTTCACTCTCCCTCTATGTCAACAAAGATTCTAATGTCAAAGTCGCTATATATGATGATGACGGCGTCCCAAACAATTTAAAAGTTAGTTCAAACGAGCAAACATGTTCAGCTAACACATGGTGTGAATTTAATATTCCAAGCACAATGTTAAGTACTGGAACTTATTGGCTTGCATATGTGTCTGATACCAGTGGGATTGAACAACATGATAGTCGAACTGGAAGAGGTTGTGAAAGGTCACAATGGCTTGGATACACAAACCTAATTCCTGATTATTTTGGTTCTTGTAACACTTTTGATAACATAATAAGCATATTTGCAAATTATACAACCGGAATTAAACTCGTTAGAATTTTTGGGTATTTAAAGGATACAAACAATAGTCCTGTGCGATCAAATATCACAATATATAACAAAAGTACGTCTATAGCAGTCAACACAACACAGACTGATACAAGCGGTAGCTACGAGTTAACTGTGTCCTCAGGTACGTATGATGTTCAGTACAATATACTAGACTTAGACTTCTTCATCTCAAACTTTTTCGTAAAGCTTCTCTCAATAGACATAGCATCAAATATACAAAACTTAGCTAACACTATAACTGACTATCCTTCCGAGCAGAAAGTATCATTTACTACTGACATCTCTGCAGATCAAACTATTCAAATTCATAGCCCTACAAAACCTAGTAGAGTATCTGTAAATGGTACAGTTCTAACAGAAGTAACTTCTCTCTCAGACTTAGTAACAAATACATGGTTCTACGATTCTATTGAGCAGAAGCTGCATATGATTATTAGTCCGACCATTCCCACAACAACTACAACTAGCACAACCACTACATCGACAACTATAAGTACAACAATGCCAACATGTGGAAATGGTGTACAAGATGCGGGAGAAGAATGTGGAGAACCAGGATTGCCAGATTGTCCAACAGACCATGTCTGCGCAAACTGTAAATGTGTATCAAGTACGTTAAGTAGGCTACATATAGAAGGTAATAGAATAGTAAATGAAACTGGTGATACTGTTTATCTACGTGGAGCTTACGTTCCAAACTTTGTTTGGGGCTCGGGAAATCCAAACCTTAACATCCCCGAAGGAAGGACCGCTTTAGCAAACAAATATTCAGAGCTTGGAGTTCCGTGGGTTAAGATTTATTTTGCTTTCCGTTACATGGATGACCCAACTCACAGAGCTAATGTTATAGATTTAACGAATAAACTGACTGAAAGAGGAATTTACGTAAGCTTCTGTTTTGAATCGCCAGAGCAAGACTACTATTGTTCTTATTCAGATTATAACTATAGTGGAACTGGAGCGCATCACGATGCTAAATGGAATATGATTGTAGATAGCTACGTTAATGATACCACCGTAATTTATGATTGGGTCGAAATGATTGCTTCTGACTTCAAAGATAATCCGGGTGTTTGGTTGATAGAACCCATAACTGATGTTTGGCTAAATCATGCTACAACCCCCGTGCCATACGAACATAAAGGCATAATCATAGAAGGTCCAACTACAAATGAAGCAAACGAACAAGCCAACTATTATTGGAAGGTAATATTCGATG
>Ga0209636_10007621_pt1 | contig 11029 bp, 10 predicted proteins | sample DeeMarSWOR152_54_FD_187464 | JGI IMG/M metagenome (GOLD analysis project Ga0209636, IMG submission 187464) | Marine sediment microbial communities from White Oak River estuary, North Carolina - WOR-1-52-54 (SPAdes) (version 2) | ecosystem: Environmental > Aquatic > Marine > Intertidal zone >... | reverse complement strand
ACGTTTGGATTCTTTATTTTGCAGAATCCAATCAATTCGGCTTTTGCGTTTGCACTCTACTCCCGATTTCTGACCGGGATGAGCCGAACTTTGGGCTCTCTTGATCATTTGTCAAGAGAGTACCGCCCCAGCCGAGCTGTCCGTCTAACGTTGTCCTGCGAACAGTTAGTGTTACGATTTCAGAAGGGTAGTGTTCCAAGGTCGTCTCCTCTACACCCAGAAGTGCAGGATTAACGACTCCTACCTACGCTCTGCATCTAAAACCCTAACACAGCGCTAAATTACAGCAAAGCTCTACAGGGTCTTCGTTTCCCATTGAAGGCCTGTGGCCTATTCACCACAACAGCAATTTCACTGGGTCCCGGTTTGGGACAGCGAGGAGATCGTTAAGCCATTCATGCGGGCCGACAATTAATCGGCAAGAGATTACGCTACTTTACGACAGTCAGAGTTACTGCCGCCGTTTACCGGGGCTTAGTCCCGTTGAATCGAGATTTAACACACCGGCACTGGGCAGGCCTCAGGAACTGTACGAATCTTTTCAGACTAGCAGTCCCCTGTGTTTTTGTTAAACAGTCGCCTCCTCCTTGTCACTGAGACCTGCATTGCCAAAGACAACACAGGCACGGATTCTACCAAAGATACTCCGCTAATTTGCCGATTTCCCTAAACCAGGTTCACCCAGACGTCTTCTCCTTCTCAGAGTGGGGCACCTGTGTCGGTTCTGAGTACGAACATGAAGAATCCTTCCAAAAACCATTTTCACGGTCTCCAAGAATCGACAGAACTTGACATAAGCCAAGCTATTCCTGTTTTCATCTGGTTCTCTCCTTTACGGATCTCCCCAGATTTCCACAGTTAACTTACGTCCACCTATCTCGAAGAGTTTGGTTTTTGGCTTGCGTCGCCGCGTGTATCCTCATGGTATCCGAATATTAACGGATTTCCCTTTCACCAAGCTCATTTAAGACTTGGTTTAGGTTCGACTAACTGCCAGTTAATCGATATTGCTGGCAAACCCTAGCCCTTCAGACGGCCGGGGCTCTCACCCAGCTTATGCTGCTACTCATGTCAGGATTTTCATTCCTCAACGGTCCACACCTTCTCACGAAGATGCTTCTATCCATTAAGGACGCCTTCCTACCACTTCTTTCAAAGTCCAAGGTATCGGTAATCGACTTAGTGTCTTCCATTTTCGAGGCCTAAACCCTCGATGGGTAAGTTGTTACACACTTTTTAAAGGATGGCAGCTTCTAAGCCTACCTTCCCACTGTCTGAGGATTCAGACGCCCTTCAGCGTTTAGTCGACATTTAAACACCTTAACCTTGGTCAGGGTTGTTCCCCTCTCGGAGGCCCGGCTTACCCGGACAACCTCACTTTTAGTCTTCTACGACGATAAGAGATTTGGAGTTTGACAGGACAGCTGAACCTTTCGGCCCTTGACAGCCCAATCGGTAGCTCTACCCTCTTATCTGTCTCAGACTATGCTGCACTGAGATGCATTTCGGAAGGAACCAGCTATCACCAGTCTCGATTGGCTTTTCACCCCTAATCCCGAATCACCCGAGCGGTTGGTTTCCAGCATCGGTAACGGTCCTCCATCCGGCTTTCGCCAGACTTCAACCTGTTCAGGATTAGATCGACTGGTTTCGGGTCTTATCCCAGTGATTTCAGACACTTTCATATCTCGGCCCATGCTTTTGCAAGCTATGGCCTTGTCGCTTTCGCTGCGGCTTCGTTTCCTTAACCTCACCACTGAGATAAACTCCCTGACCCATTCTTCAAAACGGATGTTGCAACCCTGGAAATCCTTCCGGGCCGCAACTGACTATTTCTACTTGGCTTTGGGCTCTTTTCACCTCCCGTTAGGGATGCTTTTCAACCTTCTTTCACAATACTAAATTCGCTATCGGACTCTAGTAGTATTTAGGGTTGGATGTCAATGTCACCCAAATTCTCACTCAATATCCAAGGAATGATACTCTGGATACCCGCCATTTCCCTTCTCATCTTCCTCTACGGGACTATCACCCTTTATCGTGTCCTGTTCCAAGGAACTTCGAGACGGTGAGTTAGAGAAGGCACGGGTCCATAACTCCACATCTCTCTTGATTCATCATCAAGAGATTCGGTTTGCCCTTTGCCGCTTTCTCTCGCCGATAATAACGGCATCTCAATTGATTTCTTTTCCTGCGGGTACTAAGATGCTTCAGTCCTCCGCGTTCCATTTCCTCTCGGAATATACAGGATTTCCCATTCAGATATCTTGAGATCAAAGGCTGCTTGCGCCTACCTCAAGCTTATCGCAGCTTACCACGTCCTTCTTCTGCTCTAGAGCCAAGCCGTCCACCAAGTAGAGTAACAGGCCTAAATTTTTGCCGCTGGTAAACCTATGATGGTTTCATATCGTTAACATAAACGTCTTCCCTTCACCCTTCAAGCCTTGAAGAGTTGCATTTTTCTTCTCGGCTCAAAAGGTGTCCATTCCCATCATAAAATCAGAGAGACAGTTCGACTATCACCGCCGAGAAATAAGAGTATATTAGAGCCAATGAGTAAATTCTTATGACATATCGACACCAATATACAGAGAATATTATATGTCTTAATATTATTTAAATCTTTCTCAACAACCTTTTTTTGAGTTTGGATGCTAAATCCATACATAGAACGTAGGAAAGAAATAGATATTTTAGCAGAGATGGTAAATGTAGCCAAAGGGGGAGCAAGAAGAACAGAAATAGTTTATGGAGCGAATTTGAGTGGTACATTATGGAAAAAATATAAAAAAATGGCTTTGCGTTTTAATTTATTAATTCTTGGTGAAGATGGAAAATATTGGCCTACTCAGAAAGGAGAAGCCCTTCTTGAAAACTATCTTGGAAAGTATATAACTCTATCAAAAAAAGAGAAAAAATTAAAAAATGAGTTGGAGACTATGAAAGAAGACTTTGAAAAGAAACATTTAACAAAAAAACCAGTTGAATTACAAGAAATGTGTACACCAGATTAAACTGGAGTTTTCATTTAAGAAATAATCAGAAAAAATTTCAAACATGAATCTCTACTACATCCAAATCCTTTAACTTGTAATCCAGACCAACTGAACTTCCTGAGAATTTGGAATCGTTAAAAATCCTAGCAAATTTAAAATTCTTGATGAAATCTTTATGCACTTTTTTTGCTACATCCCTTACCCTCGATTCTTTTGGTAGAGTTATCGGTGGTATTACTTTAGGTTTTCCTGCTGATTTCGTGTAAACTCTTATTAAGTCAAGATTCGACCAGATTTTCTCTTTTAGTTCCCCAATACCTTTTTTATCCTTAGAAGAGATTTGTATAAATTCTGAATTAATTTTGTTCGAGTCAGTCTTGTTAACTACATACAATATTTTTTTATTAAGTAAATTTCTTTGTTTTAAGATTTGTTCCAATTCTTCTTTCTGTTTTTTTAAATCTTGTGTGGCGTCTAATAAAACTAAAATCTCATCACAAGTGTAAAGAATACTCATAGATTCTGGGTCAAAAGTAGAAGGTATTTCCACTAATTGGATTTGTATATCTTCAAAATTCATCATTGCAACTTGAGGCTCTTTAGTTGTATGAGCATAATCCCCAATCTTTATTTTTATTCCGGTTAATGCTTTCAGTAAACTGCTCTTCCCAGAATTTGTCACTCCAAATAAACAGACTTGTGCAGCACCTTGTTTCCTTATCACAAACTTTGGTTTTGAAGATGGTTTAACTGATTTTTGTGATTTTAACTTGGACAGTCTTTTCTTCAATTGTGCCAATAGATGCTCAGTTCCTTTATGTTTAGGTAAAGCTCTAATCATTTCTTCTAATGCTCGTATCTTCTCTTTTCTCGTCCGAGCTTCTAAGTATCTCTTTTCAGCGACAAAATACTCTGGCCCTGCGTTTATCGGCATGATTAAAAATAGAAAGAATATGGACTTAAGATTTTTGCTTGATAAAACCTAAATTTATTCAAATGAAACAAAAACTGATATTGTTTTTATTTATGATCCTAATGCTTGGTCTTTATTACGAATACCGAGAGGGAATAATTACTACATTTCTCAGAGGATTTACTTACGAAAGCCCTATAATCGAGATAAAACCTGGAGAAAGTGAAGAATCAAACTATACACCTGAACCAAGTTTGCTTGAGTTAGAAGCGGAAATTCAAAGGTTAGTCAATGAAGAAAGAGTTAAACTCGGATTAGAGCCATTAATCTGGAACGACGATTTGGCGACAGTGGCAAGACTCCACAGTGAAGACATGAAAGAACGAGGTTATTTTAAACACATTAACCCAGAGAGTTTAGATGCTCAAGGTAGACTCGAAAAAGAAGGTATCTATTATTTCAACAAGACAGGTGAAAACCTCTATCGGTTAATAACTGAAGTCAATCAGTCTATTATTGCTAGGAAAGCAGTGGAGGGTTGGATGAGTAGTGAGGGTCATAGAGATATTATGTTTGACGGAGATTTTAATGAGGCAGGTGTTGGGATTGCTCATGCGAACAGAACAGATTATTTCATCACGCATGACTTCATCACGAGAGCCGAATGTGGATATAAAGAAGGACCATGTTGTCCAAGCCCACCAGGCTTTCTCCCCAGTTGTTATGTTCCATATGAATGTGTTTCTGGAGTATGTGAATGATTTAATTTAAAACAAAACTAATAGTATCCCAGTAAAAACTAGTATTGTTCCGATCGTTCTGTTGAATAAGTTTTCATTTATTTTCATGTGCAATTTACTGCCGACTATTATCCCAAGTATTACCATTGGTAATAGATATACAGCAAAATTGATAACAGAACTATCAATTAAACCTGAATACAAAAACAAAAAAAGAAGCCATAGATTCAATATCATCCAGAATGCAGTCAAAGTAGCTCTAAAAACCTGTTTTTTCTTGATTTGATGCGTTAGGTATATAACTGGAGGAGGACCACCCGTTTGGTATACTGCACTCAGCACACCACTGATTAAACCACTTAAAACCCCATACAATTCATTCGAACTCTTTAACTTTATCTTCGGGAACAATGTGTTCAGTGCAAACAAAATAATGATAATGCCGTAAAACTTCTTTAAGATAATGTTTTCAAATGTTGCTAGGAAAAAAGTGCCGAATATCGCTCCGGGTAAAACCCCTATTATCAACGGTAATAAATAAGATTTTTTGATAAAAGACCTTGAAGTAATAGTAATGATCGTACAGGATGTTAAGTTCAGAATCATTGCCACTGGGACAACAAACTTGATGTCGAGGAATAATAACAAAAAAGGAACCATTACAAGAGAAGAACCAAAACCACTCAACCCTAATACAGTAAAAGCAAAGAATACTATGATACTCGATAAAACCACAGTTAAAATTTCCATAAATGGACCGACTGGGATTTGAACCCAGAGCCTCTGCCTTGCAGGGGCAGCGATCTACCATTGATCTACCGGCCCGTTCATAAGTATTATGCACTATTTTTTTAAATGTCTTTTCTTTCTTCTCTTCTTTATCTGTTCAGTTGTAATCCTGAACATGAAATCATGAATCCTTACTTTTATTCCGTTCAACACAAAATCTAAAGAGGAAATAGGTGTCATCACATTAATCGTATCTTCTTTAAGGTAATCTTTAAGTATAGCAAGTTCTTTCGGTATCGACAATTCCATCATGATATCCTTCGCACCAGTCTTTTTGCATCTTTCAACAATTTCCTCGATCCAATGTACAGGCCTGACACAGAAAAATGGCATAGTAAACTCTTCATTGATTAAAGAATACTCACCCTTGATGTACAAACTCATCTGTAGAATTGTTTTAGTTTGTCTGTATTCTGGATAATTCCTTCCCACTTTTACGAATCTATCCGCCTCACTATAACCGTTCAATTCCTTTTCCATCCATGTTATGTCACTGTACTTTCCCGTTAACTTTGCCAACTCTATGCATTTGACAAGGGTTCGACTCAAAGGTTCACTATCCAATCCTTCCAGTACATCTTCCTTTAATTTTTTAATCCTACCTTTCTTGTCAACCAATTCCACAGGTAAAGTTTTTTCTACTTTCTTCGCCTCTTCCTTTATCCAATAGAATACTGCTGGTTTTTTTGCCGTAACCATCAAGGATTTTCCCACAGGTTTAATGTTAACCAGATATTTTTGAACGAAGGGCGGTGATTCCTCGATTTCCTCCTTCTTCTTCTTTAAGAATGATCTTGTCTTTTTTACAACAGAATCTATAAAATTCTTGGTCAATCCTGGGACTTTTGATGTTTTTTCTACGAGTACCTTTGGTATATTAACCAGTGAGAGGAAGAAACCGACGACAGAATCCTTTATCCCTATAAACTTTGATTTAATTCCTCCAAAGAAAGAAAGTAAAACGTCTTTTATTCTTACCGGAATCTCTTTTAATCTGGGCAGAGAGGCTATTATCCTCTTTTTTAGGGGTGGTGATTTCTCCTTTTTGGGTTTTATGAGTCGTTGTAGAAGAGTCTTTTTTTTCTTTTCAGCAAATCCTAATCTTTCTTTAATCTTCACTGGAATTTCTTTTAATTTCTCAAAAATTTTGAACTTTTTCTCTTCTTCAGTTTCTTCGACCATTTACTATCAAATAAAAACTTGATTTTTGACGGGATAAAAATTTCTAGTAAATAATATTACCTGTCGAATCTTAATTTTATTAGGTTTCATGGAACAAAAATGGCATGCTGTCAGTTGGAAAAAAGTTTTAAGTGAACAAGATACTAGCTTGAATGGTTTATCAGAAGATGAAGTGAAAAAGAGACAACACCATTTTGGGTTGAACAAACTGCCAGAAGAAAAACACTATTCAAGAATAAAGTTATTCTTGAGCCAATTCATGAGCCCTCTCATTTATATACTTCTCATTGCTGGTCTTGTCACTCTTTTCCTCAAGGAATACACAGATGCAATCATTATTTTTGGTGCCGTTGTTTTAAATACGATCGTTGGTTTTTTTCAAGAAAATAAAGCCTCCCAAGCCCTGAGAAAATTGAGAAAGATCCTGAAGGTGAAGGCAGTTGTTTTCAGAGATGGGAATGAAAAAGAAATTCTTCAAGAAGGAATCGTTCCTGGTGATATTGTAATCTTGAAACCTGGAGATAAGGTTCCATCTGATGGAAGATTAATCGAAGCCAAGGATTTAAAAACTAATGAAGTGGCTCTAACAGGTGAATGGTTACCGGCCGAAAAGAATCCTGATGTCTTAACTGAAGATACTCCTTTAGCAGACCGTGATAACATGGTTTACATGGGTACGGTGGTTGAGGATGGTCGGGGAAAAGCAGTTGTCACTGAAACTGGACTTAAAACCGAAATCGGGAAAGTTGCTCAACTAGTGAGAGAGACAAAAGAAGAACTAACTCCTTACCAAAAGAAATTAGCTGAGTTTAGCAGAGTAATCGGAGCTATAATCTCCTTGATTTGTATTGGAATCTTTATTGAAGGAATGTTAACTGGTGGGGAGTTTGTAGAGATGTTCATCACGTCAGTAGCTGTAGCCGTAGCAGCCATTCCTGAGGGGTTACCCGTGTCAATGACAGTAATTCTAGCTCTGGGAATGCAAAGGATTTTGCTGAAAAAGGGGCTCGTGAGAAAATTAGTTTCAACCGAAACACTCGGTTCAACTTCTGTGATTTGTACAGATAAAACCGCGACTTTAACCGAGGGAAAAATGCGAGTTGCTGGAATTTACACGGGAAGTAAAGAACTCTTGAGTGATGGAAAGAAATTCTCAGAGAAGATCGATAAGGGTGGAAAAGAATCACATGTTTTAACTCTAAAGATCGCTACTATGTGCAGTGAGGCTTTCATCGAAAACCCTAATGATCCCTTAGAAGATTGGATTGTTAGAGGCCGACCGACAGATAAAGTATTATTCCTTTCTGGAATCCAAGCTGGACTTTCAAGAAAAGAACTCGAAAAAGGGCAACCCAAAATCGATGAACTTCCATTCGACCCAGTTTATAAATATTCAGCGACTCTGCATGAATTTTCTGAAAGTAAGAATATTATTTATGTCTTGGGAGCTCCTGAGATAATTCTTCAGATGTCAAAGTATGTAGAACTTGATGGAAAAAGTGAAAGATTGTCGAGGAAAAAATTGGATGAACTCAATGAAAAATTCGAGGATCTTACTAGTAGTGGATTAAGGGTTTTAGCAACAGCTTACAAAAAAATAAAAAAAGTTGAAAAAGTAAAAACGAGTAAATTGATCGAGAAGAATTTGAAAGAAATGATTTTTGTTGGTTTTATCGCTCTTCATGATCCACTAAGGCCAGAAGTTAAAGAAGCGATCAAGATTTCTCGACGAGCAGGAATAAAGCCTATCATCATTACTGGTGACCATAAGCTTACAGCAAAAGCGATTGCTAAAGAGTTGGGACTTCTGGTTAGTGAAAAAAATATAATCGAAGGAAAGGAATTGGAAAATTTAAACGATGAAGAATTTGAAGAGAGGTTAAATGATATTGAAATCTATGCAAGAGTTGAACCTCGTCAGAAACTACGGATTGTCAAAGCATGGCAGAAAAGAGGAGAAGTAGTTGCGATGACTGGAGATGGAATCAACGATGCCCCAGCTTTAAAACAGGCTGACATAGGAGTCGCTCTAGGCTCTGGAACTGATGTTGCTAAAGAGGTTTCTGATTTAATTCTTTTGACAGATAATTTTTCGGTAATCGTCGCGGCAGTCGAAGAAGGTCGTGCAATAATCGATAACATAAGAAAAGTAATTACTTATTTGCTCTCCAGTAGTTTCACTGAGGTGATTTTGGTTGGATTAAGTATTCTTTTCGGTTGGCCTTTACCAGTTACAGCCGCTCAGATTTTGTGGGTAAATCTCATTGAAGATGGTCTTCCAGATATCGCTTTAGCTTTTGAACCGAAAGAAAAGGGTTTGATGAAACAAAAACCCCAGGGTCATGTTATTCCCTTGTTGACAAAAGAAATGAAAGTGATAATTTTTATCATCGGATTGTTCACTGATTTTATACTTTTAGGTATATTTTTCTGGTTCTGGAGTAAAAATCATCATATTGACTATATAAGGACTATGGTTTTCGCAGCTCTATCGATCGACTCTCTTTTCTATGTTTTTTCATGTAAAAGCCTAAGACGAAATTTATGGCGAATAGATTTCTTTTCAAATAAAATATTAGTGGTAGCATGGGCAATAGGGATAATAATGCTTATTCTAGCTGTTTACTTACCAATTCTTCAAACTCTATTAAAGACTGTACCCTTGGGATTTCATGATTGGTTGATTCTCTTTGGTTTAGGAATTTTAGAACTGTTTTTAGTCGAGGCAACTAAATGGTACTTCATCTCGAGAAAAGAGTTCTTGTGAGTTCGTCGACTCAAGATTAACTGAGATGTATCCGACAGCAATTTATGGACAGAAATATAAAAGAATAGTATGGCGTTGTTAACAGATGTGATAATCTTCGCAATCTCAATATTCATACTTTCAAAGTCAGCTAACACTATCATAAAATCTTCTGTGAAGATTGCCAGAATCACGAAATTAGGTGAATTGACAATAGGATTTTTAGTTCTTTCAATCGCGACTACATTACCTGAACTTGCGGTTTCATCGAGTGCCATAGTATCAGGGGATATCGGAATCTCTATCGGTAATATATTGGGTTCAAGTGTCACGAACATATGTCTACTCATCGGTTTAATAGGATTGTTACATCCAATGAGAATAGCAGAAAAAACTTTGATGAAATTAACCGAGATTTTATCCCTCTCCAGTTTTATCCTGATTATGCTGTTGATTTTTACTCCCTTGAGTACATCAATCGGGATCGTTCTCTTAGTTTTATTCGTGATGTTCAGTTTATATTCTGTCAAAAAGAAGATAACACTGGGAGAGATTAGATTAGATGAACCATTGAATATGTTACCAAAGTTTAAATTTTCCCGAACATTCTATAAATCAATATTCTTCTTGATTATCGGCTTGATATTAGTCATAGTCAGTTCATGGTTTTTGGTGGATTCAGCATCGAATATCGCTATGAATTTAGGCATAGCTGAATCTATAATTGGTGCGACTATAATAGCAGTTGGTACTTCTCTCCCAGAACTTTCCACAGCTGTTGCTGCTTCAAAAGAAGGACATCTAAAACTGGGTTTAGGAAACATAATTGGAGCTTGTTTGATTAACCTCACATTGGTTTTAGGTTTGGTCTTGATCTTATCCCCATTTTCAATTAACATAGAAGTGTTCACCACACTCGTGGTTTTTGTTCTCACTTCCAACGTCCTACTCTGGCTATTCTTGGGAAGTCTTGGGAGAAAGAAATTGGAGAGGATCGAAGGAGCAATTTTACTTATTGTTTACGTTATATTCTTGATCCTATCTTTTTCTGTTTCATTTCCTGGTTTAGGATTATTCTCTTTGATATTGAAATGAACTAAGAAAGAATTTCTTAAAACCCTAATCCTTGGTGCTTATCAATGAAATATAAAAGGAGGTGATCCAGCCGCACCTTCCAGTACGGCTACCTTGTTGCGACTTAGCCCCCCTTGCGGAAAATAAACTCGACTCTTCCAAGAGAAAGAGCCTCGTTTAAAATCCACTCGGATGGCTTGACGGGCGGTGTGTGCAAGGAGCGGGGACGTATTCGACGAACGATAATGACGTTTGTCTACTAGGGATTCCAGCTTCACGAGGGTGAGTTGCAACCCTCGATTCGAACTGAGCATGAGTTTAAGAGGTTGGCTTCTCCTTTCGGAGTTGCATCCCGTTGTCTCATGCATTGTAGGCCGCGTGTAGCCGGGGAATTTCGGGGCATACGGACCTACCGTCGCCCGAGCCTTCCTCTGGTTTATCACCAGCGGTCTCCTATGAGTGCACTGTTGCCAGTTAGCAACATAGGATTCGGGTCTCGCTCGTTAACGGACTTAACCGCACGCCTCACGGTACGAGCTGACGATGGCCATGCACCTCCTCTCAGCTTGTTTGGTAAGCCCTTCAGACT
>Ga0209636_10007619_pt1 | contig 11031 bp, 8 predicted proteins | sample DeeMarSWOR152_54_FD_187464 | JGI IMG/M metagenome (GOLD analysis project Ga0209636, IMG submission 187464) | Marine sediment microbial communities from White Oak River estuary, North Carolina - WOR-1-52-54 (SPAdes) (version 2) | ecosystem: Environmental > Aquatic > Marine > Intertidal zone >... | reverse complement strand
AATTTCTCCCATAGATGAACTGGGAGTAATTGGATATATTGCAATAACTTCGTTTGTAGCGTGGGCGACGTATGCCGCCGCCGTATTGCCATCAATCGTAACCATTTTGCGCTTCATAACTTCTCCAATCCGTATAACATAAAGACCACAAATAACTTAGCTCAGAAATTTCCTAATCGAGGCAGAGCATTTAACCGCATTCCGGGGCTCCCTCTCAACCTGAGACGGGCCAGTTGAAAAGCTGATAGCGCGGGCCTTCAAACGCTACCAAGCACCCCGAAAATAATCTTATACACCTTTTTTCCAAATTAAGCAACAAGAAATTTTCGCTGAATTCCAAATTCGGTGAGAACACCCAATTTTGTATTCTATCGCAAAATTGAAACCTGGATGTGCCCAAAGAGTGTCCCTTCACACTGAAGAATGCAGTGCCCTCCTTGAAAAAGTGAATCTACGATTAACGTTACTACTCAAGGCCGAAAAAATCGAGCCATTGTTTGGTTTCGCCGTTGGTTAGCCCTTGCCATTTTGCTGCCGGCTCTTTTACCTTCTTTTTCTGGCTCAATTGCTTCTGAAGATCGCTCCAGAAAACCTCAGACTTAACCGCTGTTGCTTTTCTCACCAGAGCTGCCTTTCGCAATCTTCGGTCGCTGCTGACTATGGTTAATCTCTTCGGCGCTGTGCTTGCTCTTATTTTATCCTCGATCACCGTGTCGGTATCGCTGCCGAGGCCGGCAAAAAAGACCTCCAAATTGCTTATATTATCGTATCCGCTTTTGTCCCGTGGGCCTGTACCATCAAAGATAATCTCGCCCTTTTCGCCGATTCGTTTTAAATACCTGCCTACAATTCGGCACAACTGAACATCGCTAATTGGTTCGGCGCTTTCGTTCGCCTTCTCAATCGAGTGCAACAGATTATGACCATCAACAATAAACATCTCGTATCCCGTCTGCCCCCCTTGTCATTCCTCCACACACGGAAATCCACCGTAGGTCATTACGATGCCTGTGAAGCAGGCCGTGGCAATCTCATTCTGAACTTGGTATTATCGTAATCTAAATTCGTGTCAGATTTCGAATTTCGTACTTCCTGTTTCAGATTTCGAAATTTACGTCTACGCTTCGAATCTTATCTCGCCGCCGACAATTGTTTTTTCTACCTTGCCTTTAACTTTCCAGCCATGATAAGGGCAGTTTCTGCTTTTTGAGCGGAATTTATTTACGTCAATTTCGTACTCGGCGACCGGGTCGATAATAGTAACATCGGCCTGCTTGCCTACTCCGAGGGTGCCCTTATCAACGCCGATTATCTTGGCTGGCTTTTCCGTCATTAGACGAATCAAGCCGGGCCAATCCAAAATACCCGGCTCGAGTAACGCCTTGATATAAAGACTCAATGCGCATTCTAGACTCGCTACGCCAAAAGGAGCAGCCAAAAACTCCAGCTCCTTTTCACTTTGCAAATGCGGAGCGTGGTCTGTCACCAGAGCGTCAACCAGCCCTTCGGCAATCGCCTGCTTCAGGGCCTCAACATCTTCGGCCCCTCGTAAAGGTGGGTTTACCTTGTAGTTCGTGTCGTATTCGGCGCAACATTCCTCGGTCAAAAGCAAATGATGCGGCGTCACCTCGCAGGTAATCGGCAAAGAATCTTTTTTAGCAGTCCTTATTAGCTCGACCGAACCTGCCGTCGATATATGCTGGGCGTGGTAGCGAATCCGCCCAGGACGAATCTTCTTAATAAGTTGAATATCCCGCCAGAGCATTGCCTCTTCGGCCAGCGCGTCTATCCCCGGCAGGCCCAATATAGTCGCATAATAGCCCGAGTTCATCACACCACTGCCGGCAAAACCATCATCCTGACAATGCTGAGCTACAACCACATCAAACATAGCAGCATATTTCAAAGCCCGCAGCATAACAGCCGGGTCCTGCACCCCCCTGCCGTCATCGGTAAAACCGACGGCGCCGGCCTCAGCCATCAATCCCATCTCCGCAAGCTCCACGCCCTCCCTTTGCTTAGTAATAGCCCCCATCACATAAACGTGCGTTTTTCTTGTTTTTCTGCCCTTTCGATGGACATATTCGACATCGGTTTCGTTTTCGATAGCAGGGTTGGTATTCGGCATACAGACAACCGAAGTAAAACCCGCCGCCACTGCCGCTGTTGAGCCGCTCGCTATCGTTTCTTCTTCTTCGTCACCCGGCTCACGAAAGTGAACATGGATATCAATCAGGCCCGGCACAACTAATTTACCGGCTGCATCGATAACTTTCTGTGCAGGTTTTTCGATCCTTCCGACTTCTGCAATCTTTTCATCAACTATAAGCACATCACATTTTTTATCGATGCCATTTGCAGGGTCTATTACCCGACCATTTTTTATCAAAAGCTCATTATTCATAGTACTGTCATTCCCACGCAAGCGGGAATCCGTTTTCGTCATGCTTTTCAGCCTCAATCTATCCGTCGCTTTTTCTCTACACGCATCTCCAGCTACAATTCTGTTGGCAGAATCCTTATCTCGACTCGATTGCTTAAAACACGGAGTGGCGGCCCGCTGTTCTCGACACTGGGCCTCGCAACAAAAACGACTCGAATAGTATGCTTGCCCACAGCCAAAGTCAGCTGTTCGTTGTCCTGATTGTTTTGCCAGTATTTTTCTAGCGAGATCCAGATATTATTGTATTGCTGACCCGGAGAAAGTATCCCCACCGGTCCGTTAAAATTAATCGACCAGTAGTACCACTGCTCATCCACCACAAGCTCGCAGAGTTCATGTCCCTGGTGCATGTAAAACTCGCGTGCCCCATCATTATATACATCCGCCTTAAAGGTTGGAGTTTCATCTGCTTTCCAAACATCTTTATCCGCTCGCAACCAGCATCGCAAACCACTAATCGTTTTACCCCAGCCTTTTATTTGCGCAATAGCACTGGCCGCGGCCTTACTGACAGTTGTTGGTGCGTTGACTTTAGTTTCCGTTTTGTCTTTTAATGCTTCCTCAAGAGCAGGTAAAGCTGAAACATCGCCTATCGCGCCGAGAGCCCGGGCAGCACTTACTCTAATATTAGGATGCTCGTCTTTCAGGGCAGCAATTAAATTAGGCACAGCCTGCTTGTCGCCCAACTTTCCCAGAGCCTCGGTTGCATGGCGGCGGATGGTCCAATCCTGCTGCCGTTCATTCAAAGTGTCAATCACAACTTTTAGTCCTTCTGCATCACCCAGCATCGCCAATCCATATCCTGCGAACACGCGTCGAAAGTGTTTCGTGGTATGTCGAAAGGGCTGATTCGAATATTTCTTTAGCATGGCTCGTAAAGCTGGAATGGCACGTTTGTCACCAATTTCCCCCAATGAAATAGCAGCTTGGTAGTTTATCGTCTCATCCCGCGTGGCTTCGATAAGGGGCGGCACCGCTTCTTCATCACCTAAAATCCCCAGAAGCAAGGCCGCATAATAACGATCGCTTCTTATTTGGCCTTGCTGGTATTCAGTCCCATCAGACTTGATCATTGTCGTAGGTCTGTAGCTGGTGTCGTTTAATTCCTTTATGATAGCTGGGACCCCTCGCCTATCGCCGAGTAATTCAAGACATAAGGCGGCTTTGCATCTTCTTCTCCGATTATCTGCTTGTAACTGTTCGACAAAAAAGGAAATCGGCTCTCTATTGCCTATCTCCTCGACCAATTCAATAATTCCTTTACGAATATGCGCATATTTCTCAGCTTTAAGAGCAGTAAGCAATTCTGAAACGTCTGCCTTCGCTTTTGGCTCCACAGATTGGGTTGGACAAGCCTGAATAAGAGCGAAAATTGAAATTACCGATGTTAATATTTTCTTTTTCATTTCACTCATTTTCACGATTGTCTGGTTATCGTTTTCAATCTTCAGTCCTTTTGTGCCGCTGCCTGATTGACCAGGAATAATACCGCCATTCTCACAGCCAGACCATTTTTTACCTGCTCAAGGATAACACTGTTTGAGCCGTCGGCCACCTCACTTTCCATCTCCAAGCCCCTGTTAATCGGCCCGGGGTGCATAACTAAAATATCAGGCTTTGCCCTCTTCATCCGCTCGACAGTCAGTCCGAAATAATGCGAGTACTCCCGTGTTGAAGGGAAAGGATTGCCGCCGAGCCGTTCAAACTGAATCCGAAGCATATTTATCACATCAACCTTGTCGATGACCTCATCGAGGCTATAGCTCACTTTAACCGGCAGGAGGTTTGCCTGTGTGGGAATAAGTGTCGGCGGACCAACGAATATGACCTTGGCACCGAGCTTTGTCATCGCCCACATGTCACTGCGAGCAACGCGCGAGTGGGCTATATCGCCGACAATGGCTATCTTCAAACCCTCAAGAGTGCCTTTGATTTTGCGAATGGTATAAACATCCAAAAGACCCTGCGTCGGGTGCTCACAGAATCCGTCACCGGCATTGATAACACAAGCATTGATATTTCTGCTCAAAAATTTTGGCGCGCCGCCGGCACTGTGCCGAATCACAACAATATCAATTCCCATCGCCTCCAGATTCCTGGCCGTATCCAAAAGGGTCTCGCCTTTACTAACTGAGCTGGTTTTCTGGGTGAACTCTATAACATCAGCGCTTAATCGGCTTGCCGCCAAGGCAAAGCTATTTCGCGTCCGAGTGCTATCTTCAAAAAACAAATTCACTACAACCTTGCCACGCAAAGGCGGCGCTTTTTTAACCGACCGAGTGCTTATCTGCTCAAAACCTTTGGCAGTACTAAGAATGTATGTAATCTCTTCGGCACTCAGCTCCCTCAGCCCAAGTAAATGTTTGCGATGCCACCTGAATTGTTTATCTTTTCTTATTAACGCCATAATCTCGGGTTTCGTATTTCGTTATTCGAAGTTCGATATTCATTATTCGATAACGACTTCGTCTTTTCCATCCGATTCGACAAGACTGACCTGCACTAATTTACCAGGGGCAGCATCGGTTTTGTAACCGGCGTAATCAGCCTGTATCGGCAGCTCCCTTCCGACTCTGTCAACAAGGACCGCCAACTTTATTGCCCTCGGCCTGCCTAAATCGATAAGGGCATCCATTGCCGCACGTGCTGAGCGGCCGGTATACAGAACATCGTCAACCAAAATAATGATTTTATCATCGATATCGAAGCCGATTTCGGTAGTTCGAACCTGCGGCTGAGAAGTACCCTGCGGTGAATTCAAGTCATCGCGGTAAAGTGTTATATCCAGAGTCCCACAAGGAACGTCTTTACCAAGTTTTTTCGATAATCGCTTCGACAACCTCTGGGCGAGAACCTCTCCTCTGCTGCGAATACCAATTGCAGCAATATCCAGCTCACGTGGTGTATCAGAGATAATATGACGTGTCAAATCCTTGAGAATCTGCTTGATTTGTGCGGAATCTAAAATTACCTTCATAATTAGGCAAACCTTAAACCAAATCAACCTGAATATTGCCCTGAGTATATCAGCCGCGACCGATAAAGGCAAGATTTCTCAATAAGTTTTCAAAAACCAGCTTTTTTTTAATGCTGAAAACCATCATATTATAAGAACCAGCCTGATAATTTACTTGAAATCAAAAGCGTTTTATGGTATTATAGTTACAAAATCTGGAGGCAAAGGTACTAAACTAAGGAGGTTGGCAATTGGGGGAGCAACTTTGGTTGGGTTCCCGCCTTGCGGGGTCCCTCTTTTGGATTTGTCCGCCACCTCTGGGGTTAGGCGATAATGGTACAAATAGTTAAAAAAACACTCGTTTTGAGCCTGATAGCCTGCTTGGCAGCGCTGTTAATACCTATCAGCGCCATCGCTGAATCCGAAGAGCCACAGGCAGACAAGACGCTGCAACCCCAAGGATTAAATCACGCTGGAATTTATGCCTTAAGACAAATAGACCCCTATCTGACAGGTGCCGGTGTAAAATTTGCCATTATTTGCCGAAGCATTACTTATATCGACGGCGAACCACAAAACGATTACCGGCCCAGTATCGAGCACAACTGCTTCAAGACCACCCGCTTTACTTTTCATGATGATGCTGAACTGCCGGCAGGAATCTCACCTCATTCGACAGCCATCTGCTCCATACTGCTCGGCGAGGACCCCGGCGCATTTAATCCCTACCTGGGACCATTTTACTACCAAGGGACAGCACCGCAGGGACAGGCTGATATCTACGAACTTGTACACTTCCTGATCAATAATGTATTCCCCAGCTCACCACCGGACGTAGACATTATAACAGCCGGCTTCGGCCAACAATTTGAAGATTGGTGGACAAGAGGCATTGAATCATTAGTCGAACAGCACGGCATTATTGTCGTGGCCGGTATAGGTAATGGCACCGATGCTTACGACCCGCCACTTTATCCCGGTGCCGCAGCGAACGTCATTGGCGTTGGTGTAGTTGACTCTGTAAATACGGGAGATATAGCAACCAATCTGGCACATTTTGCGCTGGCCTATCCACAGCATTCGAGTTTCGGCCCAACCGGCAATGGGCGATGTAAGCCCGACATTATTGCACCGGGCAATTGCCTGGCTGCAGATGCAAGCGAGCCCGACCGCTATGAATCAACCGGCAACTGGTCAAGTTTCTCGACACCAATAGTTGCAGGAACAATCGGCCTGCTCATTCAAAAAGCCAAACAAGACCCAGACTTGAGCCCGGCTGTCTCACCAAAAGGCGGAAATTGTGTGATCAAAGCAATTTTGCTAAATTCCGCAACCAAACTGCCCTACTGGCACAAGGGTCGGCTTCAAACCGATGATGACCACTTTGCCCCTCTCGACTACATTCAAGGAGCAGGTATGTTAAACGCAGTCGGTGCTTACAAACATCTAATTGCCGGCCTAAACAAACCCGGCAGCGTTCCAACAATAGGCTGGGACTTAAACCGGCTGGATAAAAGCGAAACCTTAGAAAATATCTACAAAATTACCCTCACCGAACCAGCCGACAAATTCATTACTGTCACAGTCGTCTGGAACAGGCACTACAAGAGCACTTATCCTTTTGATCCGGCGCCAGAGAAAGACAGCAATCTCCGACTTGAGCTTTGGGCCATCGATCCAGATAATCCTGATAACAACTACCTGCTCGACTACAGTGACAGCAGCGTTGACAACGTTGAGCACATTTACGCCGCCGCAGATGCTGACCATACTGACTACGAAATTATTATTTCTTTCAGCAATACTGACGGCCAAAAAGAAATGGCCGCGACCCAGCGCTACGGCCTGGCCTGGCAAACAAGCAATAGACAAGACAGTGACAGTATCTTCTGGTACGACCTGAATGCCGACGGCATTGTCAACGAGGCAGATTGTCTTATTCTGCTCAATAACCTGTTAAACAGCACTGAATCGCCCGAAAGTTACCTGCTCGGTGACATCGATCCTGACGGAGCAATAAACACCAACGATTTGGCAATCCTCTTAAACCATAATAATCGCAAAGCCGATTGGCACATACAGCAAGAAGATAAGTCCGAATAACATACGTATAACAGATAATCATTCCGCACCGGAATGATGGTGACTTTTTTCAGGAGGAGTAAAGAATCACAAAGCCGATTCTATTGAAGTTTGTTTTTGCTTTCCTTTTTTGGGTGGCACTTTCCTCGACAAGTTTTGCCCAGGGGCCCTGGAAATTCATCGTCACCTGCGACAGCCGCGGCAGCATCAATGGAATAAATCAGTCTATCTTGAGCGAGCTTGTCACCGAGATTAAAAGCCACGGTGTCGATTTTGTCCTGTTTCCAGGTGATCTTGTTTCCGGCATCGCAGCAATCAGCACAAGCGAATTTGAAGCTTATTTGAGAGCTTGGGTAGAAATAATGAAGCCAGTCTACGATGCCAATATTCCCGTCTATGTCTGCCGTGGCAACCATGAGATCGGCGATGTTTGGAATATTTATCCTCATCCTGACCTCGACCCTAATGACTATTACGCTTCCCGCTGGCTCAACGTCTTTGGCAGCGATTCTTATCCCAAGCAGAAGCTACCCGATAACGGCCCTGCCAGCGAGAAATATATGACATATTCTGTCACGCACAAGAACGCCTTTATCCTCGTGCTCGACCAGTATGCCGGTATGAGGCATAGAACCGACCATAAGGTCAACCAGAGGTGGCTTGACGCTCAATTGGCCGCAAACACAAAACCGCACATCTTCGTTACTGGCCACGAACCTGCATTTCAGACCATCCGGCGGGCCTGCCTCGACGCGTATCCGGCTGAGCGCGATGCGTTTTGGGCCAGCATAAAAAACGCCGGCGGCCGAACTTATCTCACCGGCCATGACCACTTCTACGACCATGCCTGCGTTGACGACGGCGACGGTAACCCAGACAACGATATTCACCAGTACATCATCGGAACCGCCGGGGCAGGGCTCTATAGCTGGTCGCCGCCCTACGATGGCAATAACAGCGGCTATACAGTGGAGCAATGGCACCACGCACAGCGATACGGATATGTCCTGGTTGAGATTGACGAGTTTGATGTAAGCCTTACCTGGATGGAACGCCACACTAATGATCTGAATACTGCAGGCATATATGAACCCAATGACGTATGGAGTTACACTGTTGTTCCCAAGCCAATTATATTATCACCAAACGGCGGTGAGAACCTGGCAACAGCACGTACATACACAATCACCTGGAAAACTCTTGAAGGCGTAACAATCGACTACGTGACAATCGAGTATTCACGCGACAACGGCCAAAGCTGGGAGAATATTGATATATCCTGGAACACTGGTTCATACGAATGGAACATCCCACTGGCGGACTCAAACCAGTGCCTACTGCGAATTGCCGACTTACAAAATCCAACCCTTAGTGACACCAGCGATGAGGTATTCACAATATTCCAATGCCAGCGACAGCTTGTCGGCGATTTAAATGGTGATTGCTATGTTAACTTCCTGGATTTTGCCATATTAGCTGAAAATTGGCTCACATGCGGAAATCCCTTTGATCCTTCCTGTGGCATGCAGGAATAAACTCTTAATAATTCAACTCTGAGAGCTTTACGGGATAGTAAAAACCATCACGTTTCATGCAATACACAAGACGAAATACGAAATATACTTTTTCCTTGACGTTCTTCTCTGAATTGGATATGCTATGGTGACTTTGAGGAGGCTCAAAGGTTAAACAGCGGCTTTGCGTTCCTAATTGCACCTATGACATATTACACAACCTGTATATCTACGAGGTTTATTGGCCGATTTATCGCAACCGGAGAGCAACGATTCTTTTCTGCCCGGCTCTTCTATCACCTTAAGGACAGAAAGAAAGGTAAAAGATGAAGTGGTTAAACAGTCGTAAAATAAGGTTGATGCTAATCATACTCTTCACTACCTTTGCGGTTGGCAGCCACTATGCGAAAGGAGATTTTACCTTCGGTGAACCAATAAATCTTGGGCCGCAGATTAACAGTGCGGCTGATGACGGCACAACGAGTATATCATCCGATGGGCTGAAGCTTTATTTCGCCTCAAACCGGGCTGGTGGATATGGCTATTACGACATTTGGGTATCAACGCGGCCCTCTGAAGAAGATGCCTGGGAAAATCCCGTGAATCTCGGACAGACCATCAACAGTGAGGCCTTCGACGGCAGCCCATGCATCTCAAAAGATGGACTCGAACTCTACTTCGAATCGCGAAGAGCCGATGGTCTAACTTCCACTTCGGACATATGGATAACCAGACGAGCAACAACAAACGACCTCTGGGGTGTCCCTGTTAATCTCGGCTCTCCGGTCAATAGTGAGGCCTTGGAAGCTGTTCCGAGCATTTCAGCCGACGGATTACAACTTTACTTTGCATCCGGCCGAGATGGTGGCTTCGGTACTATAGATATATATGTCTCAACACGGCAAACGAAAGGTGATGATTGGGGTGCCCCCATCAATCTTGGGCCGGTGGTTAATAGCTCGACATACCAGTGGTTTCCGCATATCTCGGACGACGGACGAGCCCTCTTCTTCGCACGTGGATACCCGGAAGAGGCAACTGAACTATGGATTTCTACGCGTAAGGCTGTTGCTGATGATTGGGGTTCTCCCATGAGACTCGAATCAATTATGACCACAACTCAAGGATATGGTGGGCCATGCCTGGCATTTGACGGCTCTTTGCTTTACTTTTATTCCACCCGCCCCGGCGGATACGGTGGTTGGGACATTTGGCAGGCGCCGATAATTCCCGTCGTTGACTTGAACGGTGATTGTATTGTCGATGCTGCCGATATGTGCATCATGGTTGACCACTGGGGTGAAGATTACCCCTTATGTGATATTGGTCCAATGCCCTGGGGCGACGGGATAGTAGATGTCCAGGACCTGATTGTCCTTGCTGAGCATTTGTTTGAGGAATTTCCAGCGGTTGAGCCGTCTGATTCGGCAGTATATTAAAATAAAGGCATAGTCAGTCCCTGGACCGTCATGATTGACGTTGTACGCATCTACAACCGGGCAGTGACTCTATAGGAATTCAAGGTATTGGTACAATGGTTATTTGACTATTGTTCTAAAGACTTTCTAATCTGTAACCCTTGCAAAGCGCCAAATCTTTGGTTATCTGTATAATCTGCGATTAAAATCTTCTTTCAATTTTCAGCCATTTCTGATAAAAATGCAACTCGCAATACTATTTAAGCAATACGATAGTCTCTATGAAACTTATTGTAAGAAAATCACTGTTAAAAGGAACGGTCGTAATTCCTGGCTCTAAATCGCACACTATTCGTGCCGTTGCCATTGCTTCTTTAGCTGCTGGCCAAAGTATCATCCGCAACCCACTGGTCTCAGGCGACACGCAAGCGGCAGTCAATTGTTACCGGGCGTTAGGCGCCGCGATTGATACATCCGACCCTGTACTCTGGAAGGTAACCGGCACAGGTGGTGAAATCACTGCCCCACGAGAGACTATCGATGTAGGCAATTCTGGTACAACGCTGCGTATTGCAATGGGTTCGGCGGCTCTCGCCCGGCCCGGCCAAGCCACCACCT
>Ga0209636_10007618_pt1 | contig 11031 bp, 9 predicted proteins | sample DeeMarSWOR152_54_FD_187464 | JGI IMG/M metagenome (GOLD analysis project Ga0209636, IMG submission 187464) | Marine sediment microbial communities from White Oak River estuary, North Carolina - WOR-1-52-54 (SPAdes) (version 2) | ecosystem: Environmental > Aquatic > Marine > Intertidal zone >... | reverse complement strand
AAAGGTGACCTACATCACCGAGGGGCAGCTCCGGGCAGCATGCTGGAAGGTCTCAAAGAAAGAGCCTCCTTTCATACTTTTTGGACCATACCGAACCTTTGAACGTCTTGATGCTTCACCGCTGGTGCCCGGTGAAATCGCTGAACTGACCTTTGACCTGTTCGCCACATCCGTACTCATCAAAAAAGGCCATTGCATCCGCATAGCCATAGCAGGTGCCGATAAGGACACTTTTGCCCGCTACCCACTGGATGACGATAATGTTTCAAACATCCGGGTCGAGAGGAACAAAAAATTCGCCTCAAAAATTATACTTCCAATGAAAGAATAAGGAAATAATTCAGTTTAATTATCTAAATTTCAGCTTCAAGGTCACGATCCCATAGGGAGGCATTTCCACCTCGACGCCTTTTTCAACCAATCGGACAGTGGAATCACTGAGAGAACGCTCTAAAAGATCGACTTCCTCCACATCTGCAATCTCTCCAAAAAGCAAGGGATTGAAATTCAATGCGGCAGTGACTCTTTTCCCATCAGTTTCATAAAGTCTCACGATAACAGAATCTTCCTTCTCAGCCATTTTTTGGCTGGATACAATAATATTGTCTGGCTGGCAAGAGAAAAGAACATTTGCGTCTGAGGGCAGATCCCCCTTATGGGTGTCCGTATAGATGATTTGCAGGGGATGATTGAAGGACGCACCAAGTTTCACCATGTCGGCTGGAGTCAAGTCGCCCCCATAGGGAACCAGAGCCATTCTCATGGTGTGATTTCCAAATTCTGGTAAGGGATCAGGCGAATAACTGGAACGGATCAGGGTCAAATGGAAGGTGGATTCCTCCAGAGAATGCCCATATTTACAATCGTTAACAATAAGCAGACCCCCTCTAACTGTGGAATCCTTTAGATGGCCTGACACATTGGCCCATCGAAGAGCCGGCACCTCTTCTCCTCTATTGAGAGATCTTTCAATGCTTCCGAAGGGAATCTCATAGCGGGCCTTGGGTTGATGGAGGCAAGTGGGATACTGCATCCGAAGTGTAGGGATTCCGAGTTCTGACGAGCCGTTCTCCAGCCAAAATGCATCGACTACGATTTCGAGCCATGGCTCCCCAGTCCTCAGGGTATAGGTGATGGTAATCTGTGACCGGTTCAATTTTGCTTTTGCCTGGATCGAAGCAAGATAGGAATTGTTCTGGTCAACTTTTAAAGAATCCAATTCCAGAGGACAAACACGCTTTTTAGGGTTCTGAATCACCCAGGCAGACATGCTCCCAGGACGCTCTACGATATACTCCAGGAGCGCCATAGGATTTTCTTTATCAGCCAAATCCACGCCTGTCTTTTTGTCTAAGATCTGGATAATCCCCCCGCTCATTCGGTCAAACCGAACCGAGAGATACTCATTTTCAAATCCCAGATATTCCTCAGCCAAACTCACTCGGCCTTCTTCATTTTTCGTCTCTTGATCGGTCATATCCTGTTTTTCCTGGATACAAAAAGATTTATAACCGAGAGGACCGATAGATACAGGAAAGACCAGGTCGACGTAAGTGTGTCCCCAGTAATCACCAGCCTTAACCTGATGAGCTAGTAGGATTTCTCCGTTGGGAGCACGAACGACAAAATTCTTTTTGGCTGCTGTTTGCATTGGATCCTTATCATCCACATCCCATACCGATACACGGGCCACTTCATTCCTCTGCCAAGCTAAGGGATTGAAAACAACTATCGGGAGCGGGCCATCTTTCTGATGAACAGCAGAGGACAGATACCCCTCGGATGTTCCTCTGCCTGCCCCAGCGCCCATGGATCTGTCCTGGCCTTTCGTTAGAAAGGCATTGTCTTTTTGCAGGGCGCTAAAAGATGTATCTATCTTGTTTGCGATGGCATTTAACGATTGGCTCTTGATCGCTCCAAAAGCGGCAGCCGATTCCTGAAAAAGGCCCGATTGATACTGTCTGGTTGCCCGAACTCCGGATCCCGGGAGAATATCATGAAAATGCCCGAACAATATATTTATCCAGGCATCCCTCAACTGCTGTTGAGGATAGTCTCTGTCGAGTATCTGAGAGGCGAGAACCGCTGCCGTTTCTGCTTCAACAGCCTGGTTCTCCCCCAATCGGTTGAACTTCTTTATTTGACTTTGTGAGGTGTAACAACCTGTAAATTCGAAGTTGAGCTCCTTATCCAGCACCGGGAATTTATCATTGTGTTTTTCGATCAAGACATAATAATCCCGAGCCGTGCTCATCTGAAAATTCGGGAATATGGGCCAACCATTCATCTCGTGGCATCGAATAATATCCCGCCGAGTGGGTCCGCCGCCATGATCGCCCACTCCGTAGACCTTCATCCAATCCTGCAGGCCAGTCTCTTCCACAAAATCCAGAAGTTCTAGGGCATTGTGAGGGCCGATCGTGCTGATGTACCAGGTGGTCTCCAGGTTGACCAGGATGCGGGATCCATCCGGCGCCTGCCACCAGAAAATCGGTGGCTTCTCATATTTGCCTCCCCGGCACAGGTAGTAATACTTGACTGCTCCACGCGAAACAATAGAGGGGATGGTGTGGGCATGTCCAAATGTATCCGGTTCCCAATCCAGAGGAATCTCTTCGGGTTCCAAGCCGAAATTGTCTTCCATAAACTGGCGAGTGTACAACAAATGACGGGCCAGGCTCTCCCCGGATGCGAGGTTTTTATCCCCTTCTACCCAATGGACAGCAGCGATCTCCCAGCGTCCCTCGGCGACCCTGTTCTTGATCTTTTCAAAAAGCTCAGGATTGTATTTTTTGATGAGAGCATAGACAGAGCCCTGGCTCTGGGTAAAGCAAAAATCAGGAAACTCATCCATCAGTTTGAGGACTGTGGTGAATGTGTCACTGGTCACAGCCACTGTTTCTGGCCAAGGCCACATCCAGTTCATATCTATGTGTGCGTGTCCCACGCAGTGAATCGTATAGGTCTTTGCTTCAGATCCAATCGGCGAAAGGATCTCTTCTGCTTTATAAACTGCCATGATTAATTCCTGCGTAGGGGGCTGTTGTAAAGCAGACGAGACAATGTCTGAAGCTTTTAATATCAAACTCTCCCACTCCTTGGCTTTTTCTGGATGAAGTTTGAGCAAATGTCGGGAAAAATTGATTTCCGATTGAATCCGCTCAACCAACTGATCCATGCTGAGCGATGACAGATCATTCTGCGCATTCAAAGAACTGCCGAAAAGGAAGACACAGGAAGAGGCCAAGGATACAATGATAAAAGACAGAAAAAGAATATAGTAAACGGTTTTTCTCATATCATCTCCTTCCCACTATTTTTGGGGAATTATAACAGGTTTGATTTAAAAATTCATTGCGGTTTAGAATCAGAAGGCAGGATAGGGAATCCGGAAATAGTGGATACAATCTACCGGACTTCTTACAAGGAAAAAAGGCTAAAGCAGACCTTTAGCCTCTAGTTTTTCCATAGCCGCTTGGCAAGAAGTCGCTATAGCGGAAGTGGCTTCTCTCAAACACTGATAGAGATCAGGCTGTTCAAAAAGTCTTAAATGGCCGATGGCCTTGACAATTTTATCTTCAACAGCTTTGAAATGGGACGAATCGGCTACATTTTGTGCCATTCGGATTTCTCCAAGGAGTGATTCCAAATAAGAGGTCATCAGCTTCTCTGCACCGCTCCATTCCTCTCCGCTTAAAGTCGCCATCTTTTCCAGCATCTTGAAAGCAATGATCAACTCTGACTTGATTCGTTCGGAGAATTGATAGATAAGAATGGCCTTTCGGGCATTCATGGCTTAAAGTCCCTGGCAAGCGCACAACCGGCTTTAAGTTCTTTATCCGTCAATGAGGGGTATAGGAGTGAATGATCGATCTTTTCAGCAATGGATTCAAGGCTTTCCATTTGTTTGTATGCTCCTTTCTCAACTAATATCAACGCATCAAGTAATGCTCCATTGTCATGGCGAGTGACCAAAGGAAGCGTGGTCATCTCATAAGGGTTTGCTTCGCTATGCTCGCAACAAGGCTTCATTTTAATCGCAACAAGGGATCGCCACGTCGTCCATTCCTCGCGATGACACAGGAATTAATACGTTCATAATAGTCTTTCGCCAGGGTTTCATATTTTGACCAGCTCTTCTATTTTAAATGGGCGCTCCTGCTCGACACTGCGGCGCGCTGCAATCCCAATCAAAATGGAAAGAGCTCCGTCGCGGCTGCCTGCACCTTGTTCGAGATGGTATGGCCCAGAATTTCTAAAAATACGATCCTGCATGACTTGGTCTGCTCCCCAGTGACCACCTCCCGCAGAGGACAGCCCAAAAGTCTTCGACTGTCCGAAATTGTGTGTGATTCGGAAATCAGCCATTTTCTCGACCTTCCAGGGCTGATTGTGATAAATCCGGGCATCCAGCCTTCCTTTAGTCCCGTTGAATCCCACAAAGTATCCTTCATACGGCATGAAAGCATTCAGGGAATAACTCATCGTCACTCTATTGTGGTACTGGACCTGGACATTCATGGTGTCCCAGATATTTATTTTTTTCCTGAAGACGCATGCGTCTCGGATGTATCCATCCTCGGATTCTGCCTTGACATAAAGATTCATCAGGTGATCGTCAGTGGTGATATCCCAAAAGAATTCACACTTATCTTTAAACGGACAGCTCATACACCGCGCACTCCTGAAAGGACCGTTGTGTCCATATTTGTGAAGCGCGCCGTATGCATTCACTTCCACAGGTTCGGCCGAAAGCCACCAGTTCATCAGGTCAAAATGGTGGGTGGCTTTATGGACCAGAAGCGATCCTGAAAATTGTTTAAATCCATGCCACCGCCGAAAATAGGAAGTCCCGTGGTAAATATCCAGGTAATAATTGAAATCGACCGAAGTGATCTCTCCGATTTCCTTGGACATCAGGATTTCTTTGATCTTCACGGCCTCCGGACTGTAGCGGTAATTAAAAGTCACGGTTAATTTCTTTCCTGTTCTTTTCTCTGTGTCCATGATGTTCTGGCACATTTTCTCATCGGTCGCCATCGGCTTTTCCGTGATTACATCACACCCCATCTCCATGGCCGAACAGATATACTTGGCATGAAAACAATCGGTGGTGGTCACGATCACCGCATCTGGCTTTGTATCGGCGATCATCTGTTTGAAATCCAAAAAAGTCGGGCACGCGGCGCCCATGAAGCGTTTGGCATATTCCATTCGCTTGGAATTTATATCACAGAGCCCAACCATTTCGAGAACATCACTATACTTGCTGAGAAGAGCTTTCCCCCAGGTTCCACTTCCACGAATCCCAGTTCCCACCAGAGCCACCTTTAATTTTCTTCCTTGTGGTCTTCCCCACAAATCTCCTGTCCTCAGTAGAGGAAGACTGGCCATCCCCAAGGCTGTACAGGCCGAGGATGATAAAAATTTGCGGCGGCTGATCTCATTTTTTCTCTTCGCCATGAGTTCCTCCCTCCAAATCAGGTCGCTGTCTCTTCCTGACTTCTTATTATTAAAATCCTATCCCTTTGCAAAACCAATTGTCAACAAAACAATCAGGGAAGACTACAAAAATACAAATTTCATCCTTCGGATTACGAAGAATCATGGATATACAATGCTTGATATCAAAACGTTCTCTTATGTTCTGTGTGGGCAGAGTCTAATGGAAAAATACATCAGGCATGTCTGTAGCGGCATTGAAGATTTAGCCTTCACGATTCGCCGTTCGAGGGGACCCGGCAGAGCTGGGCTCCGAGTATGTATTGAGTATCGCTGTATGTTAACAAAGATGCCTGGAGAGAAACAGTCAACAATGGGAATGTTTACTAGAGCTATGGTGTGAGTTACGCAGGAGCCGAGAAGGGCGATGAGGGAATGGCGTTAAAAATCTGAACTAAAGCGGAGGACATGCCTGATGGAGAAGAGAAACATTGAGAGTTAGGTCCACACAAAATGGAAGAAAAGAGAACATATTAAAAAAACAATTTTCCCAGCGTAAACAGGCCAAGCAGCAGTGTCGCAATCCCCACAATCAGTCGAAGAGGCCCCCTTTTGAACTTCTTAACCGTATAGGCAGCAAGAGGCACAGACAGAATAGCACCTAAGATCAATGAAGGGGATAGACTCCAATCGACCGTGTGATTCGTAAAACTGAAATAAGTGATCACTCCCACTAAACAGGTTAATCCTTCAGCAAGTGATGTGATACCGATGGCATTGCTCGACTCCACTCCCGACAAAATTTGTCCGCTGGTCACCAGAGGCCCATACCCTCCTCCACTGATTCCTTTATTAAAAGCAGCCACAAGTCCCAGAGAGGAGATTTTTTTCCAAGAAAATTTGAACTTTCGTTTTAAAGTGGCTAGGATGAGCACTCCCATAGCAAAAACCAATACACCGATATAAAGTTTGATATAGAACTTAGTTAAATTCAAAGCAACGAAGACCGCTGCAACTGCTCCAAAAATGCTGCATCCGGCCATGACTAGGGCTATTTTGAGATCGATGGCTCCAATTTTAAAATTTGAGTTTTTCATTCTGTGATGGAAGAAGGCAGCGCTCAATCCTGTTATTAGCTCAGACAGCAATATAGCCGGAACGATTTGAAGGGGATTGTAGCCCATCAACAACAGGAGCGGAGTCAGTGTGGTTCCATATCCCATCCCTAAAGAAGAATCGATATACTCACAAAGAAAAGCCATTACGACAATCAGGACTGAAAAATGAAGCAAATCCATCAGTTTTTCCTTTCTTGATTTAGTTTACCGATTATATAAACTATTTTACGAAAAAATTTTTTACTTCTCAACTATCCCTTCTTCGCTTTTGCTTTCTTCGTTCTCTGTGCGAGGTCTTCAAAAGATGTGTTCTCGAGTATTTTTGCGATGCTGTCCCGAACTTCCTTCCACAGCCATTTCAATCCGCAGAATTTTTCTCGAGGGCAAAATTCATGGGCCGTCACACTCACGCAATCAATCGGAGCAAGGGGACCATCCATCACTCGGATCACTTCAGCCACATTTATCTCAGAAGGAGGTTTGGCCAAATAGTAGCCCCCATGGGGTCCTTTTTTGCTTCGGAGATATCCATTCCGTTTCAAGGAAAGCAAAATCTGCTCCAGGAAGCGCGGCGGGATATCCTGGGCGGAAGAAATATCACGAATATGCAGAAGCGTTTCTTTATAATGGAGGGAAAGCTCGAGCATGGCTCTTGCTGCGTATTCTCCTCTTGTGGAAAGTTTCATTTTAAAATAGTCGACTTACTCAATTGACAATATAATAAAATCATATTATATTAACGATGTCAAGTGAAATTTTTTGAAATATATTGTTGCAATAAGAAACAAAAACAGTCTACACTTTTATCTCTTTTAACATGATCATCAAAAGACTCATGCGCATTTTCTTGAATCTGTCTCTCCGGATGAAATTCATACTGAGTTTCCTCTTTGTCATCTTGTTCTGTGGAGCATTGACTTTAATCCTTGGGACAATACTTGAACACCGAACGATTTTCTCACTCGCCCAAGCCAAAGTCAGACACGATCTCGCATCTGCCTGGATGGTCTATAACGAAAAGCTCAGAGATATCCGAGATATCGTCCAGCTGAGTTCTACACAAGAATCCATTAAAGACGCTTTACAAAATAGCAAAAAAGATGTCCTTCTCCATCATTTATCTCAGATAAAGAATGACTTCAATCTGGATGTCCTGAATCTCACGGATGCGCAAGGCCGCATCTACATAAGAACCACTCAGCCAGAAATATCAGGTGACGACCAATCTGAAGATCCCTTTGTGTCTCGAGCCTTGCAAGGGCAGACAACCGCAGCCACTCAAATCATTCCTGAAGAAGAATTGATGGAAGAAAAAGGATTGGCAGAGCAGGCATATCTGAAGATCCTCCCTACTCCAAAAGCTACCCCCAGCCCAAAAGAATACGAAAAAGATGGAATGCTCCTCAAAGCGGCCTCTCCTCTTCTAGATGGAAAAGGCAACATCATAGGAGTCTTATATGGCGGGATTCTGCTCAACCGCAATTATGAGATCGTGGATAGAGTCAAAGAAATCGTCTTTAAAGGAGAAAAATACAAAGGAAAAGAAATCGGTACTGCAACGATTTTCCAACAGGATCTAAGGATTTCTACCAATGTCAAGAAAGAAAATGGAGAACGAGCGATCGGGACCCGTGTGTCCAAAGAGGTCAATCAGGCAGTTCTAAATGAGGGAAAATCCTGGATTCACAGAGCTTTTGTGGTTAATGACTGGTATATCTCTGCTTATGAGCCCATCAAAAATCTCGATGACCAAATTATCGGTATCCTCTATGTGGGCATGCTTGAAAAACCCTATATAGATCTTAGAAATAAAGTCATGGCTACATTTGCGGGAATGGCCATTTTGAGTGTTATGCTTCTTCTCGTTATCCTCTTTTTCATAACCTCATCCATCATCCAGCCTCTCCAGCAGATGGTCCATGCCACAAAAAAAATTGCTGATGGAAACTTGAACCACAAGGTCAAAATAAATTTTCAGGATGAAGTGGGAGAATTGGGACATTCTTTCAATCAGATGACAGAAAATTTAAAAAAAGCCAACGAAAAGCTCATCCAATGGGGAAAAACACTCGAGAAAAGGGTAGAAGAGAGAACAAAAGAGTTAAAAGAGATGCAGGATTCATTGATTCGATCAGAAAAAATGGCTTCCTTGGGAAAAATAGCAGCTGGAGTAGCACATGAAATCAACAATCCTCTTACGTCTATCTTGCTCAATACCCATCTCATGCTCGAAAAAGTGGAAAAAAATTCAAAGCTATCTGAAAACCTGAATCTCATCGCAGATGAAACTTCGAGATGCAGTGAAATAGTCAGAGGACTTCTCGAATTTTCCCGCCAGAATCCCCCAGAGAAAAATTTTGCCGATGTCAATGAGATCCTCAATACAACCCTCGGCATTTTAGAAAACCAGGTTGCCTTTCAAAACATAAAAATCATAAAAAAACTTGGCCAGAATTTGCCTCAAATACAAATAGATATAAACAAAATGAAACAAGTTTTTTGGAACTTAATGATCAATGCTGCTGAATCCATGTCTGAAGGCGGTACCCTTACCATTGCCAGTAGGATTTCTATAAATAACAAAGACATCGAAATCGAATTTACGGATACAGGTATGGGAATCCCAAAAGAATATATCAACAAACTCTTTGACCCCTTCTTCACCACAAAAGGTGGAGGGACGGGTTTGGGGCTGGCGGTGAGCTACGGAATCATCGAGCAACACAAGGGGCAAATCGAGGTGAAAAGCAAAGAATACAAAGGTTCCACTTTTATTATCAGCCTGCCCATCGCATAATGATGAAACAGACCAACCATGGAGGTAAGAATGAATGGAAAAACAAAAAGAAAAATTCTCGTCGTTGATGATGAAATAAACGTGTGCAAAAGCATCTATCAAGCCATCGAATCAGATGATTATGAAGTGGATACGGCTTTAAGCGGAGAAGAAGCTCTCAAAAAAGATAAAGAAAAATCTTATGATCTGATCATTACAGACCTGATGATGCCTGGTATAAGCGGGATGGATCTTCTAACCTCTTTAAAAACAGTCAGGCCCGAAGTGATTGTTATCATCATAACTGGATATCCTACCATCAAAACAGCTGTTCAATCCGTAAAAATAGGGGCTTTTGATTATCTTCCTAAACCCTTCACTCCTAACGATCTGAGAGGCCTTGTTTCCCGTGCCCTTAAATCAGAAAAAAGAAAATCGGAAGACCGACCGCTCCCTCCCATGCCAGAAGATTTATTTGTCATGAAGGGGCATACATGGGTACATAAAGAAGGAAAAAACCTGGTCACCGTCGGAATCCTTCCTGAATTCCTCAGATCCATCGTATCAATATCTCATCTTGAATTACAAAAAGAAAACAAGAGCATATTTCAGGGCGAAGTCTGCGCCCGGATTACGGATGATGAGGGACACGTTCATCGGGTGTGGTCTCCTGTTACAGGAAGAGTTGTCCAGACGAATGAAAAACTCAAAGAGAATGCAACCCTGCTGAAAACCGATCCATACGGAAAAGGATGGCTCCTCCGAATCGAATCCCCAGATATCGAGAAAGACCTAGAAAGTCTCTCTCCCCTAAAATAAAACAGTTAAGCCGCGACTCACATGACAGATCGATCCATAGGCTCTCTCACCGTGAATGATCTAATCCAGGCAGCGAAAAGTATTTTTAGAGGATTCGATCCAAAAAACATGTCTTATTTGGATCCAACCGGGCGGTGGAAAAAAAATCCAGAAACCCTCAGAGATTGCATCTCCAATGAGTTGCTCTATTATTTATGGAAGCTGGGAGAAGAAAAAAGAACCTGCTTTATAAAGGAAGCTCTGTCTGTTTTCCTCGGAAACGGCAAGAGGAATATGACAAAAAAGGTCGCGCTTGCTCTGCTCAAAATCCCTGAAACCGACCCCAATGATCCGACAGAAGACGAGAGAGACAACTCGATTATCCAATGGTATTCTTTGAGTACTTATTCAAAAAAAACATGCCCATTTCTTGTCACTTTCGAGGTCCTAGGATGGGTGGTGGCGTACGAAGCGTTCCGCTTGAACAGCAGCATAAGAGTGCCGGAGTGGGACCTTAAGGGTAAAGCTCAACAGAAACAAGACATCCAACACCTCCAAGCGATGACAAGACTCGTTATCGAGCTCTCTGAGCGGAAAGAAGACAAGCAATTTCTCTCTGATGTCATAGGCCACATGAATGCAGCATTCCCCGAATTCCTTACAGACCTACCTCCAATTATCGCAGAAGAGTGCCGTTTCTCCCAGACAATCCATCATCTTTTCGAGAAGGCAACGGATGAGACAAAAAGGGACGAAATTCTTCCTCTAATCATCGAAATAATTCTGCCACCCATGGGGATCGCAAATCAAACCTCGCCTGCCCTTCTTCGGCCGTGCCTCCGACTCCTCATGGACAGCACAATCGAAATCGAGAGCGGAATCCCCTACAATGCCTCT
>Ga0209636_10007617_pt1 | contig 11032 bp, 9 predicted proteins | sample DeeMarSWOR152_54_FD_187464 | JGI IMG/M metagenome (GOLD analysis project Ga0209636, IMG submission 187464) | Marine sediment microbial communities from White Oak River estuary, North Carolina - WOR-1-52-54 (SPAdes) (version 2) | ecosystem: Environmental > Aquatic > Marine > Intertidal zone >... | reverse complement strand
AGGGTCATGTCTGCTGCCCTTATGAACTGCTTGTGAAGAGGTGTCAGGAGGTTCTCGGGGTGGATCGAGAGGTCACTGTCAAGGCACTTGGTGCCATCGCAGCGGACAAAATGATTGTCATCGAAGACCTGAAGGAAGATATTGAGCATTTCGGAGAAAAGGACAAGGCGGTTTATCTTTCCAAGTTTCACCTCTCTGAGACCAGCATTGTCACCCGGATGAAAACCCTGATAAACTCACCCAAATCGATACGGAAGATCGATTCGGACAGAGCCATAGACTGGGTACAAAGACAACTTGCCATCACCCTGGCAAAAAGACAGGTGGAGGCTATAAGATGTGCTGTTGAAAGTAAGGTAATGATAATCACTGGCGGCCCTGGCACAGGCAAAACCACAATCATCAATGCTATTCTCAAGATCTTTTTAAAGCTCGGGGTGAAAATGATGTTGGCCGCCCCCACAGGCAGGGCTGCAAAGCGGATGAGCGAGGCTACCGGTCATGATGCCAAGACCATTCACCGGATGCTGGAGTACAGCATTCAGAAGGGCGGATTCCAGAAAAACGAAGAAAAACCGCTGGATTGCGATTTCCTAGTAGTGGATGAGGCCTCTATGATTGATACAATCCTGATGCATCACCTTCTGAAGGCCATTCCTCCTGGGGCTACCTTCATCCTCGTAGGAGATGTAAACCAGCTTCCCTCTGTTGGGGCTGGAAACGTCCTCAAAGACATCATCGCATCCGGCCGAGTGCAGGTAGTGGAGCTGAACGAGATTTTCCGTCAGGCCAAGGAAAGCCTGATTATCGTCAATGCTCACAAGATCAATAGTGGTCTGCTTCCTTCATTCAAATCCTCCGGTCAGAAACTGGATGATTTCTATTTCATTGAACAGGAAGACCCCGAAGAGGTACTTGGAATCATACTGGAGCTCACCAAGGAACGCATACCTCGCCGGTTTGGATTTGATCCTGTTGACGACATTCAAGTGCTCACGCCTATGCATAGGGGCGTCGTGGGGGCCGGGAACCTCAATGTGGAACTGCAGAAGGTGCTGAATCCAGTCAAAAACGAGGTCTTCAGAGGGGGGTTTAGTTTCAGGGTTAACGACAAAGTCATGCAGGTCAAGAACAATTATGATAAGGAGGTCTTTAACGGTGACATCGGAAGAATCACCTGTATCGACCCTGAGGTCCAAGAGATTACTATTTCTTTCGATGGACGAGATGTTGCTTATGATTACACAGACCTAGACGAGATCGTTTTGGCCTATGCGGTGTCAGTTCACAAATCTCAGGGATCTGAATACCCGGCCGTGGTCATGCCCATCCTTACCCAGCATTATGTACTTTTGCAACGCAACCTGGTTTACACAGCCGTGACCAGAGGCAGGAATTTGGTTGTAATGGTTGGCACGATGAAGGCACTGGCGATCGGGGTCAATAACGATAAGACGCAGAAACGATATACCTCTTTGAGGCAAAGGCTGAGTTGATCATTTGTGACTGTTTGCACTCATGTCTAAGCAGAGTTGGGCTAATTTCCTCTACTCAGCCCCTGCCCCATATGGGCCCAACGGTTACGATCCTTCATTCGATTAAGTTAACCTCTCAATATCCCTCAAATATCTCCACCGGCGGGCAGTTCATTTCTTACGTCTTTACCATCGATACGAACTTTCATTTAATAAGACCAGAGTACAGGATGAAGTCCCTTGCGTGTCAATGAAAGGGTGCCACAAGTACCTAGCCAAGGGTCAACCATTCTATCAGTTTTAAAAGATCGGTTCCTGAAGCCTCCAATACAGCTCTCAGATTTTCCATAACCTCACAACTCTATTCACCAATACCTCCTTCAAGAGATTCTCCTGAGGCAGGATCAATTGGCAATTCCCCAAATGCAAAACAAGATTTTCTGTGTCGACCGCCGGGCAATATGGTCCGGGTGCCTTAGGCGCTCTGTCGGAGTAGATGACTCTTCTTATAATGCGCCTCTTTACTGTTCTGTTACGTCGCCTATCATTCCTCTGTCAAGAAAACCTCTTTTGGTTTCATCAAATAGATGCCCAAGATTTTGAGGTCGATTTTGTTTCATCTCTCCCATACCGGGGATTTGTTTTCTGATAATCTATTGGTAAAACTATGGTAAGTTCATTATACTATATGCTATATGAGGTGGCGTTAGCAGATCATTGTTCCGCCACAGGTCCGCCGCAGCCTCTTTTGACAAAGATGGGAGTGAGTTATGAGCTCAGCAAATAAAAGTAGAGTCCCAACTAATGATCAGTGCTATCGGCTGTTAGAAAGATATAACGTTCCCGATCATATTATTCAGCACAGCGAGATGGTTTGTAAGGTTGCGGTTTTCTTAGCTGATAAGCTGGATAAGCAGGGGGAGACTCTTAGCACACCTCAGATTGAGGCAGCGGCGCTTTTACACGATATGACAAAGATGGAAGGCTTGAAGACGGGCCAAAGCCATGCCAAAACCTGTAAGGAGCTTCTTGCAAAACTCGGTTTTAAGAGGATTGGTGAAATCGTGGCCGAGCATGTGAAGTTACGAGAAGGACGAAATTCCCAGCCATTATCTGAAGAGGAGATTATTAATTATTCAGATAAGAGGGTGATGCATACCAGAGTTGTACCTCTTGCAGAGCGATTTGCGGATTTATGGGAACGGTATGGAGCTAAAGGTTTGGATAAGGATGCAGCTAAGAGAATAACTCAACTTGAACATGAAACCTATGACCTTGAGAATAAGATTTTCTCTAAATTGGATTTCACTCCCGAAGAGATCTTAGATTTGATAGATAGGGCCTTTGGCAAGACCAAAATAAAGACACATACCTGCGTGACTAAAGCTTGAGAAGGTACTTTCGCATGCCATTGCATGTTGAAACACTTGCCATCCTCAACCAGGTGGCGACACTTGTTATTTTGCCTTAAAGTCAGGGGCGCCTTTCGCCTTGCAGGCCGTGACGGGCTCCGTATTGTCCTTAAACACGTTCTCTGTTTGGAGGAGACGGAATCTGAAAATGGATTCAACTGCCGGCCAGCCTTTTGGCTATGTCAGTGGCTTGAGCAATGATGCCGTCAAACAGTTCCTTCACCGTGGGGATACCATGAACCATGCCCACACCCTGTCCGCAGGAGATAATGCCCACATTCAGGTCCCCCTTGTCGTACATCATCTTGGCCTTTTCGCCAGCGACGACGTTGAGAATTTCGGATAAATCGGCCTGGGCAGCCTCAAGCTCTGCACATTTATTGGCCGCGGCATTGACCCAAACCCTGTGGGTGGCCCCGATGGAGCGCATAATCAACATGGTGTCCAGCTCACTGGCTTGGACGAGGGCTTTTTTCAAATTCTCATGGATCGGCGCCTCCTGGGTAGCGAGCAAACGGGTGCCGATAATCACGCCCTGGGCCCCTAAGGCCAATACGGCCAGAAATCCCCTGCCGTCCGAGACACCTCCACCGCCGATCAGCGGTACCTTGACGCTCTCCGCCACCCGTGGCACCAGGACCAGGGTGCCGATATCCAGTTTGCCGGTAGCCCCTCCATTCTCATAGCCGACCACCGTAATAACGTCGGCTCCCATATCCTGGACCTTAAGGGCATAGCGGATTCCCACACACTTGTGGATCCAGATCATTCCCGCTTCTTTAAACCGGACACACAGGTCTGCAGGCGCAGAGTGCCCCGATGTCTCCACGATCTTAATACCCTTTTCAACCAAAACGTCCATGTACTCATTATTGTCAATGGGGCGTATCATGGGAAAGAGATTGATGTTGACGGCAAACGGCCTGTCTGTAAGGTCCAGAACGCGGTCTACGGCCTCGGCAAATGACTCCCGGCTTTCATACATGGCCGAAGCCAGGATACCCAAGCCCCCTGCATTGGAGACGGCAGCGGTAAATTCCGGCGTCATGATCCACATCATGGTTCCTCCAACAATGGGGTACTTGATGCCCAGCATCTCCGTGATTTTCGTCTGAAACATGGATAACCTCCTATCTTTCAGCAGTTAGTAAAATGGTCGTATGATACTTACCAAACAGGTGTAGCCTGTCAAGGAAATAATGAGGAGGATGAGAACGGAGGAGTCCTGGCTCAGGGCCAACGTCGTGTCAGACCCAGGAGCAGCGAATGGATAAAAGGCTATGTGTTCATTCTTGACATGAGTAACGATATGCAAAGGCCTCAATCATCTCTGGGTTGACACATTTTCTGTTTACAACTACATTAGAATCGTTACGCAAGAATAATCAAGAAAGGAGGCTATGGGCCATGCCCTTTTTATTTGAGGAATGGCCATTTTTCTAGAAATGTGATTAAACTAGGGGTAAGGTCAAAAGAATTGAATCAGGTGTATATGAGTAAATCCTAAGGAAGGGATGGAAGATGGTTGATCAGCAAGAATGCTCAGGAGGAATAATTCAGGAAAGAATGGCCGAAGAAGAGCTTGTTCAGGAGAGGATAGATGAGGAAGGAAACGGATGGAGAAAGGTCTATTTTGGTGGTGGGGAGCATTTCAAAAACTGGTTGTCTCAATGCAGAGAGTTGGGCGAGGTTATGGTAGAAGAGGTTGACTCTACAGGGTACAAATGCTTTGAAGAGGGTGGTGAGAAATTATATAGGATCTGGATGAGGATTGATGTAATGAAACAAGATGATCTTTAAGATCCACTTCGAGCCCATTCTATCCGGCCTCAACTTATGTTGCTCATTGAAGGGTTAGAAAGGACAATAGAGGAAAAAACAAGAGACTCGAGGAGATGAGAAAGAGAAACCGAGTGTTTGATGATTGAACAAATAAAAAGGAGTGCCTGAAACAGAGATGGTGCAGGAAATGGAGGCTGCCTCTATAATATTTGCTGCTGGGTATGGAAGCAGGATGAGGGGTTTTTCTGGTAACAAGACTCTCCTCCCCTTAACGCCTGGATCAAATCCATTTGAGGGAGAATATCCTATTATTCTTGAAGTTATTAGAAATCTCCCAAGAGGACCAAAGGCCTTGGTGATACACCACGGAAAAGATGAGGTGATTACGGCAACTCGTGACCTTGGCGTTTCTTACTATGATCAACCTGTCCTCAATGGAACAGGGGGGGCCCTTATCGCGGCCGAGGGTTTCTTGGAGCAGATAGACCAAAAACATCTTATTATAACGATGGGAGATATTCCCTTTGTGAAGCGGGCTACCTATCATAACCTTATCAGCCAGCTCAAAGATCAGGATCTGGTTGTCTTGGGCTTCAAACCAATGGATAGAGCCCAATATGGTATCTTGGAAATAGAAGATGGAAAGGTCAAAAGGATCACTGAGTGGAGATACTGGAAGGAATATCCATTAGAGAGGCAAGCCCATTTTGAGGTCTGTAACTCCGGTATATACGCAGCCAAGAGGTCCGCTCTGCTTAATCACGTCAAGAAATTAAAGCAGAGACCTCATCAGGTAGAGAAGGAAAGAGATGGTCGGATCGTAGTTGTCGAGGAGCATTTCATTACTGATTTGGCTGAGTCGATGAATAGTGATGGACTTAAGGTTGGCTTTATTGTTGTTGAAGAGGAGGAGGAGGTTATGGGTATAGATACAGGTGATGATTTGGTCTTAGCCCAGAGGATATTTGCCGAAAGGAATGGCCAGGTAAAAAGGCTTTGATTGTGGGAGCGGAAAATGATAGTTTTTTGTGAAAAGTAAGGAAAGGTTATTGGCATTATGGCAAAAGACTTTACTTCTCCTTTGTCCGCAGAAAGGGTTTGTAGCATCCTTTTGAAGAGGGGTCTAATATCAAAAGGACAAAAGGAGGAGATTTTCAAGAAAAAGGATGCCCTCCGCCAAAAATTGGAGAAGCTTCAGATGATCAGGGGTGCATCAGGGGGCTCCTCTTCGAGAATAATGAATCCTATAACTGTAATTGATATTATCTCTTTTTTGAAACTCGACAGGAAAGATGACCCAACGAGGGGGCTCGATGAAGAAACTATCTTCCAGGCCCTGGCTGAGGAGTGGAGAATAGATTACAAGAAGATAGATCCTCTCAAGCTTGATCTAAATTTGGTGACAACGACCATTCCCAGGTCATTTGCCATGAAGCATCTCGTTTTACCTGTAGCCGTTCAAGATGGTTGGCTTACTGTAGCCACACCAAATCCTCATAATCTTGAGGTCATGGAGGATATAAGCAGGGTCAGCCAATTAAGAGTCAAACCAGTAGTTTCGAGCAAATCTGATATTATCAGACTCATAGATGAATTCTATGGCTTCAGAAGATCAATCGCCGCAGCCGAGGAGCAGTTTTCTGGCCCTACAATTGACCTCGGTAACCTGGAGCAGTATGTAAAGCTCCGGGAAGCCAGAGATCTCCCATCAGACGACAGGCACATTGTGAATGCCGTTGACCACCTCTTCAACTATGCCTTTGATCAAAGGGCAAGCGATATTCATATTGAGCCTAAGAGGAATACCAGTCTGGTCAGGCTGCGGATCGATGGTGTCTTGCATTCTATCTACCAGTTGCCAAGAAGTGTTCATGGAGCTCTCATTTCCAGAGTTAAAGCCCTTTCCCGCCTCGATATGGCAGAAAAAAGACGTCCACAGGATGGCAGGATGAAGATTGACAGGGGTCAAGGGGTTGAGGCGGAGATCAGGGTCTCGACTATACCTACGGCCTTTGGTGAAAAGAGTGTTTTGAGGATCCTGGATCCAGATATCCTCTTCCAGGATATCGGCGAGCTCGGTATGACATCAATGGACCTGGTACGCTACGAGCAATTTATCAATTTTCCTCACGGCCTTGTTCTGGTATGTGGTCCTACCGGCAGTGGGAAGTCAACTACACTGTATTCTACATTGAGGTATCTATCTAATGAGGAGAACAACATCACCACGGTGGAAGATCCCATCGAGATGGTCTATGAGGATTTCAACCAGATAGCTGTCCAGCCGGCAGTGGGTATAACATTTGCGAGCATTTTGAGGAATATCCTAAGGCAGGACCCTGATATTATTATGATCGGGGAGATGAGGGATCTGGAGACAGCACAGAATGCTATTCAGGCAGCCTTGACAGGGCACTTGGTGCTCTCCACCCTCCACACCAACGATGCCCCCTCGGCTATTGCCAGGCTGGTGGACATAGGTGTTCCCCGATTTCTTATAGATGCCACCCTGAATGGTGTTCTGGCTCAACGCCTTTTACGCAAGATCTGCCCTCATTGCACAGAGACCTTTGAGATTAGTACCGATGATCTCATGGCCATGGGTATCGAGACGGGAAAGAAAGGGTTGATCGAGCTCAAGAGGGGTCGAGGTTGCATAGAGTGTAGGGGAACAGGCTACTTGGGAAGAGCTGGCATTTTCGAGGTTCTACCTGTTACAGAGCCAATAAAGGATTTGATTGCGCAGGAAGGCGGTGCGGATATGATTAGGCAGGCTGCCTGCAAGGAGGGTATGGTGACCCTCAGGGAAAATGCCATCAAAAAGATGCTCGATGGTGAGACAACCCATCAAGAGGTGATCAGGGTAACCTGGGAGCAAATCTGATTTATGCTGGCGCACCTTACTATTACTGATTTTGCAATTATAGACTCTCTGTCGGTCAACTTTTCAGGAGGACTAAATATCCTCTCGGGAGAGACTGGCGCAGGAAAATCAATTATTATCAGTGCAGTTAATCTCATCTTGGGGGGGCGGGCATCCCCCGATCTTGTCAGGACCGGTGCCGAAAGGGCCTTAGTTGAGGCCCTTTTTCAACTGCCGGCAGAATCTCTCCTCTCCAAATCCTTGGACAACATGGACATACCTTTTAATGGTGAAATGTTGATAAAAAGGACCGTCTCGAGAGAGGGTAAGAGCAGGGTTTGGATCAACGGCTCTCTGGCCACACTTCAGATACTTTCCCAGTTGGGGCCTAATCTGATAAGTGTCTCCGGGCAGAACGAGCATCAGCTCTTACTCAGGCCTGATAAGCACCTCTTTATCTTGGATGATTTTGGTGGCTTAACCATAGAGAGGATTAAGCTCAATGAGCTCTACAGGGATTATTACTCTCTTAAGGAAAAGGCAGAAAGACTGAGGGCCAGTTTAAGAGAAGAAGAGGAAAGGCGAGAGCTTACTCAATTTCAGATAAAGGAGATTGAAGAGGCAAAACTTATCCCAGGTGAGGACAGCACGCTTGAGACCGAAAAGAGTAGACTCATACATGCTGAGAGGTTAATGGACATAGTCTTTAGGAGCTATCAGGCGCTTTATGAAAAGGAGGAATCTGTTTTATCTGTCTTGAGCCTGCTAGGAAAAGACATGGATAAGGGGGTAGATATTGATCCTCACTTGGACCGCTATAAGAAACACTTGGAATCAGCCCAGCTTCAGTTGGAGGATTTGGCCTTGGAGTTACGGGAGTTTTACTCCAAGCTCAAGCTCGATCCAAGAAGGTTGGAGGAAGTTGAAGAGAGATTGCAACTCATCAGGCGATTGAAAAAGAAATATGGTTCCTCTGTGGAGAGCATACTGTCATTTAAGGAGGAGCTTTCTCAAAGGGCGTATCGATTGACCCAGAAGAAGGAGGAGCTGAAAAAGCTTGAGGCCCAGCTGGAGGAGAAAAAGAAAACTCTATTGACACTGGCTACCAGTCTCTCTTTAAGGAGGCATGAAATAGCAGAGTCATTTGAAAAAAAGGTGGAAGAGGAGCTCCATCTATTGGATATGCCTGGGACCAGATTTAGAATCAGATTCAGCTCCCCAAGCCCAGTTGGTGATACTATTCCACCGGACATGCTTGATTCTACTCTTACCGCAGACGGAATGGATGTTTTGGAATTCACGATATCACCGAATGTGGGTGAGGACTTAAGACCGTTGGCAAAGATTGCCTCAGGAGGGGAACTCTCCAGGATCATGCTTGCCCTAAAAACTATACTAGCTCGATTCGGTTTGGTTGAAACCCTTATTTTTGATGAGGTTGATTCTGGTATCGGGGGAGCTACTGCTGCTACGGTTGGTGAAAAACTGAGGTCACTTGCCAATTACCATCAGATCTTGTGCATTACCCATCTTCCTCAGATAGCCTCCTGCGGGGAGACTCATTTCCTGGTTGAAAAGAAGGTTACTAGAGGCAGAACCCGGGCCTTTATTAGCTCATTGGACCGGGAAAGCAGGATCAATGAGATTGCTAGGCTTCTTGGTGGCAGGGTTATATCTGAAAAGACCCTTGCACACGCCAGGGAGATGCTTTCCTCCTAATCCTTGACCCTCACTATCTGACCTGCCTTGAAATCAGTTCCAGTGATAGGCTCAGCGGTGGAATGACGCGGCTCTATTCCAACAGTTTTTATTTCTCCCACCTTTGGCCCCGGTAACTGGTAGGTTTGCCCTTTGAACGAGGTGATGCATTCAGCTTTGTCAAAGACTTCAAGCACAATCCCTGGCCTCAGCCCCGCATCGCGACCGGCATTGATAATAATCCTCTTGTTATCTGTAGACTCTATCCTCCCTGTCCAAACCTCCCGGTTGAGTAAAAGGCTCGCTGCCATTGCTGCTTTCTCGAGCATATCCAGGAGGCATTCCTTGAGGACCCTTTTTTTTATTTCTACATCACTAGATTTCTCCTTTCCTTTTTCAGTTTCCTCATCTCGTACGGTAATCTTGCCAGCTATCTCTTTGCTGAGAAGTATTGTTCCCCTATCAACATCCACTATATCTATGTTTATTGATACCGTAAATCTGTGGGCCTTTTCCCTGGACGGCCAAATCCCTGATTTGACGGAGCTTGTCTCAACAGGGTTTATGGTTTCGAAGATAATGGCATTCATGCCCATCTCTCTGGCCTTTCTCATTAATCCTGGATCAACGGGCTCTCCTGGCTTGAACAAAAGAAACTTCTTGGCTTTGTTGTGGTGATACACATTAAAGAATCCAGTTTTTCCTAAAATCTTACTGAATTCTTCACTTACTGTATCTATCAATTCATCTAAAGGTATCCCGGTGAGATCAGTAGCAGGCATAACCATAACCCTTTTCTTTGGCCAATCATTATCTGGCAATCCCCTTGACTCCAACGAGGCACTCGTTCCACAGCCAGCAAAAAGTGGGACAGGTAATAGGGCAATTGCAGCGAGAAGAACATGTAATTTTTTCGTCATCAAAATACCCTTTCATCCTACGCGTTGCCCCTTTTTTGGCTACTTGTGTTTTCTAACCAGCAACCAGTAAGGAGCAACCAGCAGCGATTTAGAACGTTATCCTAAAGGAATCAAACTCTCCAGTAAAATCCTCTTTGATTTCATGAACCCTCGATACCCTCGCTGCTGGAGGTCCACGATGGCACCATTCTATCAACTCTTCTACCTTTTCTCTTCGCCCTTCAGCAACGACTTCAACGCTTCCATCAAACCGATTCTTAACCCAGCCGACCAGGCCCAATTTGATTGCCTCCGTTCTTGTTGAATCTCTAAACCAGACACCTTGGACCCTTCCTTCAATGATGAGATGAGCTCTGATATTGTGCATCTTGGCTTCCCTTGCCTAGAATCCCCAATGAGTCTTCTTTACCCTTCCCCTCTTTTCTTCAACTAATTTCCTGGCCGCTTCTTTTTCTTCCATGGCTATCTCCTCAGCCCCCACCCATGCACAGATCGAGAAGCAAGCGACCAGCATCCCTGCTTTTCTCTCGTAATGTGTTAGCACCAATTCCGTTATGCCATTCAAGAGAAAAGAGTTCATCCGATACAATGAGCAGACCAGCCAATTGTACCGAACGATAGACAGACAAGGTTATGAGGGCAGACATTTCCATTTCAACGGCAAGAAACCCTCTCTTACCATAGGCTGCAACTTTTTTCTCTGTTTCGCGGTAAAGGGCATCTGTTGTCCAAACCTTACCTTTCCTAAAGGGAAGATTGGCCTTTACCAATGCATCTTCCAGCCTCTTGTTTAGAAAAGAGCTTGTTTTGCATCTCTTCTTATCCACGGGATAATGATTGGAGGTGCCTTCCTCAGAAAGGGCGGTGGTAGGAATTACCAGG
>Ga0209636_10007615_pt1 | contig 11033 bp, 11 predicted proteins | sample DeeMarSWOR152_54_FD_187464 | JGI IMG/M metagenome (GOLD analysis project Ga0209636, IMG submission 187464) | Marine sediment microbial communities from White Oak River estuary, North Carolina - WOR-1-52-54 (SPAdes) (version 2) | ecosystem: Environmental > Aquatic > Marine > Intertidal zone >... | reverse complement strand
CGAAGTAGCTGAAAAGAAATTTTATGTAGCTCATTCTAATAGATAACTTGCGAAGGGCGGTCGTCGTCTAGTCTGGTTTAGGACTCAGGCCTTCCAAGCCTGCGATCCCGGGTTCAAATCCCGGCGACCGCACCAACTTGAGCACACACACAGCAAGTGTCAAACAGTCTCTCTTTCGCTATGCTACTCAGCCCTTCAGTCTCTAACTCAGTAAGCCATCTACAGTCACTTAGTCTCTCTATAGGTTTGGCGACAGAATTTAATGAAATCACATAGCATAAGGGACACTTTATTAGCGCGCGCAGAGATAGACTTTTTAAGCACAACCAATCGACTTGAGACTGGTTGAGAACATGTCGAAGCCTGAAAACCAATTGGTTAAGGCAATAAAGTCTGTAGCAATGGAGTTTGTGGAGGCTATCAACGCTGGAGATTCTGAAGCGCTCATCAAGCTTCAGACAGAAGACTTCACATTAATCGATGCAGATGGAGATGTATTCCGTGGTCGAGATGGCTGGGAAGGCTATTTTTTAGCTTATCCAAAATATAGAATCCATGTACAACACGTCTTAACGGGTGGTAATGGCGTGGCAATCATCGGAAAAACTACAGGCTCGCAGGTTGCTCATGAGATCGAAGAGAAAGAGACTGTCCTTTGGACAGCTGAGATTCGGGATAGTCTTGTCGCAGAATGGCGGTTGTATACCGATATTCGGGGAACTTAAACATTGGTCAAGTTCTTGGAATTTGTACATATTCTGCTTCCAGTGTCAAATGCAAGATTCGCGTTAATGTACACGCAGGAGGTCTGAGATATGTCAGATTCGAAAGTCGATAAATTACATGCTAAACTTGTTGACCTCATTGAAGAAATGGTTGATCCAAGAAAAGTTGAACACGATAGAAGATGGCATAAAGAACCAAACATTTCCTATGGATTCGCGCGCGCCTAGAGCACATGCATGTTGGAGAGTTTTTCGATAAGTTCTATGGTTTTTTTGTCCATACTTGTGGCGCGAGCTATATCGGTCAAGGTAACTATGCCCACTAACCGGTTTCCATCTATTATAGGCAGCTTCTTCACCTTGTTCTCAAACATAAGCCTTGTGACCTCACTGAGCTCCATATCTGGCTTTCCCACAATCACATGCTTAGTCATTATTTCTGAAATCCCAGTTTCCTTTGGGTTCCTGCACTTTTCTAAAATTCTCTCAAGCAAATCCCTCTCAGTTAAAATTCCAACAATCTCGCGGTTGTAAACAACAACCAAGCAACCAATCTTATTCTTATTCAAAAGTTTCACAGCATCATAAGCTGAGGCATCTACTGGCAGGGTAATGACGCTTTTAACCATCAACTTCTCGATTTTCATCACTAACCACAACCTAAGAATTAAGAAGCACATAGAAAAGAATTATGAATTTCAACTATTGTTTCAACCGCCGTTTCTTCCTTTTTGATAGAGCTACTCATTTTGGTTTCAACTCTTTATTCTTGCAATAAAAAGTTCGCGCGCGCTCGATGATGATTATGAAGATTTCCATGTCCTAAGTGAAGGAAACCTTGACTTTCTGCCTTTTGCCACGTACACCTTTTGTCTTTGTGTAGAAGAATGAGAACGTGCCTCTCGGTGTTTCCAAAATCTCTATTTCTTTCTCGTTTGGACCTAACAAACGATATTGCCCCCTGACCTTCAAGATTCTGAGGCCTGCTTCACAATTAACTATCATTCTTGAGAGCGTTCTCCATCTTAGGTTCGCGATGTTGCCAGCGGTCAGGTGGTTTCTAAGAACTCTTTTTGTGCCAGGTGCAATTGAATGTGCATCTACGAACCAAGTGTTGTTCAAAATCTTATATCGTTGACCTAGATATTCCAAAATCCTATCTTTAACCATCTGTGAGTGAGTTTTGTAATCCGGGAAAACGTAGAATGCACAGTTTCTCGGGTATTTAAGTAAAGTGTTGTGTTGACTTTTATATATGGAAAAATAGTCCAATGCCTTGTACCTGTAACGTTTATACGCTTTAAATTGGAGCACCAAAAGCTTCTCGAAGTCTGGTATCGCAACGTCAAATCCTACATTAGATTCTAGTCGTTGTGTTGGACAGATAGCTGTACTAGGTATTCCTTTATTCCATTGGTCAACTAAAATCTCATGCATCACGTTAACAAGACAAGAAGTTTCCGTTATCGCCTGTAGTTTGTTAGCTACTGACATGTATGTCAATTGCTGACTATTCTTAAAAGAATTATGTATATGACTAAAGGTTTCTAACTTTCTACTTTCCAATTGAATCAGGATTTTATAAACCTCTAGTTTTCTTTCCTTGTTAGAAAGTTATAAACTTAGAAGCCAGTTTTTTGAACATAAAGTCTGCCAAACATTGCTGAAGGTGTAACAGAAACGGGTCTAGGATTTCTAATTCAGATTAGAACTTCATAACTATTTAATACTGTTGATCGCGTTTCGGGTATTATTTAAAGACTAAACTAGGAGATGTCTAAATGGCGAAATCTCAGTTACTTGAAAGAAAAAAATCACAGATAATCTTGGACAAGAGAACAGAAAGGATTCTGATCAAGAATTTAGAGATTCAAGATCATGATTTGTTTGAGGTAATTTCGGATCAAAAAGAGGTGGAACGTGCAGAATTCGTCAAGAGAGCTCTGAAAGTAGGTGTAATTGCCCTGCATGATGTGTTGGTGACTGAGAAGATCGATTATGTGAAAAGGGAATTCGAGAGACTGTGCTTTGAGCTAGATAAAATTTTCCAACTTGAGCTAGGAAAAGAAGGAATGAGAGGAGAACTTGACAATATCTTTGGTGATAACGGACAACTGGAACAACGTCTAGAGAACTTGTTTGGCAGTGATGGAAAACTAGTCCGTGACATCTTGGACATGAATAACAAGAACAGTCCAATAGGGAAACTGAGAGAAACTATTGAATCCCATTTTGTTGGAAAGGATAGCGAGATGTACAGTATGTTGGACCCAAACTCGAAAGACTCACCAATAGCGCGTTTCCGACAAGACGTACTCAACGAACTGCAAAAGATTGAAACTATGATAGAGACACATTTGCTGAAGAAAGAAATTATAGAAAAAACCACTCAAAAAGGTTTCATTTTCGAAGATGACCTGGAAGATTTTCTATTACGAGTATCAAAGCCATTTGGTGACACAGTAGAAAGAGTTGGGACAGAAAAAGGAAAACTCGGTAATCTAAAGGGAGACTTTGTAATAACACTCAATGATTCATCAATCAAAGGTCAGCCTCCAAAAATAGTCGTAGAAGCAAAGACTGGAAAAAGCGTCAGGATAACAATAAAGAGTCTATTAGGCGAACTCAGAGATGCAATCAAAAATAGAGAAGCACAGTTTGCTATTGCTGTCACTGAAACAATGATTTCCGACTCAATAGGCTGTTATAGAGAGGTTGAGGGTGACAAAATAATCTGTGCTTTTGAAGACAATGGATTACCTTTAGAAGTCGCTTACAGAATCGCTAGAACCTATCTTCTGATGAAGATGCGCAAAGCACTTGAGAAAACCTTAGACACAACAAGAATCTGTGGAATAATTGGCAAAATAAGCAATGATCTAAATGCAGTACGAGGCATCAAAGCAAAACTTACAAGAATTGGAACCACTTCTGAGGACATAGCTGTTGATATAAAATCTTTGGAAAAGAACATTCGTGAAAGTCTAGAAGAACTCCAGGGCGTTCTACGTGGTAGTGGGGCGACAAACACCAGTTGAAGGTAAGCACCTAATGCAAAATCTATGTAATTTAGAGACTGAAGGGAACGGAGAGGCTGAAGAGAGAGTGATTTTGCTGACCAAGAGACGTGCACACGTTTATAGTATGAGCCGACTGAATGCTGTTGGACCGGCAGAAGAGATTTGAGTATGGAAGCTTCTTATGAAATGACTATGTGATCAGACATGAAGTTCTGCAGTAAGTGTGGTTCCCACATGAAGAAGACAAAGAATGGCTTTCTATGCCGAAAGTGTGGAAATCTGATTCATGCTAATGCTGAAACGCAATTGAAGAACATGAAGAAAACAAAGCATCCCAGTTTGGTCTACGTCGTCAATAATTCAGAAGATGAATATGCGAAAGTCTCTCAAGCATGTCCAAAATGCGGAAACAAAGAAGCATTCCATTGGTTTTCCGTAGTCTCCGGTGAACATGCAGGTATTAGAAGAGAAAGAACAGTAGAGCATTTCAAGTGTACAAAATGTTCACACACATGGACCAAGGCTTCCTAAAGACCAGCAAGCTATATGGTGTAATGAGGTTCAGATATGAATCATGACTTCACAACATTTTTCTATACATGGATTGTCCAGCGTAGTATTAGGTGACAAGGTCATGACGCCGAGAGTAAGACCATATAAACGAAGGAAACCTGGTGGAAAACGAAAGACAGTCCGTGTAAAAGGTCATCACAGAAGAAAGCCCCGATAACATACTCAAAAGAAACTTGATCCATGGCTTCCCGCATTCTAAGCGATTTTGTGTTTTAGTGGTCTCTAAGATTCCATCTTATAATTAAGTTAGGATTTTGTAACTTCTAAGATTTTTCTTTGGGTTAGAAAGTTATAAACTTAGAAACTTGACTTTTCTTTCGATTTTTTCTTATTAAAATTATTAATATAGCGCGCGCGTTTCCCCAAACCTTAAAGATTATTAAGAATCTTAGCTTAATAGTCTTCAATGTTGTGAAATAGAAAATGCTACGGCTAAGAAGATTTTCATACCGTTTTGCCGAGCAAGATCTCAATAGTAAGTTAGCTCTTAAGCAGGAAATTGAGAATATTCTAGGACTAAGAGGGGGGAAAAAATGAATAAGAAGAAACCAATACTAATCAACAAGAAGATAGAATTAGAGTTGAAACCACTTTTAAATTCAATTAGAAAGATGAATGTAAAATCGGCGAACTTCATATTATTCAAACGAGCGCTACATGATTTTTCACCAAAGTATGGTCGTGCTTGGAAGACATTTGGCTTCATAACACGTGATATGGAGTGGTATACTGAATACGATGCAAAAGAGGAAATACAAACACTCTTTGCGTATTTAGGACTTACAGAAAGTCTAGGCAATACCTTCGTAAATCTATTGGTAATGCTTATTGTTGCAAATGGAATAGATTTCCACATAGAAAATATCCATGAGACCCCGCACATAAGGCACGCCAATTCGATTGAGGATTTGGAAAAGAACAGAGTTCCTTTGCATACAAAATTAAACTTCTTGGAGGATAGTGGCATCACCGAATTTGTTAAAATTATCAATAGACAGCTCAGAAATGATATCGCACATCTGAATTTTGATGTTAGGGATGACCAAGTTTACATCAGAGGGCGACCTGCATTCGAACATGTGACCAATAGCTATGCGAATCTTCTTGACGCAATCAAAACAGTGGATATCTTGATACGTCGATTAGTAAAAGATAGAGGAGACCTAGTCCCCAAGAACAAGTAATCTGAGTTTCTAGGTTTCCCCACACAAATCCGTCAGTAGTTGTGTAAATAAACCCACACAGCGCGCGTGCGTGATTGTAAAGCTCTGTTTGCACATGACAGAGAACTATGAATCGTTTACAACATGCAAAATCGTAGTTAACATTGAGATGGAAAACTCATTCTTCGAGAGATATCATTGACCTATCCTTTTTGAATCAAATGATACCTGCGTTGGATGCATTCTCTTAAATTGGAAATACATTCTAGTATTCTGGCATCAAATGAAAAGAGTTTCATAAAAACTATAAGCTACTTCTGGAATATACTTCTAGTGCTGAAAAGGAGAAAGGAGTGATACGGAATGAAAAAGAAACTGACGTTGAAAATTTCAGTGTTAATGCTATTGTTTTCGGTCATTCTTGGAATACTATTCGGCGGAATCGGCGGATTAGCTGACCCTGCGAATTGGTACATAACTACATTGCAGTCTGGGGATGTAGGAAAGCACAATTCCATAGCTACTGATAGTAACGGAAACGCACATATCAGCTATCTCAATGGTCCTTCTCTATATGATGGGAGTATGAGGTTGGGATATAAATACTACGATGGTAGCACATGGCAATATGAGACGGCAGATATTAAACAAGCACCAGTTCCATATGGAGATACTTCTATTGATCTAGATGGTGGCGATAAGCCCCACATCAGCTATTTTTTCCAAGGTTTGGATTACGCATATAAAGATGGTAGCGGATGGCATACGCAGACAGTGGACAGTGTTACTGCAGGGCATAGTTCTCTTGCTCTTGATAGTGGCGATAAGCCCCACATCAGCTACTATGCTCAAGACTCGGATTTAAAATACACATACTATGACGGCGGCACATGGCATACTGAAACAGTGGATAGTGCTGACGACGTTGGAAGATTCACCTCTTTGGCCCTTGATAGCCACAATAGACCCCACATCAGCTATGGTGATTACACCAACTATGACCTAAAATACGCGTACTATGATGGTAGCACATGGCACATAGAGATAGTCGACAGTGGTTATTCCAGCTGGGGCACTTCTATAGCTCTTGATAGTGGCGATAAGCCCCACATCAGCTATTGTGGTGACGACCCCAATTTCCATCTAAAATACGCGTATAAAGAAGTTAGTGGATGGTATACAGAAACAGTAGACAGTTCAGGCAACGTGGGAATGTGGTATAGTTCTCTTGCTCTTGATAGTGGCGATAAGCCCCACATCACCTACTACGACTACGATCACAACACTCTGAAATACGCATATTCTAGCAGTCCATGGAATATAGAGACAGTAGATAGTACTGGCGACGTTGGAAAGTACAACTCCCTAGCGCTTGACAATGCCAACGAAGCTTACATCAGCTATTATGGAAGTCTAAAATGCGCAACCACAAAATATATTCCAGCTGCTGTCGGTGGCTTCTGGAGCCCTGTTAATAAGCTTGGTTTGTTGGCTCCCTACATTGGCTTAGCCTCAACAATCCTAGTCGCAGCAGTTGCAACAGCCGTCTATGTTAAGCGTGTTAAGCGGAGAAAAGAAAAACAATGACAGCATTCACAAAACCCATATCCCCTCTTTTTATTTGCTTAAAATTAATGGTTGCTCCGTATGAAGACTAAAAAGAAGCGTGTCGGAACTAAGGCTCAAATCCGAGCCATAAAAAACCGTGAAAGACGCATAATCACAGCCATATTTCTAGCCTTCATCCTGCTTATAGTCGTTTTTTCAGCTTATTTCACCTACACATTCCTAAGTCCATCTCAAAACCAAACAAGAAACCCAGCATCCTCCCAATTAAAAGCAGCCATAGTAGACCACCTAAGCCTCACAATGCCAAACCAAACCTTCATAGAAACAGCCACAAACACACTAAAACAAGCAGGATACACAGTAGACTATTACCCAGGCGAAAAAGTAACCGTGGAATTCTATAGAAATCTACCAACACATGCTTATGAAATAATAGTCTTGAGAGTTCATTCTACAGCTTCGTATTCGAACGTGATGAAAGGTCCTGTGACCCTTTTCACTTCTGAACATTATAACAAAAGAAAATATGTTCATGAGCAACTCACTGATCAACTCGTGAGGGTTGCATTTTCTCAATATGAATTGGAAATGGGGATTCCATATTTCGGAGTTCGACCATGTTTCATAACACAGAACTTGAATGGCAGATTTCAAAACGCAATAACCATTATGATGGGATGCGAAGGCCTAGATAACACACTAATGGCTAAAGCCTTTGTAGAAAAAGGAGCCAAAGCCTACATAAGCTGGAGTAAATCAGTGTCAGCCAGCCACACAGACCAAGCAACCACACAGCTACTCAAACACTTAATCACTGAAAAACAAACAATAGAACAAGCAGTAACAGAGACGATGAAAGAAGTAGGGGCAGACCCAGCTTACAAAAGCCTACTAATCTATTACCCACTTGAAGCAGGAGAACAAACAATCGAAAACATCACAAGCAACCCAACAACAAAGCCATAGAAACTAAAACAGAAAACCTCACAAGAAGACAAAAAGACACCTAACTCGATAATGAAAACTGTATCTACGTCACAAGCTTTTCTTCCAAAACATATGTTATGTGCATATTTGAAAAGTCGGTATATCGCGCGCGCGCTTACTTGAGGGAATTAGATCTCTGGTGGGTTTATGAGTTCCCTGTTTTTGTGTATGATGAAAAGAAGAGACCAAGAGTATGGGCACCTGACTTTTACATTCCAAAGCTAGGCATGTATATTGAAGTCTGTGGTTCAAAGGATTTCAACTATGAGTATAGAGAGAAGATATACGAAAAGAATGGGTATCATGTGATTTTTGTCCATTTATACAAAGAGGAAAAGAAATGGAAGAACTATCTGGTAAAGAGAATAATGGAGATTGAAGAGAAGAGACATGATGAAGTCATGAAAATGCTTCATTCTCTCCAGTTCTAACAGACGACACTAAAAGGGAGTTGACAATTGTTCAGCTTTCATGATTTCAATTTGAAGTATGGAGAAGACTATGAGATTTTTTTCCAAGTTTCCTTTTCCTTCTTTCGAGAAGCCCCACACTCACAACAGAAGCGTCCTCTATTTATCGTATTACGCGCGCGCTACGGAACATAGGTTTCTCTAATTGGTGACTAGAGAAATGAGTTAAAAACTCACTTTACCCATATTCCGTTTCCCCACTACTCCAAAACCATAAGAATAATTAAAAACTTTGCCAAACTTTCACAAAGCGAGCGTTTTCTAGGGCATCCACCAAGGCAACCATTCTATGTACGCGCGCTTGTGGCTGTTTTCGTAATCCTTATTGTTTATTCTTTGATTTATGGGCAGATCGCTGGGTTAGACTTGGCAAATATTGAAACCAGAGGAACTATGCAAAATCTAGCTCTCTTGCTTGTTATGTTGAGCATTGCATCGTTGTTGATGGGAACTGTAGCTGGTTATCTAATTGGAAAATATCTACATACAGCATAGGACTCGCATTTGAACTAGCCCGCACAAGAAGAAGAAGATTAAAATTTAATTGGCGATAATTAAATCTTAACTTTTGATAAATAAATGGGTTTTTACCTAATAATAGGAGCCAAATAGATTCTGTTGATAGGTGGAGCTTTAAGGAGTTTTGAGGGTTTTGGAAAGTTCACAAATGTTTTCTGTGATAATGTCTGGTTTTTGTTGACTTACGTGTAGATTTTTAAGGGTGTAAAACTGTGAGGGGACGAAGATTGTTTTCATGCCTGTGGCTTTTGCTCCTTTTATGTCTTCTAGGGGGCTGTCTCCAACGTACACGGTTTCGTGAGCTGAAACTCTCAGTCTTTTCAGGGCTTCGTTGAAGATTCTTGGGTGAGGTTTACGCCAGCCAACTTCGTCTGAAACTAGAATAGCATTGAAAAACTGGTTTATGTCTAGTTTTCTAAGCCCAGCGTAAATTACTGGCACATACGTGAAGTTTGAAACTAGACCCAGCTTGCAGTTTCTTGAAAGTTTCTTCAGTATGTTCTTTGCACATGGTCTAAGCTCAAGAGAATTCAAGTAGTCCTCAAAAGAGATGTTGACGGCTGTTTTTACTTGACAATCGTCTGGTGTTGTCTCAAAGCCCAGGTTGTTGAGGGCTTCTGAAACCCAAACAGCGTTGGTGACCTCAACTAGTTTTTCATAACGGATAATACGGAATTTTTCATGAGCTTGAATGTATGCTTCTAAAAAACTTTTGGCGTCAACCTTGAAACCTGCATTTACAACAGCCTTGTACAACTTCATCTTTGATGTCATCCTTGACGCTTCCAGACTGTAGCCTCTAACGTTTGTTAATGTCCCGATGAAGTCGAAGATCACTGCTTTAATGGGTGACAAGGCAAGTCCTCTATACTATGTATCTGTCTGCTTTTTCAAAGTCTTTAACGATTTCCATTACCCGTTTTGGAGCATTAACGGTTTTTAACGGGATTCCTTTAAGTAAAGCCCATGGACTTTTTTTCGCAATTAATGCGGCAATGTGGTTTTCGCCAAAGCATTCTTCGGCAATTTTGTAAACAAGTTGCCTAACCCTAATTTCGGAGACTAGACCTAAGGCATGTAAATACTCATGAAGCAACAAATTGTAAATTAAGGCGTTGACCACACGTTTTGACTTGATTGTGTTCTCAACTATTTGGACTAGGGTTCTGTTTAAAACGATGTTGTTTGTTCCCAGTGGATGGTAAGCTCCTAACCTGATGGGCAAATCATCTAGGAAAAGCATCATTCCATGTCTATGCTTGTGTAGAGTAGCCTTGACAGTGTCTTTAACAACCTTCCAGACTTCACCATACTTAGTGGCATTTTCTAAACGACTGCGAAATCTTTCAACAACCGAAGATTCATCTTTGTCCATCAATATTCTCTCTAAATAACTGTTAAACTAATTCGCCCCTAATATGAGATATGGAATTACGTCTCTCAGTTCATCATCACAACACCAAAGTAGAGTTTGAGTGTTGACTTGTTCCAAGCTTTGAAAAGATATTCAGACTCAAATATTCTAGGATAAGGAAAGAAGCGTTGGCATGCTCGAAGAGGATGCTTATTGATCTCATAGTGTGTGGTAGTTTCCGCAGAATTAGTAAACTTTTTTTATTCTAAACTTGGTTTACATTTATTACATGTCTTCTGAAATACTGCAGCTCTCAATGTCAATGGTTATTACAGCCGGTTGTTTCGTGCTGATTTGGCTTGTGACCAGATTCTACAAGCCTGAGAGTTTAGAGACTAAATATGTTACTCCTTGGAAAGAGGCTGCCTTAGCAATAGGATTTGTTATTGGTCTTTTTCTCATAATCGCTGTGGTGTTCTTCTTCATGGAACAGAGTGCTGGTGGTCCAGTCGGGACTTCAAGACAATTCGACGTTCGAAGAGCTTTAGCACAGTGGGGTGTCTACGCCATAATCTCATTCATTCCGATTTCTGTCATCATCAAAATCAGAAAACAAAGTTTCGAAATCATCGGCGTCACAAGGAAAAATGTGA